>SKEH01001274.1_pt1 | contig 11208 bp, 9 predicted proteins | sample 4826571 | NCBI WGS metagenome assembly SKEH01 (sample SAMN11008814, study PRJNA524170) | human gut metagenome | biome: Human fecal sample; material: Feces; isolation source: fecal sample from pouch patient p29 | host: Homo sapiens | place: Israel: Tel-Aviv | collected 2016-09-14 | reverse complement strand
CAGGAGGCCGCATAACGGCTAGTATTTAATGCGTCCAAGTTTCGGGGCGCAGTTCACCGAGAAGGTGCCCGCCGGGGCTTCGCGCTATCTAAGTCATGCGCGGGTTTTAGAGCTGATGCAGTGCGAGCAGTTCGCGGCTGAAAGCATCTGCGGGACCCTTGCCGCACGAGTTGGGGCGCGGCTCAAGGGCGACCCGCTCGAAGAAGGTGACCCAGGTGCGTCCGTCGGTGTGGGAGGTGAGTGCCGCCTCCATGGTGGGGTGTTCGGAGAAATCTTTAGGCGAGAACGCCGCAAAAAATTCAGGGGAGAACTCAGTGCTTGTCTCGACGTTCACATCGATGCCCGCCTCACGGAGCGCAATGAACGCCTCCCGCCCCGATGTTTCACGTGAAACCAAACCTCCAGAGGTTACTTCTTCACCCTTTTTCTCCAGTTCGAGGCGTACGGCAACCTCCGCCGCCTGCTCCACCGGAGTATCCGTGCTGCGGCCTCGCAGACCGTGCAGCGACGGAATGGAACGACCCGCCAGCGACAGGTACGCCGCCAGCGCCGAAGGCTCCGAGAGGCGACCGTAGGTGTAGCCGGTGGGTAGCATAATGCCGACCGGGGCAAAGCGGTGACCGCCCGTATGCGAGCACTCCCAGACCGCATTACCCGGCAGGATATCCGCCAGGTGCGCCGCAATGGGGCGACCGCGCAGGGCACAGCAGCGGTCACGCTTGGAGTGGGTGCACACGAGAATGGCGGGGGAATCAATGAGCTCCGCGCCGGTCACCTGAATCAACTCCTGGGGGTTGCCCAGGGGTAGGTCGAGGAGCTGCTCGGGGGTGCTCACGCTGAACGAGTAGAGCTTCTCTTCACCCGGGGTGCAGAGCGCGTAGAGCACCCGGTGGGTCGGGTTGCCGGATGCATCCGGCGCACCGTGCAGCACGCGGCCCGCCCTGCCCGTCTGGCGGATCAGCAGGAACTTCAAACCCGCCTGCGAGACTGCCTCGCCCAACGCCTCCGAAAGCTCCTCGCCGAGGGCGGAGCCGTCCAGCACGTCGCGGCCCCACTGGCCCACGTGCTCGAGAGCCAGCCAAGCGGTGGCGCGTCCGGCGGTGCCGCCGAGAGCCTCGTCGTCGTAGAGGGAGCAGGAATCCGTCGGGATGCTCGTGGCGCGGGTGCGTGAAGAGAGCTCATCGGCGTGTGCGGCACGCAGGTTGTTCAGCTCGGTGGGGTTGGTGGCGCGCGGCTCGGGGGTTGCGGGGGTGCAGGATTCAGTCATGGTTCCTTGATTCTACGCCTGCAGGATGTGAATGACCTATGTTGCCCCTGTATGGTCTAAATGCTGAAAAACAACCGCTCAAGGGTGATTTTTGGGGACTATCGGGCGGTCAACTACTCAGGAAGAAGTGCTGAGGCGACGCGGTAGAGGCGGTCCTTTTCCTTGGGGGTGCCGAAGAAGGAGCGGAGCATGTACCCCTGGAAGACCATCATGAAGGCGTCTGCAGTGTCGCGGGCGTAGTCGGCGATGAGCGCCTCCTGTTCGGGGGTGCGCTGCGCCGGGTCGGGGTTGATTTCGTGTAGAACGCTGAGCTGTTCGGCTGCCCAGGGGGTGAGGGTCTTTACGATGATGCCCTGCAATAGAGGCATGGTGTCTGCGGTTGCCCTGGCGATTTCGGGTGCGTGGAGCGATCCGGCGCGGATGCGCAGCATGGCGGAGAAATTGTCGTTTACCAGCTGGTTCGTGTGGATGGTTTCGAGAATATCCTGGGGGCCTGCGCCTTCGGGGAGTGTTTCGTAGAGCTCCTTGACGTTGTTGAGGCGCTCGTTGATGGCGGTGATGAGGATGTCTTCTTTGCCGGAGAAGTGCGAGTAGATGGACCCGGAGGACAGTCCGGAGGCTTTGATGATGTCGCTCATGGAGGTGTTGGTGTAGCCCTTTTCGAGGAAGCAGCTAATGGCGGCTTCGATGATTTGGGCTCGGCGTGCGGCTTTGGTGGCGTCTGTTAGTCGGGGCATGGTTCCAGTCTAGGGGGTGGGGCTAAAGAACGCGTAAACACAACACTGATTCTTTTTGTGACTTTACAAACAAAATAGCTATTTTGTTTGCACTCGGTAAAAATCGAGAGTAGAGTTCTGACTCGTAAACGAAATAAGCATTTTGTTTGGAGATTGTCATGAACAACGAAACCGCCACCGCAGTCACCGCAGAAGCAGTGACCGCCGCAGCCCCCGAGCGCTCCTCCTGGATTAAGGTCATCAGCACCTCCGTGCTAGCATCCTTGGTGGTAGCATTCATCGTCCTAGCTTTCACCTGGCCCACCAAGACCATGGAAGCAAAGAACCTGCCCGTCTCTATCGCAGGCCCCGAGGTGACCGTCAGTCAGTTTGAACAGTCCCTCAAAGACCAAGGTATTGAAACCTTCGACTTGAAGCAGGCATCCTCCCGCAAAGAGGCTGAACAGCAAATCAAGCAGCGCGAAACCTACGGCGCAATCATCTTCACCGAAGGCGCCGCCCCCGAAGTGCTGACCGCACCAGCCGCCAACACCGCAGCAACCCAGATGCTCAACGGTGTTGCCACCCAGCTGAACGCGCAGATTCAGCAGAAGGCACTCGCCGCTAAGACGGAAGCCCTCACCCAGGCGGTGCAGACGGGCGGTGAACAGGGTGCGCAGGCCGCCGCCCAGCTGGAGCAGATGAAGGTGCAGGCCGAGCAGGCATCCGCAATGGCGGTGAAGACCACCGTCGTGGTACCCCTGAGTGAGAATGACTCCTCCGGTTCCGGTATCGCTATCTCCGCATTTCCGCTGGTCATTGGCGGTATTCTCGGCGGTTCCTTCTCCGTACTGCGCGTGAACGGCACCTGGCGCCGCTTCGCCACCGCAACCCTGTACTCCGTCATCGGTGGTGCACTGACCGCCCTGATTCTGAACGTCTGGTTCGGCATCATCCCCGGCGACTTCGCAACCCTGTGGGCTGCGTTCGGCGCTACCTACCTGGCGACCGCCTTCTTCATTGTGGGTGTGGGTGCACTGTCTTCGCCGCTGATTGGTCTCGCAGTAGGCGCGGTCATCACCATGTTCATTGGTAACCCGATTTCGGGCGCAAGTATGCCGAGCGTGTTCCTGCCCGGTGTGTGGGGGCAGATTGGTCAGATGTTGGTGCCGGGTGCCTCCTCGACTCTGCTGCGTTCGATTGCGTACTTCCCGGAGGTTGCAACGAGTGACCAGTGGCTGGTGCTTGGTTCCTGGATTGCGTTCGGTCTGCTGACCGGCGTGATTGGCTGGGCTCTCAAGGAGCGCCGCACCGCAACGGTGGAGGCATAACCACCGCGGGTTGGATAACCGGCGCAACGTAGCCGGCACAATATGGCCGGTACAAGGTAAGAAGGGTGTGCGCCGTGTTCACTGAACACGGCACACACCCTTTTCTGTCGGACTACCGACTGCTATTCGCTGTTACTGGTTGTCGAGGACGTACTGTTTGAACTTCTCGTCCCGGCGCTTGAATTCTTTGAGCTCATTCTCCAGGGCTGCCTGGTTCTTGGCGACGAGCGGCTTCTGGTACTGCGCCTCCAGGTCGTAGAGCTTCTGCGAACGGCCTACATCCTGATTGCATTGCGCCTGGATGACGGCGATTCGAATTTCCTCTTCTGAGGGGGTGGTGCTATGAGGAATGTTCTTTTCTTCCTTGACGGTCATCTCACTATCGGGGGTGAGGCCCTTGTCCTTGACGCATCGCTTCCATTCGTCGTCGAGGGATTTTTTGAGCTGTTGATCCCCAGCGGCGTTTCGAGCGTCGGTCTCCAAACGCCTATACGTGGCGGAGCCGAATGGTATCTCTCCGATTTTTGCCATCTCTTCGCTGGCGCGCTGATAACATTCGGTGCTGACATCCTTCCCGGGGTCGGAGGAGGGCGCAGGGGAGGACAGATCCAGCGTATTCGAGTCTTCGCTCTTGTGGAGGCCGTACTTTTGGGCGTACTCAACGTTCCAGATTCCGTAGGTCCTGCCGAAGTTCCTGCCGGCCCCCTCGGTGCGGACAAACATCTTGTAGTGCTGCCCGTGTTCGGCAAAGCACTTTTTGCGGGCGAGCTCAAGGGCCTTGGTGAAGTATTCGTCCTTGCCGGTGGTGTCGTATGCGTCCAGGGGTAGGATCACCCGATCATTTTCTACGTCGAAAATCGCGCGGGCACTTTCGTCCTTCTCCAGAGAAGGGCCGAAGGAGCAAGAGGACAGCGCAGTGCTGATGAGGGCAGCCGCCATAAGCTTTTTCAAAGCTGACATGGTGTATATCCAATCTGTTACGGGGAGCCCGTGGCGTCGCGGCCACGACCCCCCCCGTAGACCACGCGAACGATGTGGCCTTGAGAACACTTCTTGAGAAGGTGACTTAACAATACCCCTAGTGGAGGCTAGTTTGCCCCCAATAGGCTGGTGCGTGCAATAGAAAATTTTCTGCCGCGTGGCGGGTTCGGTGTCGGTTGCGGATTTGCCCGGTGAGATTGCGCAGGATAGGTGGGCGCACCTGATTTGGTGCCCCGCCCGCCTCGCGCCACAATGAACACATGACCGCAGAAGACACCAACACACTAACCAGCGCCAGGCTCGACCTCTGGCTCTGGTCGGTGCGCATCTTTAAAACCCGCTCCCTCGCCGCCGACGAATGTAAAGGCGGCCACGTGCGCGTCAACGACGCCCCCGCCAAACCCTCCCAAAAACTCAAAAAAGGCGACGTGGTGCGCGTGCGCTACCCCGGCTGGGAACGCGTCTTCAAAGTTGAAAAACTCCTCGTCAAACGCGTAGGCGCCCCCATCGCCGTCACCTGCTACGAAGACCTTTCCGGCCCGCGCCCCGCCTACCTCTCCATGCCCCCGGTCGCCAAACGCGAACGAGGCAGCGGCCGCCCCACCAAGAAGGAACGCCGCGCCCTCGACGAACTACGCGGCCGAGGCGCCTAACCGCGCATCTCGCGCGCCTATCTCGCAGAGTGCACCCCGCCCCGCGCGCAGGCACCCGCCGCCGCGGCGGGGAGTAGCCTAGAAGGATGAGCACACAGAAGCACCCTATTGCTGAACCCAGCGGCACCGAACCCGGCGCGCCCGCTAAAAATGCCGCGAATACCGCCGCGAGCCCCAGCACCAATGCCGGTACCAACACCGCCGAGCCTTCGCTGAACCGACGCATCCTCGCGCTCGCCGTACCCGCCTTCGGTGCGCTCATCGCCGAACCCATCTTCGTGCTCACCGACTCCGCCCTTATCGGCCAGCTCGGCAAAGCGGAGCTCGCGGGCATGAGCATCGCCGCCACGCTCGTCACCACGGTCGTGGGCCTCATGAACTTCCTCGCTTACTCCGTCACGCCCGCCGTGGCGCGCGCCTTCGGCGAGAAGAACCTGCGCCGCGCCTGGCAGATTGGCGTGGACGGCGTGTGGGTCGCCTTCGGCCTCGGCATGCTCCTCATGATCGCCGGATACGCCTTCGCAGACCCGCTGCTGCGCGGCCTCGGCGCGACCGACGAAACCATGAGCTACGCCCTCGACTACCTGCACCACTCGCTGTGGGGTATTCCGCCGATGATGATTATCCTCGCGCAGGTCGGCACGCTCCGCGGACTGCAAGACACCGTCACCCCGCTCAAAGTCGCCACGGTCGGCACGCTCGTCAACATTGTGCTGAACTGGTTGCTCATCTACCCGGTCGGCTGGGGTGTCGCCGGTTCGGCGACCGGCACCTCCCTCACCCAGTGGGGCATGGCTGCCGCGCTCGAGCGCTACGGCAACTTCCAGAAGAACGACATGAAGGTCCTGGAAAGCGACCGCGCGCTCTTCGACTGGGCATCCAAGCAGACCTACATCGCCCTGGGCAACATGATGACCGGCGCCGCAATGCTCGGCATCGACTCCTGCCCCGTTGAGGGTATGAACTACGAAGCAGTGAACGAGCTGCTCGCCTCCGCCGGCCTGTTCGACCCGGAAGAGTTCGGCGTGTCCGTGGCTGTGACCTTCGGTTACCGCGCCCGTGAGATCGCACCGAAGAGCCGCCGCTCCATCGAGGACCTGGTCACCTGGGCGTAAGGTTCTGCTGGGCTCTCGGCGAGGTTTTCTTGCCGGGTTTTAGGCTCGGGCTTTCGGGCGGGGCGTTTGAGCTAGATGCTCGCGCCAGGTGTTTGAGCTAGGCGTTCAAGCCGCCGCCCGTGAAAACTAAATATAAAGAAATGCACCGCCTTTACACGGGCGGTGCATTTCTTTATATCTTTTACCGCGTGAAATGCGCGGTGAGATGCGCTTTTGAAATTTTCGTTTGAAATCGCGCGGGGCGATTCGACCCGTATAACGGCGCCGGCCTGTGTGACCGGCCCGTATAGCGGCGGAACGCTACTTCCTAAACGCCGTCAGACGCATAGAATTCAGCACCACGAACACCGAACTAAACGCCATTGCCGCACCCGCAATCATCGGGTTCAGCAGGCCCGCCACGGCGACCGGAACAGCCACCGAATTGTAGGCGAACGCCCAGAACAGGTTCGACTTGATGGTGCGCAGCGTAGCCCGGGAGAGGCGCAACGCCGTGACCACCGAGGCAACATCCGAGCGGGTCAGCACGATATCGGCGGCCTCCGCGGCAACGTCCGTACCCGAACCCATCGCGATGCCCAGCTCGGCAAGAGCCAGCGCCGGGGCGTCGTTCACGCCGTCGCCGACCATTGCCACGCGGTGACCGGCCTCCTGCAACTGGCGCACCACCTGCGACTTGCCCTCCGGGGTCACGCCGGCGTACACGTTATCTGCCGAAATGCCGACCTGCGAGGCGACCGCCTGCGCAACCTGCGGGGCGTCACCGGTGAGCAGGATGGGCTCCAGGCCGAGCTCGCGCAGCTGCGCCATGGCCTCGGCGGCCTCCGGCTTGGGGGTGTCGGCAACCGAAATCATGCCGACCGGCTGCAGAGCGGAGGTGCTGCTCGGGGCATCATTCGGGGCCTCATCAGGGGCCTCGCCGCGGGCGACAACCACCGTCGTCAGACCCGCCCGGCGAGCCTGATCCAGCAGGGCCAACTGGGCCTCGCTCAGCTGCGCGCCGGCTGCCTGCAGGTACTCGGGAGTACCCACCACAACCAGCTGGGGGGTGCCACTCTCAGCACCTTCACCCGAGCCGCTCAGCACGCCGCGCACGCCTCCGGGAACACCCTCGAAGTCGCTCACGTTCGGCGCCGAAGCGCCCTCCGCCAGCACGCCCTGTTCGCGGGCGAAACCGGCAATCGCGCGGGCAATCGGGTGCTCGCTCAGCGCCTCCACGGCGGCGGCATCACGCAGAACAGACAGGGAACGCTCGTTCTTGGAATCGGAAGATTCCGGCGAAATACCGGACAAGTCACCCGCCGACTCGTAGTCACCGAAGGTGCCGTAGAACGCCACGGACATCTCACCAGTCGTCACCGTACCGGTCTTATCCAGCACCACGCGATCAACCGTGCTCGTCGCCTCCAACACCTGAGCATTACGAATCAAAATGCCCAGCTGCCAGCCGCGGCCCGTGCCCGCCAGCAGAGCCGTCGGGGTCGCCAAACCCAGGGCGCACGGGCAGGCCACCACCAGCACCGACACCGCCGCATTAAACGCCGCCGCACCGTCACCGGAAATCAGCCACCAACCGACCAGGGTCAGCGCCGCAATCGTCAAAATCACCGGCACAAACACGGCAGAAACACGATCCGCCAGGCGAGCAATAGGAGCCTTCGTCTCCTGCGCGCTCGCCACCAGCTCACCCATCTTCGCCAGAGTCGTCTCAGTGCCCACACGGGTGGCACGCACCGTCAACGAACCCGACGTATTCACCGTCGCACCCGTAACCGTGTCGCCCGGATGCACCTCAACCGGCACAGACTCGCCGGTCAGCAGGGACGCATCCACCGCGGAGGTACCCTCGACCACCACGCCGTCCGTGGCGATCTTCTCGCCCGGGCGCACCAGGAACAGGTCGTCCGGCATGAGATCCTCCACCGGAACCTGCACCTGCTTGGTCACGCCCTGCTTGTCGGTGCGCAGCAAGGTCGCCTCCTTCGCGCCCATGCTCAGCAGGGTGCGCAGCGCATCCGAGGAGCGGTGGCGGGTGCGGTGCTCAATTGCGCGGCCAATCAGCAGGAACAGCGTCACCATGGACGCCGAATCGAAGTACAGCGGCGCATGGTGGCCGGTAAACATCGACCAGAAGCTGCCGCCCGCATGGTGCACGTGCGCCGTCAACGCCGGGTTTATGAGCAGCTGCGCCAGCGAATAGAAGTACGCCACGACCACGCCGAGGGACACGAGCGTATCCATCGTGGAGGAGCCGTGACGGGCATTGATGAGCGCGGCGCGGTGGAACGGCGCGGCGCACCAGAACGCGACCGGCGCGGTCAGAATCGCCACGACCCAGCCCCAGTTCGGGAACTGGAACGCCGGGAACATGGAAATCAGGAAGATGGGCACACCCAGAATCGTCGCGTAGATAATGCGGTCGGTGAAGCCGCCCTTCATGCTCGGGGTGGTGTGCTGACCGCCGCCGTCGGATGCGCTCGCATCAGTCGCGGCGCCCACGCGCGGGCCGTTTTTGAGGTGCGCCTTGTAGCCGGCGTTGTTGATGGTCTCAACAATCTGCTCGTCGCTCACGCCCTCGGGTACGATGACGCGCGCGGACTCCAGCGGCAGGTTCACCGCCGGGTCAACACCGGGGATTTTGCGGAGCTTACGCTCCACGCGGCCCACGCAGGATGCGCAGGTCATACCCTGAATATCCACGTGGATGATTCGGGTTGACTCCGTTGATTTTACGGTCGTTCCGGCGGAATTAAAAAGAGAGCGCTCACTCTGTAACGAGGGCTCACGGGTGGTTAGTGAAGGCTGTGTAGAAGACACAATACTTCCTCAAAACTCAAAAACGGGAGGGTAGAAAAAGGTACACACCAAGCCGGGGGAGGGGCCCCGAAGGACCCCGCCCCGGGCGGTGTTTGGTGCAGTATCAGGGGTGCAGCGTCGAGAGCGCGCGAGGGTGAAGCCACGGGTAAAACCGCGAGGCGGTAAACGCGGCGGCGAGCGTAGGGTTGCGGCTGTGAAAGCGGCGGCTCAGTGGTCGCCGGGTAGCCCATCCGGCCTGCTCGTATGCGGGCGAATACCGGTCACCTTCGCGCCTCGATCGGAGACGCCGTACGCGCGTTTCACAGCGGCCCGCGGGAACGGCGAAGCGTTCGCCTTCTTACGCGCCTTCACGCCCTGCTCGTGCTCGGCGGAACGTTTATTTTCGCTGGTGCCGCCGCGTCGTGAGGCGCCCTTAGCCTCTTCGCGGGTCTTGTATTCGGGGCTCTGCTTGACCCAGGAATCGACCAGCGCCGCATCCAGATTCATCTGCCTGGCCACGCGGGTGATCGCGTCGCGCAGGTGCATGTTTTCGGTGCCGACAAGGGTGCGGACCGCGCCAACAACCATCGCAATGTACTGCGGAGGGTAAGCCATGATGACTCCTAATCGAGCCGGCTGCCGCGCTAGACGGCGGGGGTGAAGCCAGCCTCCACGATAGCGTCTGCGACAGCCTGGGTGTTGAGGGCGCCCTCGTGCTCAATGGTGACGGTGGAGACGCCGTCCTTGACGACGTCCACGGTCACGCCGGTCACGCCGGGAACTTCGCTGACCTCTTCGCTGACGCTCATAGCGCAGTGGTTGCAGGTCAGGCCGGTTGCCTTAACGGTGGTGGTGCTCATGATGATTTCCTTTCGGTTGTGGGGTTGAAAATTGGGGGCCGCCGGGTGTTTAGTGCGGGGCGTTTAGCTGCGCATGAGGCGGGAGATTGCGGCGGTTGCCTCTTTGACCTTGGCCTCTGCGATGGTCGGGTCGCCGGTGCGTTCGGATTCGACGGCGGCGCCGGTCACGCAGTGGCCGATGTGCTCTTCGAGCAGGTTCAGGGAGACGGCGTGGAGTGCCTTGGAGACCGCGGCAACCTGGGTGAGGATGTCGATGCAGTATTTATCTTCGTCGACCATGCGGGCGATGCCGCGGACCTGCCCTTCGATGCGGCGCAGGCGCTTGAGGTGCGCCTCTTTATTGGAGGCGTAACCGTGCTGGGTTTCGGGCGCCTCGCCGCTGCAACATGCGCCGGTGTGCGCCTCGGTGGGCTCCTCAGTGGGGGCGCCGGATGCGGTGCTGACCTGGGTGGATGTGCTGTGGCAGCACTGATTGCTAGTGGTTTCCATGACTCCAGTATATACCCTAGGGGGGTATATCGCAAGGGGGTGTTACGAGTTGTTACGCGGTATGGGTTTTCATGCCGAGCTGTTTATGCCGAGAATTTTCGCTATGGGGCTGTAACCCGTGCAGAATTTGTGCCATGGTTTAGTGTCTTCTGCCATGGTTTTTAACTACGACCAAAGACACTAACCTATGGCACAATTTTTCGGCACAGCACGGTAAAACAAAAGCGGCCCCGGACGCACGTGCATCCGGAGCTGCCTGCTGCGGTTATTTATATATTGGGTCAGAGTTGGTTTACATGTCGGGCCAGTCACGGTGCAACGAATACTCCGTATCCCCGTCACCGCTATCGTTTAGATGCCAACGCTGACCGGTACGGATATCGGCCTTACGCAGACGCGGGTTCGGGTTATCTTTCTTACCCATCGTGGGGTCGTTCTTGCAGCCCCAACGGGTGTCGTCGTCTTCGCAGGTGCCGCCGACGCGTCCCACATCAACCCACCACACACGAATCAGTAGCGGGTCAACAGTTTCCTTCGTCAACACAACATCCAACGCCTGCCAATCGCCGCCGTTCACCCGGAAACGACCAGAGTAAGACACCGTTGCGTAGGCATGGAAATTACCCGAACGCTTATACACATAACTGGTGGCGGTCTTGCGTGACTCTTCACCGCGTGCCCTGCTAACCGGCTTACCCATGGTGTAGAAAGTATCCTCGTCACCGTTGCCGTATTGGATGGTCATTTGGGTGGGATAGGATTCGATTTCTACGTGGCCGATCATGAGGTCGCCTTCCCAACGTGCGGTGGGTGCGTCGACGTAGAAGTTGACGGCTTGGTTCTTGTAGACGTTGGGGTTGTTTTCGCCGAGGCCGGTGCCGAGGTTGTAGGACTGCTTCAAAACAGGGGCCTGGATATTGGTGTTAGCGAATTGGTCCTCGATTTCTTGGAGCATTTCTTCGATAGTGGGACCTTTGGGGGTTTCTTTGGGGTTGGTGGG
>SKEH01001272.1_pt1 | contig 11233 bp, 10 predicted proteins | sample 4826571 | NCBI WGS metagenome assembly SKEH01 (sample SAMN11008814, study PRJNA524170) | human gut metagenome | biome: Human fecal sample; material: Feces; isolation source: fecal sample from pouch patient p29 | host: Homo sapiens | place: Israel: Tel-Aviv | collected 2016-09-14 | reverse complement strand
TAATTTATAGTAGTTTATATTTAAATATTTTCAAAAAAGAAGTTCCAATGGAACTTCTTTTTTGTTTAGAAGAAAAAACGGGGCTGATTGTAAGCGCGTGCAAAAATAAAGAAAGAAAACTATAATAAGATTATAATTAAACTGCAAAAGTGATCGGGGGAAGTTATGAGTAATACAGTACAAAAAAAGAAAAAACATCAATTTCCAACAGCATATACAGTTATCATTATTGTCTTATTGTTGGTGCAAATTTTAACCTTTTTCATTCCATCAGGTAATTATGCAACACTTGAGTATGATCAGCCTAGTAAAGAGTTTGTAATTACCAAGCCAAATGGAAGTAAACATAAAGAAGTAGCAACTCAAAAAACTTTAGATAAGTATAAAGTTAAAATTGATGTCAAAAAGTTTACTAATGGCACAATTTATAAACCAGTTGCTATTCCTGATTCATATGAAAAGATTGACCAGAAAAAGCCCGGATTGGGAGGAGCAATTTATCAATTCCTGTCTTCGCAAGTAAACGGAATTGCACAAAGTATTGATATTATTGCTTTCGTTTTGATTCTAGGTGGATGTATTGGTGTTGTACATGCAAATGGTGCAATTGATGCCGGTATGCAGGCTCTTTCTAAAAAGATCAAGGGAAAGCAAGTTTTATTGATTGTTTTGGTAATGGGCTTAATTGCGATAGGAGGTACAACTTTTGGCTTAGCTGAAGAGACGATGGCATTTTATCCAATATTGATTCCGGTATTTTTACTTGCTGGTTTTGATCGAATGACAGTTGTGGCGACAATTTTCTTAGGAACTAGTATTGGTACGATGGCTTCAACTATTAATCCTTTCTCAACTGTAATTGCTTCTAACACCGCAGGTGTTAACTTTACAGACGCATTGCCACTTCGAGTCTGTATGTGGGCAACTTGTGTTGTTGTCGGAATGATTTATGTCATTATATATGCCAAAAAGGTTCAAAAGAATCCGAAGGCATCATATGTTTACAATGATTTTGTCAAAGAAGATCAAGAATATATGAATCAGGACCAAACAACACAAGGCCATGAATTTACTTGGTGTCAGAAATTAACTCTTCTTATTTTTGTGATTGCGTTTATCGTAATGATTTGGGGAGTCCAACAAAAAGGTTGGTACTTTACTGAAATTGCGGTTGTATTCCTAGCAACGGGATATATTTTCGCTTTTATTTCTGGCTTGAGTGAGCATAAATTTGTTGAAAGTTTTGTAAATGGTGCAGCCGACTTACTAGGTGTAGCATTAACGATCGGACTAGCACGTGCAGTTTCAATTGTGATGGAGGAAAGCCATACGAGCGATACCATCATGAATTTCTTCAGCCAACAAGTTTCAGGTATGCCACCACTTTTGTTTATTTGGTTTATGTTCTTAGTCTTCATTGTTCTAGGATTCTTTATTCAATCATCTTCTGGCTTAGCTGTTCTTTCCATGCCAATTATGGCTCCTTTAGCTAATGTAGTCGGAATTGACCGTGCAAGTATTATTGATGCCTATAATTGGGGTCAAGGGTTTATTAGCCTTGTGGCACCAACAGGATTAATTTTAATGAGTTTGATGATGGTAAACATTGGCTTTAACAAGTGGTTTAAGTTTTGCTGGAAGCTGTTGGTAATTGAATTTGTGATTTGTTTAGCATTCTTGGCAATTGGCTTAGTTGTTTACTGATAAGACAAATTAATAGCTTTTATTAATTTTTGTAGTTATGATTTAGGTATAATTATTGATTCAAGGAGGCATTTTTATGGCTTATCCAAAAACTAAGAAAATTATGAATGAAATTGTTGCTGATTTGACTCAAGCACATATGGTTGTACATCAACATCACTGGTATATGCTTGGTAGAGGATTTTTAAAATTACATCCATATTTAGATGAAGTAATGGATGAATTGGCTGAACAACAAGATGGTGTTGCTGAAAGATTAATTGAGATCAATGGTAGTCCAATTTCAACTTATGAAGAAGTCTTAGAAGAGACCAATATTCCTGATCAAATTGGTAGTTGGGACTTATCCATGGAGGAAAGATTCCAATTAATCGTGAATGCTTATAAGCAATTGCGCGATGATTATGAACGCGGAATAAAAATTAGTGAAGACGAAGGTGACGATTCAACTAATGACTTATTAATTGCGTACCATACTGATATTGAAAAGCGAATCTGGATGATGTCAGCTGAACTTGGGGAACGTCCTGGCGAGGGAGAATAAGTTAAATATATTATGCAAAGCATTCCGTTTCGTGAATGCTTTTTTGCTATAATTAAGGTAAATTATTTGCCATATAGGGAAAGGAATACCATGAATAAAGTTACAATTGTTGGATCAATTAATGTTGACAACATTATGCATATTAAAAAACTTCCTCAACCAGGAGAAACAATAGCAATGTCTGAATTTTCAAAGGCTGCTGGTGGTAAAGGAGCAAATCAAGCAGTTGCAAGTAGTCGGGCAAAGAATGAGACAATCTTTGTTGGTCGTGTTGGAGATGATGACAATGGTCGCTTTATGCTTGAGCAATTTAAGGATAATGGGATTAATGTTGAGCATGTTGTAGTAACGCCTAATGAACAAACTGGGCAAGCTTATATCTTACTTCAAGAATCTGGTCAAAATTCAATCATTATTCAACATGGTGCTAATTTTGATGTAACAGCTGAAGATGTTAGAAATGCTAAGAAGCAGATTGAGGATAGTGACTTTGTAATTGCTCAGTTTGAAACTCCTCTTGAAGCAACTATTGAAGCCTTTAAGATTGCTAGAGCTGCGGGTAAAACTACAATTTTGAATCCTGCTCCAGCTCGCACCGATATTCCAGAAGAATTATTAGAATTAACTGATTTGATTACTCCTAATGAAACTGAAGCTGAAAGTATCACTGGAATTAAGGTTGATAGCGAAGAATCAATGAAGAAGAGCAGTGAAGTCTTCCATAAGATGGGAATTAAAGGCGTAATTATTACAATTGGTGAACGTGGATCTTACGTTTCTTATGAAGATATCGAAGAAATTATTCCAGCATTTAAGGTTAAAGCAGTTGATACAACTGCTGCTGGTGATACTTTCTTAGGTGCTTTGTCTAGTGAACTAAAACCTGACTTAAGCAACTTAAAAGAAAGCGTAGTTTATGCTTCTAAATCTTCTTCATTTACTGTACAAAAATTAGGTGCATTTCCATCAATTCCAACTAGGGATATTGTTGAACAAGCTTTAAAGGAGGACTAACTATGGATAAGGCTGAACAAGATCAATTGAAAAAAGAAGCAGCAAAAAAAGCTGCTATGATGGTTGAGCCTGGTTCTGTTTTAGGGGTTGGAACCGGTTCGACAGTTGCATTCTTTATTGATGCATTAGGTGAACGTAAGGAAAAAGAAAATTTCAATCTTAAACATATTGTTACCACTTCTAACCGTAGTAAGAAGCAACTTGAAGGTTTAGGCTTTAAAGTTGATGAATTAGCAGATATTGACCAAGCAGATTTAACTGTAGATGGAGCAGATCGCGTCGATGATAATTTAGATGGAATTAAGGGTGGCGGTGGCGCTTTGACTTTAGAAAAGAATGTCGCTATTAACTCTAAAAAAATCATTTGGATTGTTGATGAATCTAAGCTGGTTCATCATTTAAGTGGTTTTCCTCTTCCAGTTGAAGTTCTACCGGTTTCAGCTGAACAAAACTTCAAGCGTTTTGAGACAGAAGGCTTAAAGCCTCAATGGCGTCTTGATGATAACGGCAAGCGTTATGTAACGCACTATGGAAATTACATTATTGACTTAGCTGCTGATCCAACTCCTGTACCACATGGCTTAGCAGATTATTTAGACCACACTGTTGGTGTTGTTGAACACGGATTATTTTTAGATATGTGTGATGAAGTAATTATTGCTCATAGTGATGGAACAATTGAAGACAAGAAAAGAAAGTAATTATTTTAGTAAAAAACTTTAACTTTTAAAGACTTGACCAGTTCAAGTCTTTTTTTGTGGCGAATCTTAGTTCATAATAAAGATGATACGTAAATTTAGAAAGAAGGACCTTTATGTCAAAAAAGCCCTTGATTATTAGTACAGATCCTGGAATCGATGATGTTGCTGCAATGACTATCAGTCTTTTTGCAGCTGAACTTGATGTTAAGATGATTGTACCAACTTGGGGCAATGTTTCTTTAGAGCATACCCTACAAAATACTCTTGATTTAGAGAAGTTTTTACATACTAAAGTGCCTGTAGTTAAAGGCGCTAATCAACCACTAGTGCGTCCAGCCATTAGTGCTGCTTCTGTTCATGGTAAAACAGGGATCGCTGGATTTGAATTTGAAACTGCAAATGATGATTTGCTTGAAAAAGGACTTGCTGCTACTAAGATGTATGAAGCAATAAAAAATAGTTCTGAAAAAGTAACTCTTTTAGGAGTTGGTCCCTTAACTGATTTCGCACTTTTATTTAAGCAATATCCTGATGTAGTGGAAAATATTGCTGAAGTTTATATTATGGGTGGAAATATTGGTCACGGAAACCATAGTCCATTTGCTGAATATAATATTGCTGGCGACCCAGAAGCTGCTCAAATTGTTTTTCATTCTGGATTACCAGTCTATGTCGCTCCGCTTGAAATTGGCGACAAGGCGCATTTAACTAAAGATCAAATGGATAAGATTAAGGAATGCGGTGAAGTTGGAAATATGCTATATTCGATGTTTTCAAATATTCACGAACCTGATGGGGATACAAGAATTAAGATTTATGATCCAACCGCTGTAGGGATTATGCTTCATCCTGAATTTTTCACCTTAAAACCAGCTAATGTTGAGATTGAATTAGCTGGCCGCTATACATATGGCGCTAGCGTAATGGATTTCTTAAGTGAAAAACATAACGCACAAATTGCAACCGACGTCGATACAGAGAAGTTTGCGACTTGGTTCATTCAGAGTATCCAAGCTGCCAATAATGGGAGAAAATAATGACTGATTTAGTCTATCGCTCAGTAATGCGCGATATTAAACAAAAAATACTTAATAATGAATATGAAGATATGCGCTTACCAGATGAGCGAAGCTTAAGCGATTATTACCATGTAAGTCGTTCATCTATGAAGCGGGCTTTAGGATTGCTTGCTCAGCAAGGAATAGTTTTTAAAAAAAGGGGTAGTGGAACTTTTATTAATCCTCTTTACTTAAAGAATCAAGCTCTGTTTAAATATGAGGGTTCAAACCTAGGTATTACGGATTCTTTTAGTGTTCCTGGTAAAAAGCAAAGTATTGAGCTACTAGACTATCAAGTAATTAAGGCTGATGATGATTTAAGACAAGATCTATTTTTGAAAGAATCAGATTTTGTCTACCAAATTAAGAGACTGCGTTTATTAGATGATCAACCGTTTTTGATTGAAACTGGCTTTATTCCAATTAAGATTACACCAGAATTAAATCCAGACATTTTAAAGGGATCGTTGTTTAATTATTTAGAAGATACGCAAAATAAAACGGTAACGCGGTCATTCTTAACAATTACTGTTGAACCTTCAACTTTGGAAGATCAATCTAAGTTAATGCTTGCACCTAATGAACCGGTAGGAGTAATGGAGGGTATTTTCTTTTTAGATGATGGGACGCCATTTGAAGTTTCAAATATGCGAATTCACTATAAGTATATGAAGTACAATACTTTCGTTAACTTAAGTCAAGAATAAAATTAAGACATCGTTTTTCTCGGGGGATGAGAGAAGCGATGTCTTTTTTTTGCTAAAGGATAGTTTAATCAAATTGTAAACTATCATCAATTGGTGCCAGATATACATAGTTTAAGTTAGTATTTTTACATTGTTCACTAAGAGAATTAATTAGAGCATCTTGTTCCTTGTTGATCGGAATTTGCTTAAGCACTATTTGTGATTGCAAATACATGACTAACTTATTACTCCAAGCAGCTGCGTCATCATGGTTTTCAGCTTTGGCTATAACTTTTAAAATTGTTTGTTCAAGAGGAAAATATGCCTTAATTTGAACTTTGCTGAAGCTAGCATATAAATCCTTCAGTGTTTTAACAATTTCATTTTGTTTAGTAATAGTAGTTTCTAACATGATAAAGACCTCACTATCTTAAATAACTAATTTATTTCTGGGCCCACTTAAATACTAGCATTTGCAATGTATGAAAAGGTGTTTTTAAGCCCATGTTGTAGCTTTTGTTAAGTGTTTATCTTGATTTAAATAACATCATACTGAAATTTATCAGTGAATTGTTTCTTAAATACTGATAAATACTTAGAATAAAGCTGAAAATACAGAGAAACACGCAAATATGATAGGGCTTTCTGATAAGATTAGACTTGTGAGGTGAGACAAATGCAATCGCAAGTTGAAAGATTAGATTTAATTAGACGTACATTAGATGAAAGAAAAACAATTAGTACGCGTGAAATTATGCAATTATGCCAGGTTTCCTTTGATACGGCTAGAAGGGATGTAATTAAATTAACCAATACTGGTCAAGCAATTCGAATTCATGGTGGATTGATGAAAATCAAGCAAGGAACAGTGCCTGACTATAATTCTAGAGCACATGTTTTATCACCTATTAAGAATAAGATGGCTAAAATGACAGCGAAATATTTGACGGCTGATAAGTTAATATATTTGAATGCGTCAACTACGATTTCGCAGCTTTGCCATTATTTAACAGGTTTGAATGCCACAATTATGACAAATTCAATTGATAATGCAGGAGCCTTAATGATGGATAATTTGCCTAATGTGATTTTACTAGGTGGCTATTTGAATAAGGAAAACCACTATACATCTTCTTTAAATAGTTTGAAAGAAATTGATCAGTATGAGTTTGACGTTGCTGTGATTGGAACGTCATCGGTTAATAAGAATGGTGTATTTGTAGTTAATCATCCTGATGCCCAGATTGAAAGAGAAGTAGTTAATCGGACAAAGACAGTTATTCTACTCGCTGAAGAATATAAATTTAAAGAAGATCGTTCTTCACCATATAAGGTGATGGATTGCGACCAGGCAGATATATTGATTACGGATAATAAGTTAGATACAAAATATAGAAAGTATTTTAAAAAGAATATTAAAGTCCGAGAAGTATTAGAGGAAGAAAAGGCATGATAAAACAAATTTTTAGTGATATGGATGGCACGATTTTAAACGGCTCGGGTGAAATTAATACAAAAACAGTTGATTTCTTAAAAGACTATCCTATCCCGCTGACTCTGGTTTCCGCACGAGCACCAATGGAAATGGAATTTGCAATTGATGAACTAGGTTTGACTGGACCGCAAATCGCTTTTAATAGCGGTTTGATATTTGAAAAAAACGCTCATGGAATAACTAAGTTATTATCTCATCCCATTCCACATGATTTGGCTATAAATATTATTGATTTTATTAAAAAGGAATTTCCTAAAGCTACTATCAGTTGGTATACGGCAAACAGCTGGAATGTATTTGAATTTAATGAAGATGTTGACTATCAAGTCAGGCTAACGAAGAGAAAATATCATCTGCAAACTGAAATCGGCAAAGAGGATATTTATAAAATTATGATTCTAGATGTTAAGGAAAAAATTACGTGTCCTTTAACAGCTGCCTTGAGAAAAAAATTTCCAAATTTGGTTAATACTAAAACAACAGGTCCTAAATACTGCGAAATTACTAGTTGTAAGGCAATTAAAAGTTCAGGAATTAGATACATTCAAAAAATGAGAAACTTACAAAAAGAAGAATTAATAGCCTTTGGAGATGGCGAAAATGATTTAGAAATGCTGAAAGAGGTTGGTGTTAGTGTAGCCATGGGAAATGCAGTCAATGAAGTAAAGAAAATAGCAACTATGGTCACCGATTCTAATGAAGAAGATGGCCTTGTAACCGCACTTTCTAAAATTGGACCGTCCCAATAATTTTAAAAGTTGAATTTCAATGCTTGATGAATTATGATTAATACTGTAATAAGTAATGAAAACTATTTCAAGGAGATACTTGCTATGGTAGTAAATTATGATTCTGAAGAATACTTAAAGAGCGTCGATGCATATTGGCGTGCAGCCAACTACTTATCAGTTGGTCAACTATTTTTAATGAATAATCCACTATTAAAAGGCGAATTAAAAGCTGAAGATGTAAAGCCCAAGCCAATTGGTCACTGGGGGACAATCGTTCCACAAAACTTTATTTATGCGCACTTAAATCGGGCAATAAAGAAATATAACTTAAACATGTTCTATATTGAAGGATCCGGTCATGGTGGCCAAGTAATGGTATCTAATTCATACTTAGATGGTTCATATACTGAGCGCTATCCAGAAATTACTCAAGATGAAAAGGGAATGGCTAAGTTATTTAAGCAATTTAGTTTCCCAGGTGGAGTTGCTTCTCATGCTGCACCAGAAACACCAGGATCGATCCATGAGGGTGGCGAATTGGGCTATTCACTTTCTCATGGTGTAGGTGCAATTTTAGATAATCCGGATGTAATTGCAGCGGTTGAAATTGGTGACGGTGAATCAGAAACTGGTCCACTTGCTACTTCTTGGTTCTCAAGTAAATTTATTAATCCAATTAAGGACGGTGCTGTCATTCCAATTTTACAAATCAATGGCTTTAAGATCTCTAATCCAACTATCGTTTCCAGAATGAGCGATGAAGACCTAACTAAGTACTTTGAAGGAATGGGCTGGAAGCCATATTTTGTTTCTGCATATAAAGATGGCGAATTTAATGGTTACAAGGACCAAATGGAAGTTCACCACGAGATGGCTAAGACAATGGATGAAGTTGTTGAAGAAATTAAGGCTATTCAAAAGCATGCCCGTGAAAATAACGATGATTCATTAGTTAAATGGCCAATGATTGTCTTTAGAGTGCCTAAGGGATGGACTGGTCCTAAATTTGACTTAGATGGTAATCCAATTGAAAATAGCTTCCGTGCTCACCAAATTCCAATTCCAGTTTCTCAAGGTGATATGAGTCATAAGGAAATGCTTACCGACTGGATGGAAAGCTATAAACCAGAAGAGCTATTTAATGAAGATGGGTCACCTAAGGAAATTGTTAAAGAAAACACCTTATCTGGCGACCAAAGAATGGCGATGAATCCAGTAACTAATGGGGGAATTAATCCTAAAGTTTTAAATATGCCAGATTACCGTGATTTTGCAGTGAAATTTGATAAACCTGGTTCTGTTGAAAAGCAAGACATGGCTGAATGGGCAAAATACTTAGACAAGATGGCTGCCTTAAATCCAACTAATTTCCGTGGTTTTGGTCCAGATGAAACTAAATCTAACCGTTTATTCCAACTTTTAGATAATCAAAAACGTCAATGGATGGAAAATATTCATACTCCAAATGATGAAAACTTGGCTCGCGAAGGTCGCGTGATTGATTCGCAATTATCTGAACACCAAGATGAAGGATGGCTTGAAGGTTACGTTTTGACAGGCAGACATGGTTTCTTTGCTACATATGAAGCATTTGGCCGCGTAGTTGATTCAATGCTTACCCAACACATGAAGTGGTTAAGAAAGGCTAAAGAACAAACTTGGCGTCATGATTATCCAGCTTTGAACTTAGTTGATACTTCAACTGTTTTCCAACAAGATCATAACGGTTATACTCACCAAGATCCTGGTATGTTAACCCACCTTTATGAAAAGAACCGTCCAGATTTAATTCATGAATACTTACCAGCAGATACTAACTCACTTCTTGCTGTATCTGATAAGGCATTTAGAGATCGTGAATGCATTAACGTTTTAGTAACTTCTAAGCAACCTCGTCCGCAATGGTTCTCGATTGAAGAAGCTAAAAAGTTAGTTGATAAAGGTCTTGGCTACATTGACTGGGCATCAACTGATAAGGGTGCTAAGCCAGATGTTGTCTTTGCTTCCACTGGTACTGAACCAACAATTGAGTCATTAGCTGCAATTGACTTATTGCACAAAAAGTTCCCAGACTTAAAGATTCGCTACATTAATGTTATTGATGTCATGAAATTAATGTCTCCAGAAAAGAATCCGAATGCAATCAGCAATGAAGAATTCGATCGTCTTTTCCCTAAAGACACACCAGTCATCTTTGCATGGCACGGCTTTAAACCAATGATGGAGTCAATTTGGTTTGATCGTGGACGCGGAAAGAATGATGTTCATATTCATGGCTATGAAGAAAATGGTGATATTACTACGCCATTTGATATGCGAGTATTGAACCATATGGATCGCTATGATTTAGCAAAAGATGTTGTCGAAAGTGTTCCTGAACTAAGTGAAAAGAATGCTGACTTTATTGATGAAATGGATAGCTTGCTTGCTAAACACCATCAATATATTCGCGACAATGGTAAAGATATGCCTGAAGTTACAGAATGGCAATGGAATGGCTTAAAATAGAGTTTAATAAATGATTTTTATAGAAAGACCTAATAAATGTTAGGTCTTTTTTTATGGTTAATTAGTTATTAAAATTAGCTCTATCCTAAGTGCAGCATAGCTGTTATAATGAACTTATAGAATGTAAGTGTAATTTTATTAGTAAAATATTGAAGGGATGATTGGATGGAATTTAAAGATGTCTTAGCACGTGAACATGCAACAAGAAAATTCACGGATCAAAGAGTAAGTGAAAAAACTGTACGTAAGGTTATCGAAGAAGCACAAAGAACACCATCTTTACTTAATTCGCAGCCTTGGCGCATTTATGTTGCTGAAGGTGAAGTAGCAAAAGCAATTAGAAAAGAACACGAAGAAAAGACTTTGGCTAATGAAGAACCTCACGAAGAATTTGATTCATTATTAAAAGTTGAATGGGATACGTTTCCAAGTAAGAACATGGCAACAATGAGTGAAACTTTAGATTATTTCTTACGAGGAGAAACAGATGATTTTGATCAAGCTCAACTAAAATTATTCAATGCTCCTGTAATTGTTTTTCTTACTATTCCTAAACAATCTCCAGCTTGGTCAATCTTTGACTTAGGTGGCTTTTCACAGACTTTAATGCTGGCTGCAAATAATCGTGGCTTAAGTACAATGCCAGCACATGCTTTTGTTAAGTATCCAGAAGTGATTAGAAAATATTTGGATATTCCGGAAGATGAAACAATTGGAATTGGAATTGGCTTAGGATATCCTAATAAAAAAGCAACAATTAATGATTATAAGTCTAAGCGTGTACCACTAGAT
>SKEH01001271.1_pt1 | contig 11237 bp, 10 predicted proteins | sample 4826571 | NCBI WGS metagenome assembly SKEH01 (sample SAMN11008814, study PRJNA524170) | human gut metagenome | biome: Human fecal sample; material: Feces; isolation source: fecal sample from pouch patient p29 | host: Homo sapiens | place: Israel: Tel-Aviv | collected 2016-09-14 | reverse complement strand
CATTTTTTCTGTATTGCCTGTACCGGACCAAAAAATTACACCAATCATCTTGTACCTCCTAGGCCGTTCTTGCGACCAATGAACTAAATGTTTTTCCCAACATCAATTGAGTTTGACAAAAATCACGACATGCTTTGTAACATAAGAAAGAGCGCTGTGCGTTTACCACATCATGGTATACTTTCCACTCTCCACACATATGATATCCATTGCCACGAAGAGAAATGAAGCATTTCACATCTTTTAATGGATAACCTAGAAATACGCCAATTTCATGTGGAAAATCAACACTCGCTTCCATACGGTATCTTAAATGCTCAAGCATCTCCATAATGCTCATGCGATCATGATAACCGTAGGCTTTCAAAAATGTCATCACTGCAGGTTGCCGTACATAGTCTCGTAATTGCTTCTCGCGGAATACCAATAACAGTCTACGCGCTTTACAGCGACATAATTCAAAGAAGAACAATCCTTTTTCATTGAACTCTTTATTATATTCTGTCAATACAAATTGGATTTGTTCATTCATGTCCCGTGGAATAGAAACCAAATTCGAAAGCTTAATACCTCGAATTGCCGGTGCACAATGATATCCAATGATATGGTCAATTGAATTCATCATAATAGTACCTGCCTGTTGCACATCATTAGAACCCTCTCTAATGAGAATAATTCCTATATGCTCATAGTACTCTTGATGAGAAAAATTGTCAAGAATAATTGATATATATTTTCAATAATTATTTATTATTTGGTATGTAATAAACCTTTAACTTTAGGGAATACAACACTATCATTAGCTTCATCAACAGCGATTAAATGAGCATTTGGTCCTGTATATTTATCTTCAGAAAGATTAATATGCAAGATTTCATTATAAGAATTATTATTAGCTACACTTTTATATTTTAATGTACCCTCATAGGCATTACCTTGTTTTACCAATGGTTTTACCACTGTAAAAGTACCAAGTACCGGACTATCCCCCTTATTAATAGCAGAAGCAAGTGCACCTAGTGAAGATGGATCTGCATTGACATGCTTAGTTTCACTCATGCGACCAGATAATTGCTTTCCTAATGCTACATCACCATATATAGCATAGTTCATTTCATTTTCGTTTTTAATATTCAATGTATATACATTAGCAGAGGTAGCACCCGCTTCTATAAACACAGATTTAATATCTTTTTTTGCATTGCCTGCAAAAAGTGCTTTAGGATTATTTTGATACATTGTAACACCTTCAGGTAATTTAACACCTTGATATGTTACAGTTTGACTTTTATTCAAAACGGACTTAATGTTTGCTGCAGAACCTATTGCTGGAACAGATACTAATACAGCAGCTGCAGTAGCAAGTAATACTAATTTTTTCATATGTCTCCTCTAATGAAATGTTAATGTCACAAACGCTCAGCATTATAGTAACAACACAGTAGTAAAGAACCGCCCTTAGTGGAGCGGTTCTTTATCATTATCTTAGCAACGTATATGCCTGACTAAATTATTTTTTTTGTGCCTTAGCCCAGCTATCGCGTAAACCAACAATACGGTTCATTACGATATGATTTGGTGTACTATCTTTATCAGTTACAAAGTAACCTTGGCGCAAGAATTGGAAATGGTCTCCTGGTACAGTATTAGCAAGACATGCTTCCCCTTTACTATGGAATACTTGTAAGGAGTCATGGTTGAAATCGCCCAAGAAGTCTTTACCATCGGAATCTTCTTTAAGTAAATAATCATATAAGCGAGATTCAATATCTACTGCAGTAGATGCCTCAACCCAATGCAATGTACCTTTTACCTTACGAGTGCAACCGCTGCCGCTCTTAGTTTCTGGATCATATGTACAGTGTATTTCTGTAATATTGCCATTTTCATCTTTGATAACATCAGTACATGTAATGAAGTATGCACCTTTTAAGCGTACTTCTTTACCTGGTGCCAAGCGGAAGAATTTCTTAACGGGCTCTTCCATAAAGTCATTGCGTTCAATGTAGATTTCACGACCGAACACAACTTCACGATTACCCAACTCTTCATTTTCTGGATTATTTTCAACTGTGCATAGTTCAGTTTGACCTTCTGGATAGTTCGTAATAACAACTTTCACAGGATCAATAACTACCATAGGGCGTGTAGCTTTGAGTTTCAAATCTTCACGGATACAGAACTCAAGCAAAGCAATATCAACAACGCTATCTGCTTTAGCGACGCCAATACGATCACAGAAATCACGAATCGCTTCTGGCGTGTAACCACGACGACGCAAGCCAGAAATAGTAGGCATACGAGGATCATCCCAGCCAGCTACGAGACCAGCTTCCACAAGTGCACGTAATTTACGTTTGGACATAACCATTTTAGTTACATTTAAACGAGCAAATTCAATTTGTTGCGGAATTTCAGTATCATCCCAATCCTCAAGTACCCAATCATACAATGGACGATGAACTTCAAACTCTAAAGTACAGATAGAGTGTGTAACACGTTCAATAGCATCTTCAATAGGATGAGCAAAGTCATACATAGGGTAAATCTTCCACTCATTGCCTGTGTTATGATGTTCTGCATTTACAATACGATAAAGAACAGGGTCACGCATAACGATATTAGGATGGCCCATGTCGATTTTTGCACGCAATACCTTTTCACCATCAGCGTATTGACCATCTTTCATTTCTTCGAAGAGTTTCAAGTTTTCTTCTACGCTACGATCGCGGTATGGGCTATTAACACCAGGTGTAGAGAAATCGCCACGGGTTTGTTTAATTTCATCAGCCGTTTGATCATCTACATACGCTTTGCCAAGAGTAATTAATTTCTTAGCATATTCGTACATTTGACCAAAATAGTCAGATGCATAACGTGGTTCATCAGCCCAATCAAAGCCGAGCCATTTTACATCTTCCATGATGGAGTTTACGTATTCAACGTCTTCTTTTGCAGGATTCGTATCATCAAAACGAAGATTTGTTAAGCCATTGTACTGTTTGCCAATACCAAAGTTAAGACAAATAGATTTAGCATGACCAATATGTAAGTAACCATTTGGTTCTGGTGGGAAGCGAGTTAACACACGACCACCGTATTTGCCAGCTTCGTTATCTTTGTTGATGATAGCTTCGATAAAGTTAACAGATACAACTTCTTCAGGAGCTACAGTTTTTTCAATATCTTTATGTTCCAACGTTCTAACCTCCATAGGATAAATATTCTTTTATTTTACCATATTTTGCATAATACCGCATATCTTTTGAGGTCTTGTGATATTAGTCGAAATCAGCTAAGTCTACACCAGCTTTTTTAAGCTCTTCTAAGGCAGACTCTACATCCATTTCTGGTTTCTTATAGTTAACTTCTTCATTAACACAGGTCTTTAATGGTTTCTTATGAACGCCAGCAATAATATTGTCAGCTGTCAAAATAGACATATCATAACGCGTACGATCAGTATAAGAACCAATATGTGGTACGATAAGACAGTTCTCAACATCCAATAATGGATGATCTGCTGGCAATGGCTCTGGATCAGTTACGTCAAGTGCTGCGTAATCGATTTCACCTGTTTTTAAGGCACTAATCAAAGCATCTGTATCAACGATAGGTCCACGGCCAACATTAACAAACAAAGCAGTATTCTTCATTTTTTTGAAGAATGCTTCATCACACATGTGATATGTTTCATCTGTTAGTGGAGCCATCACACAAACTACATCACTAGTAGCTAATAAGTCATCTAATTCCATATACGTAGTTTTATGAATCTTGTCATCAATACGCTGATTACGATTATGGTATACCACGGTCATACCGAATGCACGAGCACGACGAGAAATAGATACACCAATAGCCCCCATCCCAATAATACCAAGGGTACGGCGACTCAAATCAAAGCCTTTAATATTAGATGGTCTTTGAGCCCAACGTCCTTCTTTTACGAAATTAGCATTTTCCAGAATACGACGACTAGCAGTGGCAATTAATGTAAAAGCAAGCTCTGCTACGGTTTCATTAAGAACACCTGGCGTATTGCCATAAGGAATGCCTGCTGCTGTTAATTCATCAATTTTTACATTATCATACCCCACAGCTGCTTGAGCAATAACCTTTAAATTAGGTGCATTTTTTACAAGATCACCATCTACATCTAAAGGGCGAACACACCACAAACCATCCGCATCAACGAGCCATTCCTTTAATGTCTCACGAGGCATTACAGTCTTTTCAGTCCATTGGCGCACATCTACGTGCTCTTTTAAATAAGCAATTGCATCTTTACGGACTAAACCGTTTACAACAACTAGAGGTTTTTTTTCCATATGTATAAGTCCTCCAAAAACGTCTTATAATACACGCCCAAGAATTTCGCGTTAAAGTTAATATCATATATTTCTATTATATACTTATATTTTATACTAGAAAGCTGGCGTAATACAACAAAGGGGCTGTAACAAAACAGCCCCTTAACCTAAACAAGCTATTAGTTGATTTTATATGATCAACTAATAGCTTGTTTTTTATATTTCTAAGAAAAAAGGACCCCGAAGGGCCCTCTTCATTGGTATAATTAAATTATGAAGAAAAAACATACCAATGAACTTCATTATACCAAACTAGTAATGCCTCGCCAACTAGTTTTACCATTGGATTATGGCATTTTGATAAAAGAAACAGCGCCTGTGCGGTTACTCGATGCTGTATTGGAGGAGTTAGACTATAAAGAGTTACAGCATTTGTATTCTTCTAAAGGAAGAAAATCTAAAGTTCCACCGCATATTCTGTTCAAAATTTTTGTCTATGCTATGTCCAACGGCGTGTATTCTACACGTATGATACAACAACAATGCGAAGAAAATATTAATTATATGTGGCTTCTTCAAGGCTATTCAGCCCCAAGTCACATGACTTTCCAACGATTTTTTGCCCGTTGTACACTCGATATCTTAATGAATCTGTTTTCACAGTTGATGGAAGCTATTAACAGACGTGATACCTTAACATTCAATGAAGTTTTTGTTGATGGAACTAAACTAGAGGCTAATGCCAACAAGTATACCTTTGTCTGGCGAAAAGCAGTACAAAAAAGACTAGATACATTACCATCTAAATTAGCCATATTAAAGCAAGACATCTGGAATGAATTAGGGCTAGATACCCATTGTATGAATGATGAATGTATCTATACCTTCCTCGCTAAAGAAATTGAAGTACACCATATGAAATTAGTACAAGGAAAAGGTAAGCATAAAACATCATTACAACGATTGTATGAGCGAGCAGAAGATGTATATGAGAAACGCAAAGAATACGAACAGCAGTTGTATATTATGGGTGAACGCAACAGTTATTCTAAAACAGATCATGATGCAACGTTTATGCGTATGAAGGAAGACCATATGCGTAATGGACAGCTTAAGCCTGCCTACAATGTACAATTAGCTGTTCATTCTGAATATATTATGGGAGTTGGTGTATTCCCTAAGCCCAATGATACGAATACCTTAATTCCATTCGTACAGCAATTAGAGCAGATTCATAGCCGCCGATTCACATATGTGGTAGCTGATGCTGGTTATGATAGCCATGAGAACTTAACTTGGTTAAAGAACAACCATTATCTATCTTGTATAAAACCTCAATATTACGAAAAAGCAAAAACTAGGACTTGGACCAAGGATATTAGCAAAGCTCGTAATATGGAGTATATACCTGAAGAAGATGCATTTACATGTGCAAAAGGACGTAAATTAACATATGCCTTCACGTATAATGTGAAACACAAAACAGAATTTGTATCTGAGCGAAAGGTATATATTTGTGAGTCTTGTAACCGATGTGGATACAAGAAGGAATGCCAACGGTATGTAAAACCAACGACAAAAAATGCAGTAAAACGAATTGAGATTACACCTGCCTATGATACCCTATTAGCAGAGAACCAAGATAGACTGATTAGTGATACAGGCATTCAATTACGAATGAACCGTTCCATTCAAGTTGAAGGCGCATTTGGTGTGTTAAAACAAGATCTTGGGTTTAGACGCTTTTTACATCGTGGCAGTGGAAACGTGCATAAGATGCTATATCTACTGGTCATGGGATTCAATATTGCGAAATTACATAACAGAATACAAGCAGGACGAGTTAATACAACATTATTTTCTGCAAAAGAAACTGCTTAAACTAAGAAATTTTTAAATAGGCCTAGAGGTCTATTTAAGTGCGTCTAAAAACAAGAAACACCAAGAAAACACAGGTTATTTCAAACCTAATTTTCTTGGTGTTTCTTATATTTTAAAGGGGCTGCAACTAGAATGCGGTAAAACCGCATTCTGTTACAGCCCCTTATGTAGCTTTAAATTTGAATTATTTCAAATCTGCTGTACAGTTAGGACATTTAACTGCATCAATGTGAATTTCTGTTTTACAGAATTGACATTCTTTAGTTGTAGGTGCTTCAGCAGCTTCTTCTTCTTTCGCGTTTTTCATCATTTTAGCTAATGCGCGAACCATCAAGAATACAACGAACGCCAAGATTAAGAATTGAATCAAATCAGTAATGAATGTACCGTATGGCAATACAGAACCAACTGCACGAGCTGTATTAATATCAGCACCAGCCATGAATGCATCTTTAGATGCAGCATTTAATGGCAAGTACAAGTTACTGAAATCAATACCGCCTGTGAACAAGCTGATAATAGGCATGAACAAGTTGCTTACAACGGAGTTAACCAACGCTGTGAAAGCAGCCCCAATAATCATACCAATAGCTAGGTCCATCATGTTACCTTTGAATGCAAAAGCTTTAAAATCGTTCAAAAATTCTTTCATTTCTCACTACTCCTAGATACACTTAATTGAGAATGCGTTAATAACTGTACTAATCATAAAGGAAAGATGAAGAGATGTCAATATTTTTCGATGTAGTTTTTCGAATTTATTTAATATAGTTTTTCATAGGTCAATCTAAAATTGTAATAAATCAGTATTTATGCGTACTTTTCGCACCATGTTAAAAGGTGCCAATCACGAATGTGATTAGCACCTCTACTGTCATACAACGTCTATTATTGTATAGATTCGACAATTATTTAATTTTATCCTCTATAACCTTTCCTTCTTGTAAAGGTCCACTTTGTTCTTTGAGGCGAGCCAACATAACAGAAGATACGAACATCGCCACACCAGCGCCTATCGTTTCAATAGATAAGCTTTCACCAAAGAACAAGAAGCCATAGAAGGAACTGATGAATACACCAACATATTGTAAGAATTGTGCCACTACAGCATTTGTGGTAACAAAGGCACCAGTCAAGAAGAACTGAGCCACTACACTAATACCACCAATCGCCAAGATGATAAGCCAATCTGTCCCCTGCGGCATAACGAGTTTATCAGTTGTAACAAGTCCTGCAATCATACCTGTAATCATAAAATACGCCATAATTTCGAAATTACTATGCTTACCTCGCTTAGATATAAGGCGAATCGTTGTATACGCAGCCGCAGATAAAGCAGCCCCTAAAATAGCTACTAAGGCAAACCAAGTAAAGCCGGTAAAGCTAAATGGATTTACCATAACCATTACAGCTACAAAGATCAAAAGAAGCCATTTACCAGCCCCTTTAGGTACCCGTTCTTTAAGAAATAAGGCGCTAAATATCAATACAAATATACCTGATGTTTGAAATAAAATTGTTGCATCAGATAACTTTAAATGCACTAAGGCAATAAAGTTACAAACCATGCCAAAGCCGCCGTATAAACCGCGCATTAGTAGATGTCCTCTATCTTCTTTAGAGAATCGGATGCCTTGGGTATACATAACGATAAGAACCGCTACAGTACCAAATAAGCCACGGAAAAAGGCAATTTCCCCAGAAGGAATATTAGAGCCTAGCATCTTTACGAATAAATTCATTGTACTCAATAAAAGAGCCGATAACAATGCGTACATAAGGCCTTTTTTAGCCATACTACCTCCCTATACACTTCTACTATAATGTAACTACATAATTACTGTCCTGTATTATCTATATAAGCAATCTGATATACAGGAGATACAGAATTCACAAAGCCAAAATATATGCCGCCCTTCTAATGAAAGGCGGCATCGTATTATTTAGAGAACGTATCTACAAAATCAAGAATTTCTTGTTTCATATCCTCTTTATCGATTGCTTTTGTAAAACGCAATGGTTTAGATTTCAAAGCTTCCAATTGTTTAGGGAATGCTACACCTGTTACAGCAGAAATATTATCTAAGCTTTCATACGGTGTATCACCCACTTTGATATCTAAAGCCTCGCAAATAGCTGTAGGGAATTTAAATGGATGTGCAGTAGATGCAATAATTGTATGACGCGCACCATCTTCTGGGTGTTTCTCTAATTCCTTCATGTATGCACCCATAGCTACCGCTGTATGAGGATCCATTACATAACCATAGGAGTTGTACACTTGCTCAATGATGGCTTTTGTTTCTTCGTCATCTACATAAGCACCTGCAAAATTAGCTTTAACGCGGTTGAATTCTTCTTCGTTTACAGTCAATTTACCTGTAGATTTAAGATCTTTCATCCAACCAGCTGTGCGTTCACTATCCTCACCAGAGATATAGTATAAGAAACGTTCAAAGTTGGAAGACTCAAGAATATCCATAGACGGAGAAATCGTTGTATAGAATGGGCGGTTCATATCGTATGTACCACTTTCAAAGAAATCAGTAAGCACGTTATTTTGGTTAGATGCACAAATCAATTTACCAATAGGAATACCCATTTTTTTAGCATAATAAGCAGCTAAAATATTACCAAAGTTACCTGTTGGCACTACTACGTTGAAAGCTTCGTCTTCGTGAATAGCACCTTGTGCTACGAGCTCAGCATAGGCATTCACATAGTACACTACTTGAGGTGCTAAGCGGCCGATGTTAATGGAGTTCGCACTAGAGAACATAACACCTTTTGCAGCAACCTCTTCTGCTGTAACCTTATCAACGAATAAGCGTTTCAAGAATTGTTGAGCATCGTCAAAGTTACCATGAATAGCTGTTACATTAACGTTCTCCCCTTCTTGCTTCTGCATTTGTTCTGCTTGCATAGGACTTACCCCATCTGTTGGGTAGAATACTTGAATATGTGTACCAGGTACATCTTTAAAGCCTTCAAGGGCTGCTTTACCAGTATCACCAGATGTAGCCGTTAAGATAAGAACCTCTTTTTTCTCACCTTCTGCTTCTTTTGCCGCCACTAATAGATATGGGAATAAGGACAATGCCATATCTTTGAAAGCTTGTGTACGGCCATGGAATAATTCCAATACAGAAACCTTTTCTAATAAGGAATGTAACGGCGCAATATCACGAGTACTGAAATTAGCATCAGAGTATGCAGAATTGATCATTTCATTTAAATGAGCTTCAGAGAAGCATGGGAACAACTTAGATAATACAACAGCTGCTACCTCTTGATAGTTTTTATCTTTCACATCATTGTAAGTTAAGCAGTTTGTAGGAAATAAAGATGGTACATATAGACCACCATCCTCTGCTAAGCCGTGCAATAATGCATATGTTTCATTTACCGCAACGGTACCGCGGGTGCTAGTATAATTCATGGAATACCTCATTCATAACTACAATGGATTTTACGAGTTTAATAGATTTATTATAGCATAAAAGCGCCCCTAAAAGGAGCGCTTCTATAGAGTTTATATGATATTTTCACTCAAATTATATGCTGCTAACAAAACTGAGCATCACAAACCATATAAATCATGCATAAACTAGCTATGCGGATTATAATTCGCCTTCTGCAATAGCATCCAATGTATCAAGGGATGGAATGAAGAAGAGCATGCCTGTAATAGGTTTGGAATAATCAAGCAATTTATCATTTTGCGTAAACATATTAGTAAGCATTGTTTTAGTTACATCCCAGTAACGAGCATAGCCAATAAAGTATGTACCACGTACACCTTGACCCGGTTGAGCAAACGGTACGTTCATACGAACGATTTTATGTTCTTCATCATCGCGATTATCTTGAGCCACTACATTATGAGCTGCTGGATCTTTTTCATCATCTTCTAATTCAATATCACTGAATTTACGACGGCCAATGAATTTTTCTTGCATTTCTGTAGGAAGTGCACGCCATGCATCAAGATCATGTTCATATTTTTGAGCAAATGCATAAGAACCATTAATGAATTCAGGATCCTCATCGCCAATAACGCCCCACTCAACAGCCTCTTGTCCAACAGGGTTTTCAGTACCATCAACGAAATCGATGATAGCACGACCTTGTTCATAGTGGAAACCATGAGTTTCATCGACTATAGATGTAATAGGACGTAAGAATCCCATAATTTGATCTACTACAGTATACGTAACGGATTCATCATTAGAACGTACATGTAAAAATAAATCTGCTGCTACAGCTGGTACGTCTTGTTTATCCCCTTTAATACCTTGGAAATCTTCTAACTCTTTTGGTACCGGTGCATTAGGGAACAAATAATCCCATGCTTTGCGGCTAAAACCAAAGGCAATACCCAATCCTTCACCATTCGCACGAATACTAACAGAACGTTTAATGGCTTGGATACGGTCTGCCATATCTTGGATAACTTCAAGTTCTGCGTCACGATCTTTGCGATTTAATAATAAGGTTGTAAAGTTAACACTTTGGCCTGCATCTTTATATACATCTTGTGTTCTAGAAACATCTACTGCCATTGGGTACCTCCTAATGAGAAAAATTATTATATAGCAATCATAAGCTATTACATCTTTATTGTCTATAATATATAAAACATTACATACCAAATAACCTCATCATAGCTATTACAGCTCAATCAGAAGAAGAGATAGTAGAAAGCTTAAAATATCAATTCGTCATATATTTTTTTTGGTATTTGTTCAATGGGCTTATTATTATCAATTGCAGTTGCTAAAGCATCAATTCCTTTTTTTATTTCAGATAGCTCATAACCATAAAGAGGATCCATATAAATAACCCTATCTAAAGAATTTTCACCAAATATAACTAAGTATAAATCTGTAAGTTTTTCCAATTGTATAAGTGCATTTTGTACTTCCGTATCCATATAAATTTCTCCTAGGTAGTGAGAATCATGCCAGTAACAAAGAACCTTACTGTATTTTATATTTTAATTTTCCCTATAGTTCTATATAATTTTCAACAAAAGGATATCAT
>SKEH01001265.1_pt1 | contig 11251 bp, 16 predicted proteins | sample 4826571 | NCBI WGS metagenome assembly SKEH01 (sample SAMN11008814, study PRJNA524170) | human gut metagenome | biome: Human fecal sample; material: Feces; isolation source: fecal sample from pouch patient p29 | host: Homo sapiens | place: Israel: Tel-Aviv | collected 2016-09-14 | reverse complement strand
TGTCCGAAAAGATATGCAAGAGTGGATGTTTCAGCTTGCTGATGCCCGACTAGATGAGTTCACTAACTCTCATCGCGGGTCAATAATCGTCACGACGAACAATAAGTTAAGTGATTTGGTTCAGATGTACAATCCAAAGTTAATTAGCCGGTTAATCACAAAGCGCAAAGAAAACACGATTGATTTTAAAGGACTTGATGATATGCGAGGTTAGGACATGAGGACAATTGATTTATGGCCTGGCGACCGGGTTAAGTGGCGCAAAGTTGAGTTTACGATTAATTCTACTTGGCAAGACGGCACGGTAGATTTATGGGACGAGCGAAACAAAAAGATTATTTATAACGTGGCAGCAAGCGAGCTGGAGGCGATCTAATGGAAAAGCTGCGGGAGTACGAAGACGTCGACCCATACTCAGAGGAAGATGCCAAAGCTGAATATGATGAATGGATGAAACAAGCCATCATGGACGACAAGGCACAGTAAGCGTGGTGAGACTGGCAAAATAAAAAACACCCATGCAGGGCGCTCTCAAAACAAATATCAATCCAATTATACAACGAGGAGAGCACTTCATGGGACTGTTTCCGCAAATTGATAAACAAGCAACAATTAACAAAGTACGTCACTTCTTTTGGGACGATGACCGATTTGAAGGGATCTGTTTGAGAGCGGGTAACTATGGCTTGCGCTCGCCGCAATTAGATATCACTGGAATCAAAGGTAGCTCAGCCTTTAACTCGACTGATGATCGGCTGGCCGACATTGCCGACTGCTTACATGCGATTTGCGCCGTTCACGAGGCCATTCAAAGTTGTCGCTATTCGTCAAGAGTCATTCTGAAGGAACGTTTTTTACCAGGTTTTAGAGATCGTATGTACGTTAAAGAACTGGCGCCGAAGCTAGAACGATACAGCGATGATGGCTATAAAGCACTAGAAGAGCGGGCCTGCCTTGATTTCGCAGATATCATTGAGCCAAAGTGTGCAGTATACCGTGTTGATCGTCAATTAATTCCTGATTTTCACGTCTACTTCAAATCGGGGATGAATCGGGAATCGAACGGTAATCAAGCGGGTACCACACGGGGATAAAAGGGCGTATATTGGTATTGTCAAAAAGAATGATTAAGCCTCGCTGGCGCCTCCCCAATGTTTTTGCACTTGCTATTTAGCAGGTGCTTTTTTAATACATAAATTTAGGAAAGGTGGTGTGGTGACATGTCATGGTTAAGAAGCAAAATCGAACAATAAATGACCATTTTGCAAGCCTGAATAAGAACCAACAAACACTTATTATGTTTGATTTTGAGGGTGGTCATAGCAATAAAGAAATTGCTCCTAAGATTGGCTTGAAAAATGAGACTACTGTATCACATTGGCGTAAGCGGTCGTGGTATGAACCAGCTTTTAATGCTTATGCCTCAAAGGCAATTAAGGGTAAGTACAAGAGTTTGGCATTGAGAACATTAATTGATTTGCTAGATGCTAAGTCTGAAATGGTCCAACTTCAAGCTGCTAGCACCATACTAAAACTTTCAGGAATGCTCTCTGATAACGATACACCAGAGCTTACAAGAGCTAAGATCCGCAAAGCTAATGCAGAAGCTGATATTGCCGAACGTAAAGCTGAACAATTAACAAATAATGTGGCTGATGATTTGACGATAAACATAGTTAGAAATGATAGGAGCGTAAAGGATGAAAAAGCAAATAACGATTAATGCTGATAACATAATATGCCCTCATTTCGACCGTGTGTTGTTCTCTCATTCCTTGAATAAAGTTTTGAAGGGAGGACGTGGTTCTACTAAGTCGTCAGTTATCAGCCTCCAGTTAGTGATGGACTTCTTACAAGACTCACATGCCAATGTGTTAATTATGCGTAAGGTTGCTAATACAATTGAACTGTCTGTCTATGAACAGATTAAATGGGCTATTTACATGCTACATGTAGATAGTCTTTTTGAGTTCAAAAAGTCGCCATATCGAATTGTTGATAAGCGTAACGGGACAGCTTTTTATTTTAGCGGTGTTGATGATCCACAAAAATTAAAGTCAATGGTAATAGCGCAAGGCTATGTACGTTATCTTTGGTTTGAAGAATTGGCTGAGTTTGATTCTTGGCAAGAAGTAGACATGGTGCGTGCTTCATTTACTCGTAAGTATTTGCCACCAGGCGCTCACGTTGTTACATATTACAGTTATAACCCGCCTAAGAACCCGTACGAATGGATCAATGAATGGGTTACACAACGAGAAGAATTGTCCGGCTGGTACGTGGATCATTCAACATATGAGGATGTCACATTACCTAACATATTGTCACAAGATTATCTTGACGAAATCAATACAGTTAAGGCAAATGACTATGATTACTACCGATGGATGTATTTGGGTGAAGTTGTTGGGCTCGGTACTAATGTTTACAACATGGATAATTTTCAAGCGTTAGACAAGCTACCAGATGATGATTACATCACTAACGTTTATTATTCCGTTGATACTGGTCATGAGGTGTCTGCCACTACGTGTGGTGCTTATGGTGTAACCAAGAAGAGGAATGCTATTTTGCTGGATACTTATTATTACAGTCCGCAGGGTAAGACTCACAAGAAGCCTCCTAGCGAGTTGTCTAAGGACTTAAAGCACTTTGTCGATAAAGTATCTGATTGGATTGGTAAAAAGCCTACCAACATGACTATTGACTCTGCTGAAGGGGCGTTAGACAACCAGTTCTACAATGACTTTGGAATTCATTGGCATAAAGTAAGTAAGCTCAAAAAAGTGGATATGATCGACCGTGTACAAGACTTATTAGCGCAGGGGCGTTTTTATTACCTGAAGCGTCCAGAGAATGACATTTTCATTGCTGAACATCAGAAGTACCAATGGGATGAGAACACCTTGCAAAGTGACGATCCGAAAGTAATCAAGGAAGACGATCACACTTGCGATATGTTTCAGTATTTTGTTCGGGATAATGAGCGATTCCTTGGCTTGAAGTGGTAGGGAGGTGAGTCAATGAGCTTCTTAACAACGCTACGCAATATCTTTCGAAAAGGAGGTGCCAAACTAGGGATGGTGAAAAGTTTAGTTAGGATTACTGATGATGACCGGGTTGCCAGCGACCAGAACGAGTATGACCGTATTCAGATGGCGAAGTCTTACTATCGTGATGACTTGCCTAATATCTGGTTCCGTAACTCTTACGGCGAACGCCGGCAACGGCCAATGAGCACCCTTAATGTGACCAGACTAGCGTCGAAGCGGCTAGCCTCCATCATCTTTAATGAGCAATGCGAAGTTTCCCTTGAGGACCCAGGGCTAGATAAGTTTATCAAGCAAGTCATTGAGGATAACCATTTCAACCTGCAATTTGAGCAACACTTGGAATCTGGTGTGGCATTAGGTGGCTTGGCAGCTCGTCCTTACGTTGACGACCAAAACAACATCCGGATTGCATGGGCCAATGCGGATCAGTTTTATCCGTTGCGCACTAACACCGACAACATTAGTGAGTGTGTGTTTGCTTCACGGTCCACCCGAATTGAGAATAAGCAGACCGCCTATTATACGCTGTTAGAATTTCATCAATGGGACGGACCAACCAAGTACACCATCATAAATGAACTGTACCGCTCGACCCAACGCCAGGTAGTTGGTGAGCAAGTGCCGTTGGAAACTATGTATCCTAATATGCAGGAGTCCGTTGAGTTTAACGGCATTATCAAAAAGCCGCTCTTTGCCTACTTCAAGACACCGGGTGCCAATAATCGTGATTTGGATAGTCCACTGGGGATGGGCATTGTTGATAATTCACGCCAAGTAATCGATGCGATTAACCATACGCACGATGCATTTGTCCATGAAATTAAGATGGGGAAGCGGCGGATTGCAGTGCCTGCTGAAATGCTGCGGCCTGGTTCTGCTTTCGGTAATAACCCAGACGCCGATGACTCACACCCGCGAATGTTTGATTCTGATATGGACGTTTACGAGCAGTTTTATGGAACTGACGATATGAAAATTACAGATCTAACGAGTGATATTCGTTCAGATCAGTATAAATCAGCAATTGATTACTTCTTGCGAGAATTTGAAGAACAGACTGGATTTAGTGCTGGAACATTTTCGTTTGACGGTCAAGGTGTTAAAACTGCTACTGAGGTTGTCAGTGAAAACAGTACGACTTATCAAACGCGTTCAAGTTATTTAACTCAGGTTGAACTCTTCTTGAATCAGCTGGTAACTGCAATCTTAGAAGTTGCAAGTACACCAGAGTTCTTTAGTGATGGTCAAGCGCGATGTCAATTCAATGCTGATGATGTTTTGAAATTATCCGTCCACTTTGATGATGGTGTGTTTATTGATAAGGATAAACAACGGAGTGATGAGCTAGCCCTAGTATCTGCTGGCATAATGCCGAAGAGGGAATACTTAATTCGCAACTTTGGTCTAAGTGAACAGGAAGCCGACCAATGGCTTAATGAGGTTCAAGACGAGCAGCCACAGTTTGCTACTAACGGCTTTGAAGATTCCAGCGGCCCCGATGGTGATGATGATGTGGGAGCTGATTAATCATGGGAGCACGAGAACGCTTTGAACAACACGGCCAGCAAATTCTTGATGCTTATTCTGCTTTGCAAGACCGGATCTTTGAAGTAATTATCAATACTCTCAAAGAGGGCGATTATCGGCATGTCGACAAGGGGGATGTTGTCCTATGGCAGGCTGAACAATTGCAACGACTGGGCAAGCTCAATCAGGAAACGATGCAGTTAATGGCTTCTGCTGATGGCTTATCCAAAGCGGCAATTGTGGGCCTAGTCAAATTTAACGGTCTGCAAGTCCAGAATGAAGTTGATAACGAAATCCAAGATTTGACTAATCAACCTGCTCCTGTTAGCGGTGATGTTAAATTGTTGCTTAATGGGATAGTTAGTCAAACCTGGAGCGACTTGCAAAACAACATCAACGAATCACTGGTAACACGTAATTATGGTGCCTCAGCGGTATCCTATGTGTATCGGCAGATTTTGACAGAGTCGACTGCGGCTACTGTGTCTGGGCTGCTAACCCATCAGGATGCAGTTGAAGCCGCTGTTTACCGGGCCGTTGACAAAGGGCTGCCTACCAAGCTCGTTGATAAGTCCGGTCGTAATTGGAGCCTTGAAGGATATGCACGGACGGTTGTTAATACGACCGTTAATCACACCTACAATGCGGTCCGTCTGCAACGGATGAAAGACTTTGGAATACACTTAGCATTGATGAGTAGTCACCCCAATAGTCGGCCGGCTTGTGCATGGATTCAAGGCCATGTGGTTAATCTAGTACCGCCGGAAAGCAATGACTACGATCCTAAGTACGACAGCATCTACAACCATGATTATGGCAAGCCATCAGGGGTTTTTGGCATCAACTGCCGGCATATTCTGTTTCCCTATGTACCAGGTATGAATACTAATCATCAGCCACAGTATGATCCAGAAAAGGCTATCGCTAATGGCAAGCTGGTTCAACAGCAAAGGGCACGGGAACGGGCAATCAGGAACGCTAAGCATCGTTTGAGGGTCGCTGAACAGCTTGGCGATGATCAGATGGTAAGTCAAGCTAAAACACTCCTAAGAGCTCGTCAGGCAAAACTGCGGGACTTCATCAAAGAGACTAACGCTGGACACAAGGTGCCGATACTGACCCGGGATTATTCACGGGAAAGAATTGTCAAAACAAGCATGAGTGCTGAGAAAAAGGCGTTTATTAAGCAGCGCTTACGTCAGCGCCCAGGTAAACAACGTCAGCATATTTATGGTACAAAGGAGTATAATGAACGTGTAAGCAAAGGTGGCCCACAGCCTAGTTACTTTACCATTTCGGCAGATGAAATTGACTCTATTGTAAAAACTAGAGTTAATTTCAATAAGCTAGGGGACCGTTATCAATTCGTTGATGCGGGGGAACCAATTGGTCACTATATTACTAACAAGGGGAATATTGACGTTCTAACTACCCGAATGAAAGTTCATCAATCTAAGAAAGGCTACCATGCTGTGCCAACTATGCCGCAGGAGATGAGAAACCATGAAAATTACACCAAAAACTAGCCTATGGGATGTAGAAAGTAAATTTGCGTGTTCGTGGGTAGTCGTTCATATGAAGGACGGTCGCGTTCTACACCTATATATTGTTGATGTTGATGATGAATTCCAACGCCATGATGAAGATGGAGAACCCGAGTTGAACGCTATTGTCTATAACACAACTGGTAGCAATTCTTATGGTAATGGGATTGCTTTTGATGACATTGATAGTATTGAATTAGATCATAAGCACTAGCCGCCGGCTGGTGCTTTTTTAGTACAATGATTTCGACCCGGACACGTCGTAAAACTGTTTTTTAGTATGCAATCGATTCTCGCGGCTCGTGACCGCGTCAACAATTAACGTGAAGGAGAGATCGCTATGAGGCGTGATGTATTAAAGGAACATGGCTTAACTGACGAACAAATTGATTTTGTAATGGCTGAGAACGGCAAGGACGTCAACGCCTTAAATGACAAGGTTAACGGCTTGACTAGCGAACGTGACGGTCTGCAAAAGCAGATCACGGAGCGTGACAGCCAGTTGGACGGTCTTAAGAAGACAACTAAGGATAATGACGATTTACAAGCCCAGATCAAGCAATTGCAAGACGACAATAAGGTTACTAAGCAGCAGTACCAAGATCAGCTTGCCGCTCAAAGCAAGAGTTTCAAGATCGAAGGTGCTTTGCGTGATGCTAAGGCCAAAAATATTAAAGCTGTGTTGTCTTTGATCGACACGGATAAAATTGAAGTCGCAAAGGATGGCAGTTTGTCAGGGCTGACGGACCAGCTCGATGCTGTTAAGAAGTCTGATGGTTATTTGTTTGATACCAACGAGCCTCAGAACCGTATTAATATTGGTGGTCAGTTTAGTAATGATGACAACACCGAGACTGGCAAGGACCACATTACTTCCCATATTGCCGCACGCTTTGCAAAGTCGGGAGATTGAAAGAAAGAAGGAATAATCAATGACAATTGCATTAGATCAAAAAGACTTAAATACGATTGACGAAGAATTTGCCGCTGATTCTAAAATTTGGCAGCCATTAACTGGCGGCGCCAAGTCGATTACGGCTGCGGACTTCACAGGGGTTCACACCGTCCGGGTCAATAAGATGTCTGGCTTCGTAGAAGCTGAAACATACCACCGGAACGGTGATAACACCCGGCACAACGTCAATGTAGAAAAAGAATCGTTTGAACTCCAACAGGAAGATTGGATTGGGTACGACCTTGACCAGTTGGACATGGATGAGAATGGAGCTTACCAGGTTGCTAACGTAGTCCGTGAACACCAACGGCTGATTACTGTTCCGCATCGGGACAAGTTTGCTGCCCAAAAGCTGTACGACACTGCTAAGAATGGTGGAAAGCTAGTTACCGACACCATTGACAGCAAGAATGCACTGTCGGCCTACGACGACTTAGAACAGTACATGACTGATAACGAAATCCCGGGTGGCTACGTAATCTTTGCTTCGTCCAACTTCTATCGGGCTTTGAAGAATGCCGATGGGGTAACGAAGAACTTCTCTACTAATACCCAACAAATCAACGGCATTGATCGACGCGTTGGTCAGCTTGATGGCGGTGTGCCGATTCTGACGGTACCTAAGAAGCGCCTACAAGGTTTAACCATCGCGGACAACGTCAACTTTATGGCAGTACCACTGTATGCCGTCGCACCGATTGTAAAGTACGACACGGTTGACGTTTTAGATGCTTCGACTGACCGTTCTGGTTACCGGACAACCATTAAGGGACTGTCCTACTATGACATCCTGGTATTTGACAATGCCAAGAAGTCCATCTATGTAGCCGCGTCCCCAAAATCGTAGCCCCGCAGGTTAATCCAAGCGGGGTGTTTGACCCTAACGGCACGGTTAAGCCGACCGATGCTCAGACCGTAGACCAGATTAAGGCCTACATGGATAAGCATGGGATTGCTTATACTTCGACTATGAGCAAAGCTGATTTGTTAAATGCAGTGAACGGTGGTGAATAGCAATGGCATATCCGACGCACTTAACCTTTAGCGAGTACACCGATTTTGGTTATGCTGAACTCAAAGATGCAACCGGCTTTAACGCAATTGAGCGCCAAGCTCAGCGAGCAGTGGACAGTGTGACTGATTACTACTACAATGACCGGGATATTCATCAGGATAAAAATGCTCAGCGGGTTGATGCCTATAAAATGGCTATCTGTGAGCAGATTGACTTTATCCACGTTACTGGGATTAGTTCCTCATACGAAAACGGCGACGATTTTAACTCGATTTCCATCGGCCGACTTTCATTGCAACCCGCCAGTCATGCAGCACAAGATAGTGTGGTCAACGGGGTATGCAAAGAGGCATATCGGCTCCTGGCCCATTATGGTTTACTGTATCGAGGACGAGGGAGTGATTGGTATGTTGCCACGCATTCCTAAGAAGTTGTGTAATCAGAAGATTGTTATGAAAGTTCCGAGTGGTGAGGAAGATGATTACGGACAACAAGCAACAACCGACATGGCTGTTGATCATTGTCTTGTTCAACCGCAGACGATTTATTCGGGGTCAAATGACAATCGGACAATCACAGCTAATGCAATTGTGTACTTGTTTGCAGGTGTTACGACGCCGTTGCCAAAGATTACCTCTGACTGGGTGGGTTACCATCTAGTCTTTGAAGGGCGGGATTACACGGTTACCGACATCGTGGATAATCGTGAGCCGTTCAGCAATCAGGTTTATTCATACGAACTGGAGGTATTGTGATGGGGGTTCGAGTTAGTTATAGTGGTCAAAAGCTAGATGCTATATTCAGTCAAGCTAACTTAAACAAAGCTAACTATGTAGTAGCTAATCAAGCAATGGCTGATATGGACCAGTTCGTTCCATACAAACAAGGACATTTAGCCGGTTCAGCACATATTAGTGATAATAAGCAAACAATTGTTTATGATGAACCGTATGCCAAAGCCCAGTTTTACGGAATGATTAACGGACATCCAGTGGTTAATTACACCCGTTCAGAGCACCCACAGGCCACCAAAAGGTGGGACCTGAAGGCCAAGAGCTTGTATGGTGACCAATGGGCAGTGCTGGCCGCTAGTCGACTGCTGAAGGGGTGATGAGATGGATCTAAGTGAACGGATTCGCGAACGCATTAACCAACTGAGCCTCCCGGTGAAGTGCCTGGCGGGCTACCTTGACGGAAAGCATAACCCGGACCTCCGCCTCCAGGTATTGCCAGGTTCGCAGGTGATTGAGCGGGATTACGCTGGCAACAAGACCGAACAGTATGTACTGGAAGTCATCATGAGGGGCGAGGATGAAGCGGTGATCGCCCAGACCCTTGGGACAGTGGCGGAATGCTTGGGAAGCAACGACTTCCAGGTGGTCAGCAAGGACAACAGCTTTGTCTTCACCCAATTGAAGATCGCCTCCTTCCCGCACCCGATCTTGGCGGACACGGCGGGTAAAGTAACCTATGTGTTTGACTTCAAAGTGATTGTCGATACGTTCGACAGAAAGGATTGAGACTATGGTAAATGATGCAACCCCAAAGGATATCGGGGGATTTAAGCTAAATTGGCAGAACAAGATGGAAATCGCCATTGATGGCGAAACCGACGTTTCCAAGGCCGATTCGGCCAAGTGGGCAGTGCTGGCCGCGGGGATTAACAACGTGACCCCCGCTGAAAACGACACGACCACCAACGATCAATACTACGACGGGGAAGGGTTCGGGACGTCCGACGTTACCTCCAAGCGGCTTCAATTCACGATCGCTGGTCACCGGGTAGACGACCCGGCTCAAAACTTCGTCGCTTCCAAGCTCCTGGAAATCGGAGACAACCTGAAGACGCTTATGCGCTTCACCTTCCCGAGTGGCGAAAGCATTCTCGGGGTGGTAACCCTAACGACGATCGTGCCGACTGGTGGTCAACCAGGGGCCAAGCAGACCTTCAGCTTTGTGGCCGTCTTTAACGGCAAGCCAACTTATACGGCGGCCAAAACGGCGGCTTCTACGGCAGCCACGACGACTAACGCCAGCGGTGCCGCTTTGAGTGCCAACGCCCAAGTCTAGCTGATCGCAAACAGAGACGAGAACGGTGAGACGAGGAGGATAACAGATGACAAACGCAATTAATCTAGATCTGGACAAGTGCTTTAATTTCAACTTCAAACGCTGGGTGACGGTTGCTGGCAAGACCTATTCGGTGACGTTTAACGACCAGCTCGACAAGGACCTGACTAACTTGCAACTGGAGATCGACGGTGTGCAACGCGACGTCTACAGCAAGGAGGACGCCTTTAATGACGACATGACGGTGGATCAACGCAAAAATTACGTTGCTTCAACCAGCGGGACCGTTTTAAGTGACCTGCTGGCCTTCCTTGATTCGGTTTTCGGCAAGGGTGAAGGCCAGCGAATCTATGACTACTTCGGCCGGCAAAGCTATGTTTTGCTCCAGGTGATCAAGGTACTCCGCGAAACTAAGGAAAAGCTCGATGGGACTGCCGCTTACAACAAGCAACAGGAACATGCGGTCCGCAAACGTCAATACACGAAGAAGGGATCGCGCCGTGCTATCGCTGACGCAAAACCTCAAGACTAGTTACTGGTACAAAGGAAAGGAGTATCCGCTTGATCTGAGCTTCGATAACGTCTTGCGTTTTTACGAGCTACTTGACGACGATCACTTCACTGCTGACGAAAAGGTGGCGGTGGCCTTTGAGATGTTCTTCAATTTTCCAGCAACGAAAACAGAGGACATCAACTTTGTGGTCACCGCCTTCGACGAGATATCGCGTTATTTGGCGCAGACGCCTTATGATACCGGCGAATCTGACGAAGACATGAACGGCCAGCCGGTTCCACCCGCTCCCAAGGCCTATTCGTTCAAGCAGGACGCAGAGGCGATATACGCTTCCTTCCGGCAACAGTACGGCATTAATTTGCTTCATGAGCAGGGCAAAATGCACTGGGACGAATTCAAGGCCTTGTTCGCGGCACTGGGACCAGATACCTACTTCCAACGGATCGTCGATATTCGCACTCGCGATACTAGCGACCTCAAGGGAAGCGTGCTGGCTGATGTGATTGCCGCCAAACAGGCCTACGAACTGGAAGAAAACACGCCCGAGCAGGCAAACCAGAACCAACTCGCCGG
>SKEH01001260.1_pt1 | contig 11279 bp, 8 predicted proteins | sample 4826571 | NCBI WGS metagenome assembly SKEH01 (sample SAMN11008814, study PRJNA524170) | human gut metagenome | biome: Human fecal sample; material: Feces; isolation source: fecal sample from pouch patient p29 | host: Homo sapiens | place: Israel: Tel-Aviv | collected 2016-09-14 | reverse complement strand
CGACGCCGCCCAGGCTGCCGGACTGTTCAAGTCCGCTTCCGAGGCACGCCGCGCCATCAAGTCCGGTGGCGTGTATCTCAACAACAACCGTATCGAGGATGAGGAGCAGGTGCTGGCCGAAGCCGACTTCCTGGCAGGCCGCTTCGCGCTTATCCGTCGTGGCAAGAAGGCGCTCGGCGCCGTGGAAAACCGTTAATCAACAACGAATTAAGGAAAACAAGTAATGGCAGAAGGTAACGAGCGTTCCGGCAAGTCTTACGGCGGCGGCCATAAGGGGTATGGCGATCGCCGACCGGGCAACCGCGGCGGCAAGGGTTTCAAGCCGCGCGGCAAGGGCGGTTTCAAGCCGCGTCATGATGGTGAGGGTTTCAAGCCGCGTCGCCGTGAGGATGGCGAGGGCTACGCGCCGCGCCGTGACGGTGATGGCGAGGGCCACGGCGGCTACCGCAAGTCGTACGGCAAGTCCGGCGGCTTCCACAAGGGCGGCCGCTCCGGCTTCGGCGGCAAGGGCGGTTACCGCGGCAATGGTCCGCGCCGTGACGGCGAAGGCTTCAAGCCGCGCCGCGAAGGCGGCTACCGTTCCCACGAAGGCGAGAACGGCGAGAATCCGCGCTACCAGCACCGTGATAACGATCGTCGTGATTTCCGCCGCGATGGTGAGCGTCGCAGCTTCCGCCGCAACGACGACCGCCGAGATTTCCGTAGGGACGACCGTCGCGATGGGGACCGTCGTGACTTCCGTCGTGACAATGACCGTCGTGACTTCCGTCGCGATGACCGCAGGGATAACGATCGTCGTGATTTCCGCCGCGATGGTGAGCGTCGCAGCTTCCGTCGCGACGACGATCGCCGTGATGGCGACCGCCGCAACTTCCGCAGGGACGACCGCCGCGATGATCGTCGTGACTTCCGTCGTGACGATCGCCGCGACAACAACCGTCGTGACGGCGAATTCCGCGAGTTTTCGCAGGAAGAGAAGCGCCAGTACCGTGAGGAGAAGCGCTCTGAATACATGAGGCGTCCGCGCCGTAACTCCGACGGCACGATGAGCTTCCCCTCGCAGAACCCGTACACCGACCGTCGTCCCGACGAGCCCAAGATGCCCAAGGGCATGGAATGGTCGATGCTGTCCAAGGATGAGCGCGAACGTCTGCGCGGCCTGTCCAAGGAGCACGCGGAGAACATTGGCCTGCACATCCTCGCCGCTTTCGCGCTGGAGGAGAGCGATCCCGAACTTGCCTTGGAGCACGCCAAGTGGGTGGCCCGTCAGGCCTCCCGCATCGACTTCGCCCGCGAGACGCTCGCGTTCGTGGCCTACCGTCAGGGCGACTACAAGCTGGCCCTGCGTGAGTTCCGCACCGCCTACCGTATGAACGGCTTCCTCGACTACCTGCCGTTCATCGCTGACTGCGAGCGTGGCGTCGGAGAGCCGAAGAAGGCCGTGGAACTGGCGCTGTCCGATGAGGGCAAGCAGCTGCATGGCGCTCCCAAGGTCGAGATGTTCCTGGTGTACGCCGGTGCCCTTGGCGATTTGGAGATGTGGGACAAGGCCATTGAAGTGGTTCACACCGTCGGCCGTTCCCAGGGTCTGCCGGGTGAGTACCGCATGCGTGCCGTGCAGGCCGAGCAGTACTTCCTTGAAGAGGCCGGCCGCAGCAAGGAAGCCGAGCAGCTCAACGACCTGCTGGACCGTCTTGAGGACCAGTATGCCGACGAGGAGATTGACGAAAACAGCGACGACGTGGTGATCGATCACGATCTCGAAGACATCACCGACGACTCCGACGTGCTCGAAAAGCTCGGCATCGATCCGGATGAGGCGCAGTACGCCCCGGATCCGGAGCAGGAATACGGCGATGAGGATGACGAGGCTGAAGACGGCGATGCCGAGTCTGATGAGGCCGACGAGACCGAGACCGATTCCGCCAATGACGCCGAGGCTGACGATTCCGCCGACTCCGACTCCGACTCCACCGAACCCGAAACCGAAACCGAGGAGTGAGCGGCCGTAATGACCCGTTTCCTCAAAGGCACCGATTGCCCGCTCGCCGAGGCCTATCAGCTTGCGCTGCTGGACCTCGACGGCGTGGTGTATCGCGGCAAGAATCCGGTCGAATACGCGGCCGATTCCATTCGTGCGGCCGAAGCCGCCGGCATGACCATCGAATACACCACGAACAACTCCTCGCGCTTCCAGCACGTGGTGGCCGACCAGCTCAAGGGCTTCGGCTTGGACGTGGAGCCGTGGCAGGTCATCACCTCTTCGGTGGTGGCCGCCCGTATGGTGGCCAAGGCGTTGCCCGCCGGCGCGCGCGTACAGGTATTGGGCGCCGAGCATTTGCGCGATGAGGTCACCCGCAACGGCCTGACCATCGTGGACGGTCCTCAGGACCGCCCGCAGGCCGTCATTCAGGGCTGGTATCCGGATATGACTTGGCAGATGATGGCCGATGCCGCGTTCGCGGTCGAGGCCGGAGCCACGTATTTCGTGACCAACCGCGACCTAACGATTCCTCGTGAACTGGGCATCGCCCCCGGTTGCGGATCGATGATTCGCGCCGTGATCACGGCCACCGGCGTCGAACCGGTCGCCTCCGCTGGCAAGCCGGAAGCGTACATGTACGATGAGGCCCGCGAACTGAACGCCGCCGAAGGCCACGATTTGGTGTCCAAGGAGGCGTCCATCGCCATTGGCGACCGCCTCGACACCGATATCGAGGCCGGTAACCGCGGCGACTACGATTCGCTGGCGGTGCTGACCGGTGTCACCAACCCGACCGAACTGATGCTGGCTCCGTCACACCTGAGGCCCACATTCATCGCCCCTGATCTGCGTGAACTCGGCGAAGCCCAACCGGAGCCGGTCCGCGATGAGAGCGGTACTTGGGAATGCCGCAAGGCTAGCGCTTGGTTTGAAAACGGCCAGGTACACGTCAGCGACCCCACCAGTATGGACGGCCTGCGCGCCGCCGTATGCGCCGCATGGGAAGCCGCCGACCAAGGCGCACAGCTTAGCGAGGCCACGGTACCGGTGTTCGCCATCGAGGCATAGTCCTATGCCTACGGATAGCGAACATGCGCCGGTCACCGAGCGATACCCCGAACTTGCGGATATCGATGAACAAGACAACGACCGCAAGCTTGAGACCTATCGCAACGTGCTGGAATCCTTACAACACGAGCTTGATAACAGCCGCAGCTAGCAGAGGTGATTCATTCTCCCGCCAGCGGAAGATGACGTGAAGTGCTGGATGGTGGCTCCATGCCGAGCCACCCCGTTGGTGGATGGTGGGCCGAAAGGAAGATATATGACCGAGCAGCATATCGATCCCGCGACTCCACTTGACCGACTTGACATGATGCTCGTGGCTTCGGGACTGGTCGAATCGCGGGCCAAAGCGCAGCGACTCATCAAGGCCGGGCATGTGCGCGTGGACGGCGAGACCATCACCAAGCCATCGTTCATGGTCAAAGCCGGGCACAGCGAACTCGCCGTGGATAAGGGCGACGACTACGTCTCCCGAGGCGCTTACAAACTCTTGGGCGCGTTCGAAACCTTTGCCGGCAATGGCCTTACCGGGCCGGAAGGCTTGGAATGTCTGGATATCGGTGCCTCCACCGGTGGCTTCACCGACGTACTGTTGCGCGGGGGAGCGGCCAAAGTCGTAGCGCTCGACGTTGGGCACGGCCAGCTCGACCCGCGCATCGCCAATGACGAGCACGTCATCGAAATGAGCGGCGTCAACATTCGCGAAGTAGAGGCCGACGACCTGCCTTACCGGCCGGCGATGATCGTTTCCGACGTCTCCTTTATTTCCCTGACCTATGTGATCCCGGTAATCGCGCGCATCGCGGCTCCCGGTGCGCAGATTGTGTTACTGGTCAAACCGCAGTTCGAGGTCGGCCGGGCAGGACTCGGCAAAAACGGCATCGTTGAAGATCCGGCATTGCGGGAGCGGGCATTACACGACGTGGTCGCCTGTGCTGAACAGCACGGACTTGACGTGGTGGCCACTGCCGATAGTCCCATCATCGGCACCCACGGTAATGAGGAATACCTGCTTTACGCTGTCTTGAGATGAATGCGTTGGCAGTCTCCGTTCACCAGCAGCACGCTGGAGGTACGGTCGATGCCTAGTGCGGTGGCACACGTGGCGCTTTCCACCGCACTGCCGTTGCGTAGCATGGCGGAGTCCGCCGTCAAAGTCCGGCATTGCAGATGGTTGGCTTCAACCGTGACGGCTGTGATATGGCGAACCGTGCTGCCATCCTCATACCCATCCATATCAAAACGGGAAAACATCGTACTGCGGAGTGGATGAACTTCCAGAGCCCTGCTGTTGACGTCATGACCCTTCAACACGCCGTTCAAGCGGACTGTCTGACCGCTAATATGACGGGTGCCTAGGGAGCCATTGACGGACAGATTTCCGGAACAAACGATATCGCCGTTGCATCGTAGTTTGCCGGTAAAGGTTATTTCATCGCAAATAATGTCGCCGCCGACTTCGATGTCGCCGCTGCCGCTGATGCTGGATACGCGAATATCACCATCACACCGCACAATGCCACTTTTGATGACCAGTTTGTCCCCTTCTATAACTGAGGCCTCGAGGGTGCTGGTCACAATCATGGTGTGAAAATGCGCGCCATCGGCAAGACGGGAACGTTGGTCCACTCCTATGGTGCCGTAGACTCCTTTGCCTATCAGCGTGCAATTCTGCGTATGCTTGCCCATGATGATAAAACTCCCCTTATTAATATGGACGTACAGCTTTATGGCTTATTGCCACAATAATGAGCGCATCCATGTTGAGGGGGTTATATCGGTCACGATGTGAGCAGATAGGGGGTATAGCGAGCGCAGTTAGGGGGTTAGCCTTGGATGAAGTGGTCGATCTGATCCTGCTTGCCCATGAGGATGAGTTCGTCGTTGCGATGCATGACCAGTTCCTTGGAGCCGTACTGGAACTCCTTGCCTGGGGCCTTGAGGCCCACCACGGTCACGCCGTACTTGTCATGTACTTGTACGTCCTCGATGCTGCGGCCTACCGCGTACAGGGGCGTGTGGACCTTGACGACGGTGTACGGCCCGTCGATTTCGATGTAATCCAGATAATTGCCGGCCACCAGATGGCCCACGCGCTTGCCGGCATCGGTCTCCGCGTTGATGATGTGGCGGGCGCCGATGCGCTGCAGAATGCGCGCATGCTCCTGGGACACGGACTTGGCCCACAGGTCGGAAACGCCGGCGTCCAGCAGGTTGCCGGTGATGATCACCGAAGCCTCGATGCTGTCGCCGATGGCCACGACGGCCGTGTCGAACTGGGAGGCGTCGATCTGCTCGATGGCCAGCACATCGGTCATATCGGCCTGAATGGTGGGCAGATGCGCGGACCAACGGGCCACAAGCTCCGGGTTCTTGTCCACTGCGAGCACATCCTGACCCATCTGGTCGAGGGTGGCGGCCACGGACCCGCCGAAACGGCCCAGTCCGATGACCAGCACGCTTTTGTTGCCGCTCGGTTTTGCTGCCATGATGATGGTCCTCTCTATGTCAGATTGCTGGGCGCCGATTGAATGGCCGATCAGCCAACGATAATGTTTTCCTGCGGATAACGAATAGGTTCGGGAGCCATCGGTCGGCTGATGGAGTAGGCGATGGTCAACGGGCCAAGTCGTCCGACAATCATCTCGGCGGACAGAATAAACAGGCTGGCCGGATTGCCGGCGCTTGCCACGCCCACCGAATAACCACCCAACGAGAAGGCCGAGCAGGCTTCGAACACGGCGTCCACGAACGCGCAGCCGGTGGTGAACATCAGCATCATCGCACCGACCATAACCAACGCAAAGCAGGCCGTGGTCACGGACACGGCGGTCATCTGAATACGGCGGGGGATACGGCGGCGGAACACGGTGACATCGCGATGGCCGGTGAATGCGGCGCGGCAAATCAAGAGAATCACCGCGAACGTGGTGACACGGATGCCGCCAGCGGTGGATGAGGAACCTGCGCCGATGAACATGAGTATGCTCATGAACACCTTGGTCTCATTCGTGACTTCGGGCACCCAGGAAATATCGAAACCGGCGGAGCGGGGCATGACGGCGGCGCTCATCGCACGGCGCATCTTCATGCCGGGGTCATCTGCGGGGAACAGGCCGGTATTGCTCCACTCGACCAGCAGGAACCAAGCCAGTGAGGTGGCCACCAGCACAGCGGTGGTCACCAAAGTGAGTTTGGTGTGCAATGTCCAACGTTTCGGGCTGAGCCGCCGGCGTGCGCACTGCACCAGATTCAGCACCACGGGGAAGCCGAGCGTTCCGATGAATGCACTGATGAGAATCGGCAGCCCCACGCCCCAACGGTTCACATGCAGACCAGTGGCATCCGGCGTGAAACCGGTGTTGTTATAGGCCGACACCGCGTAGAACAGCGCCTGCCACAAGGTACGCCCCATATTGCCATGGTTCACGCGGAACAGGTCGGGCAGCAGCAGCACGAAGGTCAGCACCTCGGCGATGATGGAGGTGCCCAGCACCACGGTGAGCACGCCTTTGACCTCGGAAAGCTTCGTGGTGCCCAGCTCGTTCGCGGTGAGCATACGCTGGGAGACCTTGAGTCTGCGGGAAACGCCAAGAGCCACCATCGAGGCGAAGGTCATGACTCCCAGACCGCCGAACTGGATGGAGAACAGGACGACGACCTGGCCGAACATCGACCAGTATTCGCCGGTGTTCACCACCGGAATGCCGCAGGTGGACAGGGCCGAGACGGCGGTGAAGAACGCGATCGGGAAATTGGTGAAGATGATGTCCGATGTGGAGATCGGCAGCAGCAGCAAACCGGTGACGATGATGATCAGTGCGCCGAAATACACCATGGACAGACGGCCCGGGTGCCTGAGCAGACGGTCGGTGATGCTGATACGTCGAATGCGCTTGGCGGTTTTATCGCTTTTGTCTCGGCTCAGTACATCGGCTGAATACCACCATGACAGTCCCTTCGAGGCCTCCTCATTGGCGGAGGATTCGTCGAAGTCATTGGCCATGGGTCCTCAAGCTCCTCAACTGATACTGCTGTACGGTCATACGGCATGCCATCGCGCTGTGCACGGCACGCGTACGGTGATTGCGCGGCTGTACGCCATTGTATGCCGAAGCCTTACGATAATCGACTCTGTGGAACGTTGCCGGCGACGCGCCACGAAGCAGCATTTTTCGAACACCTGTACGACTGATGACGGTGTCTGCGGTTAGAATAATGAGCAGTGCGACCGAATCGACAGGAGGATGCCATGGCCAAGCGCAACGCGGTGGTGGTGACGCATACCAGGCTCAGGCAGACCGGAACCGTAGTGGGCGAGGCGGTGAGCCAGCTGCGAGTGGCCGGTTTCGAAGTCACCATCATCGACAACACCGAGGCCCCCGATTTCGGCGTGCAGCCGCCGTGCGTATCGGACGACACCGAAATCGTCGTGGTCCTGGGCGGCGACGGCACGATACTGCGCGCCGCCGAACTCGTCCACTGCACCCAGGTGCCGATTCTCGGCGTGAACATGGGGCATGTCGGCTTCCTGGCCGAATTCGAAAGCTTCCAGATCGACGAGGCGATCCGCCGGATCGCCACCCACGACTATTCGATCGACGAACGCATGATCGCCCATGTGGACGTCTGGCTGCCCGGCGCCACCAAGCCCATTGAGGATTGGGCGCTGAACGACATCACACTGGAACGCGCCGACCGGGGCAAGATGGTCGAACTGTCCATCCGCGTGGACGATGTGGAGATGAACTCGTTCGGCGCGGACGGCGTCATCGTCTCCACGCCCACCGGTTCCACCGCCTACGCCTTCTCCGCGGGCGGTCCGGTCATGTGGCCGAACGTCAAGGCCCTGCAGTTGATTCCGTTGGCCGCGCACGCCCTGTTCGCCAGGCCGCTGATCATCGGCTCCGGCTCGACCTTCACCATCGATATTCTGGACGATTCCATGTCCGAAGGCTGGATTTGCTGCGATGGACGCCGTCAGCGCGCCCTGCCGCAGGGTACGCGCGTCATGGTGCGCGAATCGCGCGATACCTTGCGCCTCGCCCGACTCTCCGGCGTGCCGTTCACCAACCGTCTGGTCTCCAAGTTCGATCTGCCCGTGGTCGGTTGGCGCGAGCACGCGCGCAACGAGGCCTCGAGCCAGTCGCTGCATCACGGGCACACGTTCCCGGCGGCCGCGTATGCGGCTGGCGTTGCCGTTGCCGGTGACGCTGGCGTCGCTGGTACCGAGCCCGACAAGCCGGGCGAACGTGACGGCAAGGCAGGATCCTGATGCTCGAAGAACTCGATATCCGCAATCTGGGGCCGATTCGAGAAGCCACCATTGCGCCGGCCGCAGGCATGACCGCCATCACCGGTGAGACCGGTGCCGGCAAATCCATGCTGCTCTCCGCGATCCGACTGGTCTCCGGCGGGGCCGCCGAATCCTCGCGCGTCTCGGCCGGGGCGGACGAGGCTTGGGCCCAGGCGATTTTCGCGCTCTCGGATGATGCCGTCGCATCTGAACATTCCGGCGACACCAACGATGCCGGTTCTGGCGATGCCGACAGTGGGTTCACCGGTGCTGCCGCGGCCGTGGCCAAGGCCCATGACGCGGGCGTCGACCCCGAAGACGGCGAACTGTTCCTTTCCCGCACCGTACGCGCTTCCGGACGTTCGCGGGCCGTGCTCGGCGGCAAGTCCGTACCGCGTTCGGTGCTGGGGGCCATCGCCGGCGAACTGGTTACCATTCATGGCCAGACCGATCAGCTGAAAATCGCGGCCTCCTCACGGCAACGCGAGTTTCTGGACCGGGTGGCCGGAGACGAAGCCGAACTGGCCGCCTACCGCAAGGCGTGGGATGCGCTGGCCGCCATGGATGAGCGGCTGGAACGCCTGCGCTCGCAGGAATCCTCTGCCCGCCAACAGGCCGACTACCTGCGCGAATCCATCGACCGCATCAACCGAATCGACCCGCAGCCGGGGGAGGATGAGGAGCTGAAGGCGCGCCGCGAACGCATCGAAAACGCGGCCGACATCGCCCAAGGCGTGGGTTCGGCGCTGGGCGCGCTGGATGCCTCGCAGGTGGATGTGGACGCCGCCGACGGCGCTTCGGCCGTGGAACTCATCAATCATGCGGTGACCTCGTTGCGCGCGATTCGCGTCGGCGGCACGTTCTCCGAGCAGGCCGATCGGCTTGAATCCATCAATGCCGATTTGGGCGACGTGGTGTTCGCCCTGAGCCAGGAGCTGGGCGACGAAGGCAGCGTGGAGGATCTGGACCAGATCAACGGCCGTATCCACGAGCTTGGCGACCTCGCCCGTCGGTGGGGCCCCACCTTGGCCGACGTGCTCGCTTGGCGGGACAAGGCGGCGTTCGATCTGGAGGATCTGGATGCCTCGCCGGAAAAGGTCGCCGAACTCGAATCCGAACGGCAGACGCTGTACGATGCGGCCCTCGCCGCCGCCGACGTGCTGAGCGCCGCGCGCGTGGCTGCCGCTGCCGACTTGGGTGCGCGCGTCACTGAAGAACTCGGCTCGCTCGCCATGCTGGGCGCCTCCTTGGAAGTGCGCGTCACGCCGCGAGACAAGGCCGATGATCCGCTCGGCCCGTATGGTCGCGACGATATCGCGTTCCTGTTTACGCCGTTCGAGGGGTCGCCGCAGTTGCCGATGGGCAAAAGCGCTTCGGGCGGTGAACTGAGCCGACTGATGCTGGCCTTGGAGCTGGTGGCCGCCGACACGCGCGGCGGTGCCGACCAGACCTTCATCTTCGACGAGGTTGACGCCGGCGTGGGTGGCAAGGCCGCAGTCGAACTGGGCAAACGTCTGGCACGGCTGGCCCGCAGCGCGCAGGTCATCGTCGTCACCCACTTGGCGCAGGTCGCCTCGTGGGCGGACGCGCAGTTCGTGGTCACCAAGGAGCCGCCGGATGCCGATGACGACGATTTGGGCGTGGTCACCACCATCGCCGAAGTCAACGGCGAAACCCGCGTCCACGAAATCGCCCGCATGCTCTCCGGCAGCGAATCCGAAGCCTCCCTGGACCACGCCCGAGAACTCCTATCCGATTCTCGACTTACGCTCCCGCTGGCGGGAGCTGGCGCCGCAGGCGACTGAGGGTGGTTGAAGAAGATGGAGATTAGCAAATGACCAAGGCCGCCATATTCGACCTCGATGGCACCCTCCTAGACTCCATGGGAGTCTGGGACCAAGTCGACATCGACTTCCTGAACAAGCGCGGAATCGAAGTGCCGCCCGACTACATGACCAAAGTTTCCGCCATGCAATTCCGCCAGATCGCCGAATACACCATCGCACGCTTCGGCCTTACAGACACGCCCGAAGAGCTCATGCAGGAATGGGACGACATGGCCAGCGTCGCCTATTCCACCACGGTCGAAGCCAAACCCGGCGCGCTTGACTATCTGCGCGATCTGAAAGACTCCGGTGTCAAACTGGGTGTCGCCACCTCGCTGCCCCCGCGTCTGCGTGAGCCGGCGCTACGCCACGTCGGCATGTTCGATTTGTTCAACGATATCGTCTCCGTCGATGACGCGAACGACGTCGGCAAGGACCAGCCCGACGTCTACCTGCTCGCCGCCAAGCGCCTGGGTGCTGCACCGGCCGACTGCACAGTGTTCGAAGACCTGCTGGTCGGCATGAAGTCGGCCAAATCAGTCGGCATGAAGGTCTGGGCCATGCACGACGACTCCTCCGCCTCCGACTGGCCCGAAATCTGCCACCTAGCCGACGGTGTCCTCTTCGACTTCCGCGACGCCCCGCGCGTGCTGTGATAAAAAAGTTACGCCCCCGCTGGCGGGGCTGTCGGCGGAACGGCGTTGTTCGGCATAGGTACCCCTTTCCGAGGCCATTGTAGGCACGGCCCATGTTTCGACACTGTATGTTGGCGAGGTGTTTGTTCACCGTTTAACTGTTATGTAACACACCTTGACAGTTAAGCAGAACAGTTATACTGTGTTGTATAACAGCTAAACAGCTGGGGTGCTAGTCAACCACAATCGAAAGGGGCATAGGTGAAACTGATCATCTCATCCGTGTCCGGTGAACCCATCTACGAGCAAATCAAAACCCAAATCCGTTCGGCGGTGCTCAGCGGCGAGTTGAAGGCGGGCGAGGCCCTGCCTTCCTTGAGGAAACTCGCCAAGGAGCTGCGCATCTCCGTACTCACCGTCACCAGGGCGTACAACGAACTGGCCGATGAGGGCGTGGTGCAGAACATCCAAGG
>SKEH01001259.1_pt1 | contig 11289 bp, 13 predicted proteins | sample 4826571 | NCBI WGS metagenome assembly SKEH01 (sample SAMN11008814, study PRJNA524170) | human gut metagenome | biome: Human fecal sample; material: Feces; isolation source: fecal sample from pouch patient p29 | host: Homo sapiens | place: Israel: Tel-Aviv | collected 2016-09-14 | reverse complement strand
GAGAAAGACATGCGTTTAAAGAACAAGCCTTGGGCAAACAAACTGGTAGAAGAGCACCCGGAAAGCGCCTTGGACTGGCCGGATCCAGCGGAAAAGATCGACTGGGCAGCCCGCTTTGGCAACGACAAGCCAATTGAAATCGAAGTCGGCTCAGGCAAGGGGCAGTTTATTACTACTTTGGCTAAGCAGCACCCTGACCGCAACTTCGTGGCCATGGAAATCCAGAAGACGGCAGCCGGCATCATCTTGAAAAAGAAGCTGGACGAGGGGCTGGACAACCTGCAGATCCTCTGCGCCGACGCGGCCAACCTGGTAGCCTACTTCGGGGAAAACTCCACCAGCAAGATCTACCTCAACTTCAGCGATCCCTGGCCAAAGAGCCGGCATGAAAAGCGCCGCTTGACCTACAAGGACTTTTTAGCCAAGTACCAGGCAGTCTTGACCGGCGACGGGTTGATCGAATTCAAGACCGACAACTCCGGCCTGTTTGCCTACAGTGTCAAGAGCATGAACAATTACGGGATGCACTTTGACTTCGTGTCAGTTGACCTCCACCACGAAAGCGAAGAAATCGTGGAAAAGAACGTGGAAACTGAGTATGAGCACAAGTTTGCCAGCAAGGGGCAGCCGATCTACTGCCTGCACGCGGGCTTTCTGGCCAAGTAAAAAATTTCCCTTTGCCGGGAAAATCGGTTAAAATAGCTAGTAAATATTTCTCTTATTAAAAGTAAGCAGGAGGCAAACATGGAAGAATATAAAGTAGTTGACCAGGCAAAGCTGGCGGACTTAGTCAAGAGCGGGCGGACGGTTGTCGAATTTTCTGCTGACTGGTGCTCAGACTGCCGCTTTTTGGAACCTGCCATGCCAGCAATCGAAGCTGACTTCGCAGACAGCAAGTTCATCAAGATCGACCGGGACGGCTCCATCGACTTGTGCAAGGAAATGAACATTATGGGAATTCCTTCATTTGTTGTCTACCAAGATGGGCAAGAAATTGGTAGACTAGTTAATGGAGACCGCAAGACCAAGCAGGAAGTAGAAGCATTTTTGCGGTCGCTTGACTAGATAAGAGGGGACTTGAGATCAAATGATCACTAGTATTAACAAAGTAAGCTATCCCAACACTTTGATCGTCATCTTGGCGCAAGGCGATGGCGAAAGCAATTTCGAAGAAAAGGGCGACGTGACCCGGGTTACGGACGGCAAAGGCGAATTGACCGGCTTCAACTTCTTTAACGTTGACCAGGTACTGGACTACGACAAGCTGCCAAACGGCGAAGTCAAGCTGGACGAAGACCAAGTCGCAGCTTTGAACGAAAAACTGGCCAGCGTTGGTTTTTCCGACAAGCTGACTGTGGCCAAGCCAACCCTGGTTTACGGCTACGTTAAGGAATGCGCTGCCCACCCGGACTCTGACCACTTGCACGTAACGCAAATTGACGTTGGCGATGGTCAGGACCACCAAATTGTCTGCGGGGCACCAAACATCGCCCAAGGGCAAAAGGTCGTTGTGGCTCTGCCAGGCACTTTGATGCCAACTGGGGCCCAGATTTGGCCAGGCGCCTTGCGCGGGGTTGAATCAGACGGGATGATCTGCTCAGCCAGAGAACTGGGCTTGGCTCATGCTCCGCAAAAGCGGGGGATCATGGTTGTTCCGGACAGCTTCAAGATCGGTGACGAATTTGAACCGACCAAGTGTGACGAACTGCTGGCCAGCGGCGCTATCACCCTGTAATTGTTAAAAAACGGCAAAAAATAAAGAGCTTTCAGCTGATTATGGCCCGGAGCTCTTTTTTCTTGGCCCAAGAATGATAAAATAAGGGTCGAACGTTTGAAACAAATGGAGCGAAAAAATGTTAGACAAGACTAAACAAATTTGGTTTATTGGGATCAAGGGGACCGGGATGGCTTCCTTGGCCTTGATTTTGCACGACCTGGGCTACAAGGTTGCCGGCAGCGACATCGACAAGTACACCTTCACCCAGGACCCGCTGGAAGCCGCTGGGATTGAAGTTGCTTCCTTCTCCAAGGACAACATCAAGGGAAGCGGCCAGGTGATCGTCAAGGGTAACGCTTTTAAGAGCGACAACATCGAAGTTGCCGCCTGCGAGGAAAAGGGCGTGGCGTGGCAAAGCTATCCGGACACGGTTGAAGAAATCGTCCAGCAGTACACCAGTATCGGGGTTGCGGGTTCCCACGGCAAGACTTCAACCACCGGCCTTTTGGCAACGGTTTTGGGTGAAGCCGCTCCGACTTCCTTCTTGATTGGTGACGGGATGGGGAAGGGGGTCAAGGACTCCCGCTTCTTCGTCTACGAAGCTGACGAATACCGGCGGCACTTCCTGGCCTACCACCCGGACTACCAAATCATGACCAATGTCGACTTTGACCACCCTGACTACTTCAAGGACAGAGACGACTATGCCTCAGCCTTCCAGACGGCGGCTGACCAGACTAAGAAGGGGCTTTTTGTCTGGGGCGATGACGAACGCCTGCAGAAGATCCAGCCAAAGACGGCCAAGAAGTACACTTACGGCTTGAAAGACAGCGATGACTTCCAGGCCTTTGACGTGGTTAAGACCACTGAAGGGGCCAAGTTCCATGTCCGGGCCCAGGGGGAAGACTTAGGCGAATTTACTATCCACCTTTTCGGTGACCACAATGTGATGAACGCTACGGCGGTTATTGCTATTGCCTTTACTGAAGGCATCGACCTTGATGTAGTCAGAAAGGGTCTGGTTAAGTACACCGGGGCCAAGCGCCGCTTCAGCGAAAAGGACTTCGGTGACACGGTGATCATCGATGACTACGCCCACCACCCAACTGAACTGCGGGCTACGATTCAAGCTGCCCGGCAGAAGTTCCCGGACCGGAAGCTAGTTACCATCTTCCAGCCGCACACTTACTCCAGAACCAAGGAATTCGAAGAAGAATACGTGGAAATTCTGAAGGGGGTCGACAAGGCCTTCTTGACGCCGATTTACGGGTCAGCCAGAGAAGCAGCAGGCGACATCAAGAGTGAAGACATCACCAGCCAGATTCCAGGCGCTGAAGTTATTGACTTCGACAATCTGAAGGATCTTTTGGCTTACAAGGGTGACTGCATTGTCTTCATGGGTGCCGGCGATATTCCTAAATATGAAGTAGCATTTGAAGAAATGCTGGAAAAGTAAGATAAGCAGCAGACAAGCCGTTGACCAAGTTAGCGGCTTGTTTTTATGCCATATTTTTTCCGGTATTTGCCTGGCGAAAAGCCGGTGGATTCGGCAAAGGCCTTGGAAAAAGCTGGACAGGTCTTGATAGCCGAGTTCATCGGCGATTTCTTCCAGTTTCTTGTTGGTTAAAAGTAGCTGGTCTTCAGCCAGGTTGATCCGGATATTGCGGCGCAGGTGAACGAAGTCCGTGGCAAAGAGCTTGCGGCAGAGGCGGGAAAAGTAATTTGCCTGGTAGCCGAAGTACTCAGCCGCTTCTTTTAAAGAAACCTGGCCATTTTTCTGGGTCAAGTAAGTCATAATAGCGCCAGATTGTGCGTCACGGTTAGCGTGGCGCACGTTTTTTCTTGGAAAATTTGACCTGCTCTTGGAGATCTTCTACCGGTGCTGGTGGAGCAGTTCAGTCAAAAGCAGGCCAGCCAGGCGCTGGACTTGAAAATCGGCGTATTCGTCTTTGTCTCTTTTTGCAAGAATATGAAGCAAGTTGATATAGCCATTGGTCATCCCGTCAGCCAGATTTTGAAAGACGATATAGGCATATTTGCCGGACTTGTCATTCATTAAGTCATGGATTAAGGCGTTGTCGGCGACCAGGTACTGGTTAAGGGGGTCCGGGTAGGCCAAATCTATCTGGAGTAGGCGGAAAGAGGCAGAAGCAGCAGCTTTGCTATTTTCAGCTAACGGAGACAGGTGGACTTCCTTGAAACCAGTAGCGACGATGATATCGAATTTTTTCAGAGAGAAGAGGTGCTTATCGGCAGACAATACGGCATCAGTCAAGCATTCCAGGAGGTCAATATGAAATGTATGGCTGTTTTTTCTAGCATAGGGAGAAGTTGTCGTAAGAAAAGCAGGATTGTGAAAGGTAGGAAACAAGCATGAGCAAAGAATACACGGTTGATTTGGCGGCAGCTGACGCGGGGGCCAGCCAGGGCTTAAAGACTTTGGTAATTGAAAAGCAGGCTCAGGCAGGCGGCAACACCAAGATCTCCAACGGCTTTTTCGCGATTGACACCAAGGAGCAGCGGGAAGCTGGCTTGCAGCTGTCAACGGAAGAAGCCATCCGGCAATTAAATGAGTACAACCACTACCTAAACAACGGGCCACTGACCCGGCGGATCGTGGAAAATGCCAAGCCGACTCTGGAAGAAATCGAGAGACTGGGCATGGAAATCAAGCTGAACCCGACCAGCCAGACCACCCAGTTTGCCCACCTGGACAACCCATATGCCGGCGGTTCTTACCACATGTACCAAAATAAGCCGGAATCCTGGGCCAGAGTGCAGAAGTCAGTTGAAGAAAGAGGGCGCAGCGCCATTGCCAGTGCCGCTTATCGAAGTGGTGAAAAATTATTTGATGATAAGGAAGGTCGCCACTATTTCTATGCCCGATCTGTCATGCCAGAGAGTTTTATTTTAACTCCTAAGAATGCGCCAGCATGGGCGAGTGATAGAGAACAATTATGGAATGAGGTCGAGAGAAAAGATCGACGAGCAAATTCACGGTACGCGAAAGAATTTAATGTAGCTTTACCAGTTGAACTAATCGAAGATGAACAGAAAGAATTATTGACAAAATATGTTCAAGAAAATTTTGTTGATGAGGGCATGGTAGCTGATGTGGCAATTTATCGCGATCACCCAGATAATCCGCATGCTCATGTGATGTTAACTAACCGGCCATTTAACCCAGACGGAACATGGGGAATTAAGAGCAAAAAGCAATATATTTTAGACGCCGATTGTAAAATTAAACTGAACACTGTTCCGATCCAGTAAGAAAAATCGCTTTCACTGGATTAGAGCACAAAAAATCCATTTCAACCATCTGGTAGAATATGAATTACCACAAACATTTCTAGAGAGGTTAAAATGGATCATTCTTATTCTAACACTAAACCACACCAAAAGGGCAAGCACCTTAAGCTGAACGACCGGACTACAATCCAGGAGCTGCACTCTAAGGGCTACTCTAATCGTGCTATAGCTAGAGAACTCAACTGCTCACCAAGCACGGTCGGATATGAGCTCAAAAGAGGCACAGTATCCGTGTATACCGGCAATGTGAAGCGCGGTATAAAGCTGTCGAAGGGCAAAGCACTTACGAACTACATAGAAGCGAATGCGGCCGCAAGAGCTTGTTTCTTCACAGACATAAGTTCATCGACTATGTTTCCCACTGCTTCCATAATCAAGGCTGGTCTCTTGATGCTTGCATGGGTTATGCTTTGGCCAAGGGAATCTTCCAGAAGGATCAGGTCGTATCAACCAAAACTCTGTATAACTACGTTGACTTGGGCCTAATGGATATCAAGAACGGTGATCTTCCAGAGAAGGTCAAGCGCAATACTAAGACTCGTCGTGCCCGTGTAAACAAGCGTATCCTGGGACGAAGCATCGATGAACGTAGTCCTAGAATCGAAAGCCGTAAGGACTTTGGTCACTGGGAATGCGATCTGGTTCTTGGACACAAGACTAAGGACGATGATGTGTTGCTTACTCTGTGCGAACGAAAGACACGTCAGTTCTTCATGATCAAGATTGAGGATAAGACCTCAGCTAGCGTTATGAAGGCATTTGATAAGCTTCGAGAGTACTACGGATCCAAATGGAATCAAATCTGTAAGTCTATCACAACCGACAACGGATCTGAGTTCGCAGATCTATCCGATCTTGAGCAAGTTTCCAAGACTCTTGTGTACTACGCTCACCCTTATACATCCTGTGATAAAGGCAGCGTAGAACGGCACAACGGGCTTATCAGACGCTATATTCCCAAGGGAGACCGTATGGATAAGAAGATATTGCTAAGATCGAGGTATGGTGCAACTCTCTTCCTCGGAAGATCTTAAACTACAAGACTCCAGAAGAGTACTTTGACACCGAACTTGACCGCATTTACCGGCGTAGATAGTCAAAATCTACTAGATGTTATGGTAAGTGTTCAATTTATTCTTGCAATTGGCGGTTCGAAAATTTCTAAAAAAGTCTACGCGGCCATCTTAGCCACGGGCTTGATGTCCTTCAGCGGCGTCCTGGTGGAAATGGCGATGAATGTTGCCTTCCCAACCTTGATGAAACAGTTTGGTCTGGCGACCAACACTGTTCAGTGGATGACTTCAATCTACCTTCTGGCTGGTCATCTCCGTTATCGTGCCGCTTTCCGCTGCTTTGAAAAGCTCTTTTAAGACCAAGCAGCTCTCTTTGTTACCGCCAATTTGCTCTTCTTTGCCGGCCTCTTGCTTGACGCCTTAGCGCCAAATTTCGCGATTCTGCTCCTGGGCCGGGCCATCCAAGGCCTGGGCACCGGGATCGCCTTGCCACTCATGTTCAACATCATCTTAGAGCAGGTACCAGCTGACAAAATTGGTCTTATGATGGGCTTTGGCAACTTGATCACTGGCGTTGCTCCTGCCTTGGGGCCGACCTTCGGGGGCCTTGTCATCAACAACCTGGGCTGGCGCTACGTCTTCTTTTTCTTGATGCCTTTGATCATTTTGTCTCTCTTCCTGGGCCTTTATGACATCCAGCAGAAGTCCAATATCGTCAAGATCAAGCCGGATCTTTATCACTGTTCTCTTTGCCGGCGTTATCTATGGCTTCAGCAACCTTTCATCAGGTAAATTGCTGACCAATCTCTTTCTAATCTTTATCGGCCTCTGCTCTTTGGGTTTCTTGCTGGGCCGGTCCAAAAAGCTGGCTCAACCGATCCTGTACTTTGAAATCCTCAAGAACAAATCCTTCAGCGTGCACTTGCTGGGCTTTCTCATGATCCAGCTCTGTTCTTTGGGCAACGCCTTCCTGCTGCCTAACTACGTCCAATTGGTCAACCAGTCTACGGCTACTGTTGCTGGTCTGGTTACCATGCTGGCTGGCATGGTCGGGGCCATGATGAGCGTGGTTGGGGGCCGCCTCTATGACGACAAAGGGGCCCGCTTCCCAATCATTACCGGGGCCAGTCTGATGGCTGCCGAGCTGATTGCCTTTGCCTGTTTGTCCCAGCAGATGTCCGATCTTGTAATTTCACTGGTTTATATCATCTACATGACCGGGATGGGAATGAGCATTGGCGCCATTATGACCAACGCCTTGGCCAGCCTTAAGCCGGAATTCTCTGCGCAAGGCAATGCCTTCTTAAATACCATCCAGCAATTTGCCGGCGTCATCGGGACTTCTCTGACTTCAGCTATTGTGGCCCTGAGCCAAGCCCAGTATGGGTCAAAAGGCCCGCGGCCGACAGCAATCGGCACCCAGCACGCCTTTATTTTCCTGGCCATAATCGTAGTCTTCCTATGGCTCATGTTCTACAAGAACGTGAAAACAGAAGGTGGATCTAAATAATTAACGAACTAGCAAAAACTGTTAAAATACATATAGGTATTTTGACAGTTTTTATTTTGCAAGGAATGACAATGAACAAGAAGAAGTTACTTTTAATCGATGGCAATTCCGTGGCCTTCCGGGCCTTTTTCGCCATGTACCAGCAGCTGGACAAGTTTAAGAATCCAGAAGGTCTCCACACCAACGCCCTCTATGCCTTTAAAAACATGCTGGACGTGGTCCTGAAGCAGGAAGACCCAAGCCATATCCTGGTGGCCTTTGACGCCGGCAAGACCACTTTCAGAACCGCCATGTACAAAGACTACAAGGGCGGCCGGGACAAGACCCCGGCAGAACTTTCCGAGCAGCTCCCTTACCTGCGGGAAATGCTCAAGGACATGGGAATCAAGAGCTACGAACTGGCCAACTATGAAGCCGACGACATCATCGGCACCATGGCTAAAAAAGGAGCCGAAGCCGGCTATGAAGTGGCCGTTGTTTCCGGGGACAAGGACTTGACCCAATTGGCCAGTGACCATGTCACCGTCTACGTGACCAAGTCCGGGGTAACTAAACTGGAAGCCTTCACTCCAGACCACATGAAAGAAGTCAACGGGGTGACCCCGACTGAGTTCATCGACATGAAGGCTTTGATGGGTGACCCGTCCGACAACTACCCAGGCGTGGCCAAGGTCGGCCCCAAGACTGCCTCTAAATTGATCCAGGAATACGGCAGCGTGGAGAACTTGTATGACCACGTTGATGAAATGAAGAAGTCCAAGCTGAAGGAAAACCTGATCGCCGGCAAGGGCAATGCCCTTTTGGGTAAAAAGCTGGCCACCATCAACTGCGACAGCCCGGTGGAAGTGACCCTTGATGACCTTAGCTATGAGGGCAGCAATATCGACGACCTCCGTCGCTTCTACGAAAAGATGAACTTCCGCCGCTTTCTGGCTGATTTGGCCCAAAAAGGAGAGTTGACTGAAAACAAGACGGAAGTTAAAAAGCAGGACTATGTCGTGCTCAGTGCTGATAACTTAGACCAGCTGCCAAAGGCTGCTGAAGTTACTTTTTACCTGGCCATGTTTGGCGACAACTACCACCTGGCCGACTTCGCCGGTTTTGCCTTGAAAATCGGCGGGGAAACTTTCGTCAGCCGGGACGTCTTCCTCTTGCAGGAAAGCCCCTTGAAGGGAATGCTGGAAGATTCTGCCGTTCAAAAGAACGTCTTTGACTTAAAGCGGACCACTTACGGCCTCTACCGGCTGGGAATCAAGGCTGAATCTTTGACCTTTGACCTGCTCCTGGCTTCTTACCTGGTTGACAATGAGAAAAATTCCAACGACCTGGGTGAACTGGTCCAAGGCTACGACTACTATGACTTAAAGACCGACCTGGAAGTCTACGGGAAGGGGAAGAATGCCAAGATTCCGGCAGATGACGCGGTCTTCTTCAACCACCTGGCCGGCAAGACCGCGGCGATCGCGGCTTTGAAGGACAGTCTGTTAAAGCAGTTAAAGGACCACGAGCAAGACGACCTCTACGACTCGATCGAACTGCCAACGGCCAGAGTCCTGGCCAAGATGGAAATGAACGGAATCAAGGTCCAGCCTTCCCGCTTAAAGGAACTGGAAAACGACTTTGCTGTCCGTTTAAAGGAACTGGAAGAGAAGATCTACAAGGAAGCCGGGGAAGAATTCAACCTGAATTCACCAAAGCAGCTGGGGGTCATCCTCTTTGAAAAGCTGGGCTTGCCAGTCATCAAGAAGACCAAGACCGGTTACTCCACTTCAGTTGAAGTCTTGAACCAATTGAAAGAACAAAGCCCGGTTGTCAGTGACATCCTGGAATACCGGCAGATTTCCAAGATCCAATCAACCTACGTTAAGGGCCTCTTAGACGTTATCGATGAGCGTGACGGCCGCATCCATACCCGCTACCTGCAGACTTTGACGGCAACTGGCCGCCTGTCTTCAGTTGACCCTAACCTGCAGAACATCCCAACCAGAACGGAAGAAGGCAAGCAGATCAGAAAGGCTTTTGTCCCATCAAGTCCGGATGGCTATATCTACTCCTGCGACTACTCCCAAATCGAGCTCCGGGTCCTGGCCCATGTCTCAGCCGACCCGAACATGCAGGAAGCCTTCAAGACCGGCTACGACATCCACGCCCACACGGCCATGAAGATCTTCCACTTAAGCAGCGTTGACGAAGTAACGTCTTTGCAAAGACGGCGGGCCAAGGCGGTCAACTTTGGGATCGTCTACGGGATCTCTGACTACGGCCTCTCCAAGAACCTGGACATCTCCCGCAAGCAAGCCAAGGAATTCATCGACGAATACTTTGACCAATACCCAGGCATCCAGGCCTACATGGACCGGGCTGTTAAAGACGCCAGAGAAAAGGGCTACGCGGAAACCATCATGCACCGCCGCCGCTACCTGCCAGATATCCACGCTAAGAACTTTAATGTCCGCTCTTTCGCGGAAAGAACGGCGATCAACTCCCCAATCCAAGGGTCAGCCGCGGACATCATGAAGATTGCCATGATCAACATGCAAAAGAAGCTGGATGAACTGGGATTAAAGACCAAGATGGTCGTCCAGGTCCACGACGAATTGATCTTTGACGTACCAGCTGATGAACTGGAAACGATCCAGAAGATTGTCCCGTCAGTCATGCAGGCAGCTGTTAAGTTGGACGTGCCTTTAGTCGCTGACGCCGGCTGGGGCCATGACTGGTATGAAGCAAAGTAGGAGGTAGAAAATGCCAGAAATGCCAGAAGTTGAAACGGTCCGCCGGACCCTGCGGCCCTTGGTCGTGGGCAAAACGATCGACCATGTCGATATTTGGTACGACAAGGTCATCACCGGCGACCCGGAAACTTTTAAAAGGGAGTTAAAGGGCAAGACCTTTACCGCCGTTGACCGCTATGCCAAATTCCTGCTCTTCCGTTTAGGCGACTTGACGGTCGTTTCCCATTTGCGGATGGAAGGCAAGTACCATCTAACGACCTGGGATGCACCGGTAGACAAGCATGAGCACCTGCAGTTTGCCTTTACCGATGGAAGCAGCCTCCGCTACGCGGATGTCCGCAAATTCGGCCGCCTGCAATTGGTGGAAACTGGAACTGAATTCCAGGTCACCGGCTTGAAGAATTTGGGCGTTGAAGCAAATAGTCCAGAATTTAGCTTGGACTACTTTGAAAAAGGCTTGAAGAAGAGGAGCATGAACATCAAGAGCCTGCTCATGAGTCAGACCCTGGTGGCCGGCCTGGGCAACATCTATGTTGATGAAGTCCTCTGGCAAAGCCGGATTAACCCCTTAACGCCAGCTAACGAATTAACCAAGGACCAGGTCAAGTGCCTCCATTCAGCCATCAATGAAACCATAGAAGAAGCTACTAAATACGGCGGCACGACCGTCCACAGCTTCTTAAACGCGGAAGGGGAGTCCGGCCACTACCAGGAAAAGCTCAAGGTCTACGGCAAGGAGGGGCAGCCATGCCCCCGCTGCGGGGAAGACTTTGTCAAGATCAAGATCAGCGGGCGGGGAACCACCTACTGCCTGCATTGTCAAAAGAGGGTGTGACTGTTAAAAAGTATTAATTTCATCCAGTGCTAAATAGTAATTTTTCTTACCAATTCCTGATATAATGCCGGTATCAAAAGATTGGAAGGAAGAAATAATGAGCGAATACATGTCTATATCAAAAGCAGCTGAATATCTTAATGTTGCTAAGTCAACTCTCCGCAATT
>SKEH01001253.1_pt1 | contig 11330 bp, 2 predicted proteins | sample 4826571 | NCBI WGS metagenome assembly SKEH01 (sample SAMN11008814, study PRJNA524170) | human gut metagenome | biome: Human fecal sample; material: Feces; isolation source: fecal sample from pouch patient p29 | host: Homo sapiens | place: Israel: Tel-Aviv | collected 2016-09-14 | reverse complement strand
TGAATGGTATGTGAACGTGTGTCATAAACAATTCATGAAACAAAAAATGTATATAAGGCATTTAGTGTTTTCTTTATAAGAGAGAAAGGGGTTCATAGTTTCTATGAATAAGGTTTTTAAGGTCGTTTATAGCAAATCTAAAGGCTGCTACGTAGTAGTACCAGAAACTGCTAAAAATAATAACGGCAAGAAAAAAGTATTAGCTAGCGTATTGGCTGGCTTGGCACTTGTTGGTGGTGCAGTTGGTGGTAATACTGCTCACGCAACAGTTAGTGGTGATGGTAGTATTAATACAGACGGTAGCCGAATCAATATCGCGGCTAATGCTAAACCTGGTAATAGTGTTGGCGTTAATTCTATCGTTGTGGGTTACCAAAATACAACTGATAATGAAGATGGCACTACAGCTCTTGGTGCTAATAACCAAGCTTATGGTAACTCTGGTTTAGCCGTTGGTAATGAAAACTATGCTAATGGCGGTGCAGCTACAGCGATCGGTGCTGGTAATGAAGCACGTGCTGCTGCAACTGTAGCATTAGGTAATAAAAATAATGCTAATGCAACATCTGCTGTTGCTGTTGGTAACTATAATAACCAAAACTATACAAAAGGTACTAATCAAACAACACCTAAACAAGCAGGTAACTACTCTACAGCAGTAGGTTCTTACAATGCGGCTTTGGGTGATAATTCTGTTTCTGTTGGTTCCATGAATACATCTCACGTAGCAGATACTATTACGATTGGTCAATCTAATAATGCTAAAACAATGGGTGGTATCTCCATTGGTAAAAACAACTTAACAGACTCTGCAGATGGTAATCGCAATGATACACGTAGAAATCATGAAAATTCCCAAATCGCTATCGGTCGTGATAACACAGCAACAGAATTAGATACGATTGCTATCGGTCGTGAAACTAAAGCATCTGGCTCTGGTGCTACTGTAATCGGTGCTCGTGCAGAAGCTTCTGGTAACAATGCTATCGCTATCGGTCAAAGTGGTGAAGGTTCTCCAAAAGTTATTGCATCTGGCGTAAACTCTATTGCTATTGGTATGCAATCTCAAGCAACTGGTGAATCTGCTATCGCTGAAGGTCCTGGCTCTCATGCAGGCGGTAAGTATGGCGTTGCATTAGGTCGTACAACTAATGCAAATGCTGAGGCTGCAACTGCTCTAGGTAATGCGGCAGAAGCTAACATCGCTAATGGTGTAGCTCTTGGCTCCTCTTCTGTTACAACAACAGATAAAGGCGTTCTTGGCTACAATCCATCCAATCCTCATGAACGTAAATACGCACCATTGACTGGTAACGTACAAACAGCTACTACTGCTGCTGTATCTATCGGTAATGGTAGTACATTGACTCGTCAATTGACTGGTCTTGCTGCTGGTACTGCAGATACTGACGCTGTTAACGTGGCTCAATTGAAAAATGTTGGCGTTGCTGTAACTGGTAACACTGGTAAAAGTGATTTCTTAACTGATGGCGGTAAATTGAACGTTATCGGTACAGGTCGTGTATCTACTGTAGCGGCTCATGACGGTGCAAAAGACTCCAGAATTACTGTAGGTTTTGACGACACTGGCATGGTGAAAGCTGGTAAAAATGTTAAGGTTGATGAAGTAACTGTAAACGGTAAAACTACTTATACAATCAACGCTGCTGACACAGCTGCTAAATATGACTTCTTAACAAATGCTACAGCAAACGGTGGTAAAGTTGATGGTACTGCAAAACCTGCAACTGTACAAAGTGGTACAACTGTTAACTACGCAGCTGGTAAGAACTTAACAGTTAAACAAGATATCAAGCAATCCATTGGTGAGCAAACATATACATACTCTTTAAATAGCGATCTTGGTGGCATTACTTCCATTACTAACAATGGTGGTACTACTATGCACTTTGGTCCTGACAACATCAGCATCACTGGTGGTAACCTAGATCTTGGTGGTAATAACATTACTAACCTTAAATCTGGTGGCGATGTAATCAATAACGCTGCTAACATTGGTGACGTAACTCGTATTTCCAAAGCTAATGAAAAACACATTAAACCAGGTGAATACGCAGTTGATAACAACGGCAAAGTAACAATGACATACGTTGACGGTAACAACAAAGACGTTCCTAATGAAACTGCTGTTATCACAGGTATTGCTAAACAAGATCTTTCCAACATCAATAATGGTGGTAAGACTGTCATTAAAAACCTTGCTAAAGAAGCTATCGACATGGAAAACGGTAAGAACACAACTGCTTCTCACCGTGACGTAAATGGCGTTAAAACTTTCAAAGTAGACGTTGAAGGTGATTTAACTGACATTACATCCATCACAAATAAAGATGGCGACGGCAAAGTTGTATTTGGTGGTAACCAAACTGTAAACGTTGCAGGCGATCACAACATTAACTTGAATGCTAAAGTTGGTGACATCACTGGTTTAACTAACGTAACGTTGGATGCTCCAGACTTCGCTAAAAAAGGTCGTGCTGCAACTGAAGAACAATTGAACATTGTTAATAACAAGTTCAATAACACAGTTGGTTTGACTGGTAACACAGGCGCTACTGAATTACAAAAATTGAACAAACAAGGCGGCTTGAGCTTTGGCGTTGTAGGTGCTAACAATGGTGAGTACATTAAAACAACTGCTTCTGGTTCCAATGTAGTAGCTGACTTGTCCGACAGCGCTAAAAACAAATTGAACAGCACTGTTGAAGTTCAAGGTAAAAACGCTGCGAAAGTAACAAGCAACGTAGTTCAAAATGCAGACGGTAGCAGTAAAACTATCTATACTGTAGATGTTAATAACGTAACACCTGCTGCAGCTTCTACTGAAAAAGTACAAGCTAAAGCAGACGTAGCTGGTTCTAGCGACAAAAACATCGCTAAAGTTGCACCTAAAGCTGGTGAAAACTTCGGTGATGCAGGCGCAACTTACGAAGTAAACGTATCCCGTAACGACGTAAAAGACGCAGCTCGTGAAGCAGTAACTGTAAATACTACAAACACAACTAACAACCCTATCACTGTTACACCTGTACAAGATGAAGCAAATCATAACACTACATACCAAGTAACATTCGATGGCGACAAAGCTGCTAAACAAATTCCTTTGACTTACAAAGCGAATGGTACAAACGAACAAAAAGTTACATTGGATAAAGGTTTGAACTTCACAAACGGTAAAAACACAACAGCTTCTGTAGATGCTGAAGGCGTTGTTAAATACGATGTGAACAAAGACTTAGTTAACATCAATTCTATTTCCAATACTACAAATGGTCCAAAAATGGAATTTGGTCCTAACTCCATCAACATCACAAATGGCCCTATCAACATGGGTGACCAAAACATCACTAACCTTAAATCTGGTGGCGATGTGATCAATAACGCTGCTAACATTGGCGACGTTAAACGTATCTCTAAAGCTAACGACTTGCACATTGCTCCAACATCTTCTGACCGTCAAGGTGAAACTACTACATCTTACGCTTACGATGCAGCAAGCAAATCTGTAACATTGAAATATAACGATGGTAACGGTGCTAACCAATCTGGTACAGTGGCGAAAATCGACTTGTCCGGCTTGGCTGATCAAATCAAAGACGGTTACTCCTTCTCCACTGACGCTAAAGGCAATGTAGTTGGTAACCACGCTGTTACAGCTGTTGGCAATGGTAAAACTGTTTCCTACGCTGCAGGCGATAACTTAACTGTAAAACAAGATATCGATGCTCAAACTGGTGAACATACTTACACATATGCATTGTCCAACAACATCGACTTGACTCTAAATGGTTCCTTGAAAATTGGTGACACTATTGTTAACGATGGTGGCTTAACAATTAAAAATGGTCCATCCGTTACTAAAACTGGTATCAACGCTGGTAACTTGAACATTACTAATGTGAAAGCAGGCGTAAACGATACTGATGCAGTAAACGTAAAACAATTAAAAGATGCTCGTACAGTAGTTACATCTAACGATAAATCCGTAACAGTTAACAAAACTGAAAACGGCAACCAAGTTACTTATGACTTGCATGTAGCTCCAGGTGCTGCACAATCCGTATGGAATGTGAAATCCACTGGTAATACAACTGCTGATTCCGAAGCAACTGCTAAAACTATCACTGACGGTAAAACAGTTGAAATGGCAGCAGGTAAAAACTTGACTGTTAAACAAACTAGCAACAACGACGGTGCTAAAGTAGAATTCGGTTTAGCTGGTGACTTGACTAACATCAAGACTATTAAAAACGAAGGTCCTGCTACTTTCACAATCGGCGGCAACGAATTCAAATTCGATGGCGGCAATGTGAACATGGGCGACAACAACATCACTAACCTTAAATCTGGTGGCGATGTGATCAATAACGCTGCTAACATTGGCGACGTTAAACGTATCTCCAAAGCTAACGACATTCATGTCAAAGACAAAACATACACAGTGAACGCTGATAAAACAGTTACATTGGAATATGTTGATGGCAATGATAATACAGTGAACAAAACAGCTAAGATCGACTTGAGCAACTTGCCTACAGGCGATAAAGCTGCTGTTGAAAGCGTAGTTAAAAAATCTGCTGCAGCAGGCGACACTAACATCGCTGACATCACTGTAGCTGACGGCAAACAAACTGGTGATGCAAATGCTAAATACGAAGTAAATGTTTCCCGTAATGCTGTTAAAGATGCAGCTCGTGAAGCGGTTACTGTAAATACTACGAACACTACTAACAACCCTATCACTGTTACACCTGTTCAAGATGAAACAAACCATAACACAACTTATACAGTAACATTTGATGGCGATAAAGCTGCTAAACAAATTCCTTTGACATACAAAGCGAATGGCTCTAACGACCAAAAAGTTACATTGGATAAAGGTTTGAACTTCACTAATGGTTCCAACACAACAGCTTCCGTAGCTGCTGATGGCGTAGTTAAATACGATCTTAACAACAACGTAAACTTGACTCCATCTGGTTCCTTAACTATTGGTGATACTGTTGTTAATAACGGTGGCTTAACTATTTCCGGTGGCCCATCTGTTCTTAAAACTGGTATCAACGCTGGTAACTTGAACATTACTAATGTGAAAGCTGGCGTAAACGATACTGATGCAGTTAACGTTAAACAGTTGAAAGATTCTCGTACAGTAGTAACTTCCAACGATAAATCCGTAACAGTTAACAAAACTGAAAACGGTAACCAAGTTACTTACGACTTGCATGTAGCTCCAGGTGCTGCACAATCCACATGGAATGTGAAATCCTCTGGTAATACAACTGCCGATTCCGAAACTACTGCAAAAACTATCTCCGATGGTAAAACAGTTGAAATGGCAGCAGGTAAAAACTTGACTGTTAAACAAACTAGCAACAACGACGGCGCTAAAGTTGAATACGCATTGTCCGACGACATCAAAGTTGGTAACGACGGTAAAGATGGCAAAGACGGCGTTGACGGCAAAATCGGCGTAAACGGTAAAGACGGCTCTGCTGTTGTAATCAACGGTAAAGACGGCTCCATCGGCCTCAATGGTAAAGACGGTAAAGACGGTCTTACTATCCGCGGTGCTAACGGTCAAGACGGCGTAAATGGTACAAACGGTACTAACGGTATCACTCGTATCGTATACGAAGACAAAAACAACAATAAACACGAAGTGGCTACTACTGATGACGGCTTGAAATTCACTGGTAATAACACTGATGTTGTAAACAAAAATAAATTGAATAGCCTTGTTAAAGTTCAAGGTGAAGGCGTAGATAAAACAACTTCTGCATCCTTCAAGAGCGCTTCTGGTAACATCAACGTAAAAGCTGATGGTACTGATACTCTTGAAGTTCAATTGAACAAAGATTTGAAAAACATCACTTCCATTAAGAACGATGGTCCTGCTACTTTCACAATTGGCGGTAACGAATTCAAATTCGATGGCGGCAACGTGAACATGGGTGGCAACAACATCACTAACCTTAAATCTGGTGGCGATGTAATCGATAACGCTGCTAACATCGGCGATGTAAAACGTATTTCCAAAGCTAACGATTTACACATTGCACCAACTCAATCCAACCGTGCAGGTGAAACTACTACATCTTACTCCTATGATGCAGCAGACAAATCCGTTACATTGAAATACAACGATGGTAATGGCGCTAACCAAGCTGGTACAATCGCGAAAATCGACTTGTCTGGTTTGGCGGATCAAATTAAAGACGGCTACTCCTTCTCCACAGATGCGAAAGGTAATGTAGTTGGTAACCACGCTGTAACAGCAGTAGGCAACGGTAAAACTGTATCCTACGCAGCAGGCGATAATTTGACAATTACTCAAAATATCGATAATGCAACTGGTGAACAAACTTATACATATGCATTGTCTAATGACATCAAAGTTGGTAACGACGGTAAAGATGGTAAAGACGGTGTTGACGGTAAAATCGGCGTAAACGGTAAAGATGGTTCCGCTGTTGTAATCAACGGTAAAGATGGTTCCATCGGCCTCAATGGTAAAGACGGTAAAGATGGTCTTACTATTAAAGGCGCTAACGGTCAAGATGGCGTTGACGGTAAAAACGGCAAAGACGGCATGACTCGTATCGTATACGAAGACAAAAACAACAACAAACACGAAGTGGCAACTACTGACGACGGCATGAAATATGCTGGCGACAATGGTCAAACTGACTCCACTAAAGTTATCGCTAAGAAATTGAACCAAACATTGGATATCACTGGCGGTGCGGACAGCACTAAATTGACTGAAAACAACATCGGCGTGAACAACGTAGATGGTAAATTGAAAGTTCAATTGTCCAAAGAAGTTAACTTGACTCCAGCAGGTTCCTTAACAATTGGCGATACTAAGATCACTGATGGTGGTTTAGTAATCAACAATGGTCCATCCATTACTAAAGGTGGCATCAATGCTGGTGACTTGAACATCACTAACGTGAAAGCTGGCGTAAATGACACTGACGCAGTTAACGTAAAACAATTGAAATCCGCTAAGACAGAAGTTAAAGCTGGTGACAACGTAACAGTTGATAAAACAATTGGTGCTGATGGTCAAAACATTTACACAGTAAATGCAAAAGCAACTAACCTTGGCGATGCTGAACTTAACTACACAGCTAACGGCGGTGCTAAACAAAAAGTTAAATTGTCTGAAGGCTTGAACTTCGTTGACGGTAACTACACTAAAGCTTCCGTTGATGCAAACGGTGTTGTTAAATACGACGTAACACTTGGTAAAGTGAGAGACGGCGTTGACGGCAAACCAGGCGTAGATGGTGAAAATGGTATCGCTACAGTTAAAACTGTTGTAGATACAATCAACAACTCCGGTTGGAAAGGTGACGTTACTGGTAACACAGTAGGCGATCACAGTGCAACAATCGTAAAACCTGGCACAACTGTAAACTTCGGTGCAGGTAAAAACTTAACTGTTGAACAAATCGTTGATGCAGTAACTGGCAACCACACTTACAACTATGCATTGTCCGACGATATCAAAGTTGGTAATGATGGTAAAGATGGTAAACCAGGTGTTGACGGTAAGATCGGTGTAAACGGTAAAGACGGCTCTGCTGTTGTAATCAACGGTAAAGATGGCTCTATCGGCTTGAATGGTAAAGACGGTAAAGATGGTCTTACTTTCAAAGGTGCTAATGGTCAAGACGGCGTAGACGGTAAAAACGGTACTAACGGTATGACTCGTATTGTTTACGAAGATAGCAACAACAACAAACACGAAGTTGCTACTACTGATGACGGCTTGAAATTCACTGGTAACAACGAAAGCGTTGTAAACAAAAACAAACTTAACTCCACAGTTAAAGTTAAAGGTGAAGGCGTTACTGAAGAGCAAGAAAAAACATTTGAATCTGCTGCAGGTAACATCGCTGTAACTGCTGATGGTAACGATACTTTGAACATTCGCTTGAATAAAAACATCAAAGGCATCGACTCCATCCAAACTAAGGAAATCCACTTAGGTACACCTGATAACTACACAACAATTAAGAAAGATGGAGACCGTATTAAATACGGTGACAAAACATTCGCTAACACTGACGATATCTGGACAATCCAAGCTAATGGCACAGATGTTCCAGCTAACGGCGGTAAAGTAAATGTTAAAGGTGCTGACGGTATCACAGTATCCAAATCTGCTAATGGCGAAATGACAATTAGCGGTACTGGCCTTGGTACAATGAACAGCTTCAACGTTAAATCTTCCGGTAATACTACTGCTGATTCTGAAACAGCAGCTAAGAAAATTACTGATGGTAAAACTGTTGAATTCTCCGGCGGTAAAAACCTCACTGTAAAACAAACTAGCGATGAAAATGGTGCTAAAGTAGAATATGCATTGAGCAACAATGTAGATCTTACTAATAAAGGTTCCGTAACAATTGGCGATACTAAGATCACTGATGGTGGCTTGGTAATCAACAACGGCCCATCCGTAACTAAAGACGGCATCAATGCTGGTAATAAACAAATTACTAACGTTGAAGACGGTGTAAACGATACTGATGCGGTTAACGTACGTCAATTGAAAGCAGCTAAAACTAACCTTGTTGACGGTCAAAACACTAAAGTGACTGGCGACGGTTCTAAAGCTAACCCTTACAAAGTTAATGTTGAAGGCGATTTGAACAAAATCACTTCCATCACTAACAACGAAGGCGACGGCAAATTAGAATTCAAAGGTGACCAAGTAGTTAACGTAGCTGGCGACAACACAATCAAGCTTGATGGTAAAACTGGTGATATCACTGGCTTAACTAACAAAACTCTTGATTCCGCTGACTTCGCAACTAAAGGTCGTGCAGCAACTGAAGAACAATTGAAACTTGTTCAAGAAGAAGCAGCTAAAAAATCTACTGAAAAAGTACAAGCTAAAGCTGATGCTAATAACATCGCTAAAGTAGCTCCTAAAGCTGGCGATACATTCGGTGCAGCTGGTGCAACATACGAAGTATCTGTAGATAAAAATGACGTTAAAGATGCAGCTCGTGAAGCAGTTACTGTATCTGGTGACAACAAAGCGATTACTGTAGACGTTCAACCAAATGCTACTAACCATACAACTAACTACCAAGTTAACTTCAATGGTAAAGAAGCAGCTAAGCAAATTCCATTGACTTATAAAGAAAATGGTGGCAACACTAGAACAGTAATGTTATCTGACGGTTTAGACTTCTCTAATGGTGTAAATACTACTGCTCACACTGATGCAAACGGTAAAGTATCCTTCGACGTAAAAGGTGACCTCACTAACATCACTTCCATTTCCAATAACTCCAATGGTCCTAAAGTATCCTTCGGTGGCGATACTGTAAATATCACTGGTGGCAACCTCAACATGGGTGGTAACAAAATCACTAATGTTCAAAAAGGCACTAATGATACTGATGCAGTAAACGTTAAACAGTTGAAAGATTCCCGTACTACATTGACATCCGATGATCATTCCGTAGTATTGAAGAAAAGTGAATCTGCTGATGGCGGCTTAAACTATGACCTTTCCGTAAAAGGCGCAGTTGACCCTCGCGTTGATCAATTGAACGAAGAAATCGGCCGTGTAGGTGCTCAAGGTGCAGCATTGTCCGCATTGAAACCTATGCAATACGATCCATTGGAACCAACTCAAATCATGGCTGGTTATGGTAACTACCGTGGTAACTCCGCGATTGCAGTGGGCGTAGCTCATTACAAAAACGAGTCCACAATGTTCCATGGCGGCTTGTCCTGGGCTGGCGGTTCTAGTCACATGATGGCAAACGCTGGTGTAACTTGGAAAGTTGGTAACAGAGATGCTGAAGCAGCTGTAGCAGATCGCTACCGCAAAGGCCCTATCAGCTCTGCATACGCAGTACAAACTGAAATGGCAGCAATGAAAGCTCAAAACGCCGGATTAAAAGGTGAAGTATCTGACTTGAAATATGAAAACGAACAAATTAAAGCTCAAAACGCTGGTCTACAAAGTGAAGTAGAAGTATTGAAAGCTCAAATGGCTGCAATGATGGCGAAAATGGGTATGTAATATGTCTCTTGTGATGGTGAAAGCCCCTTCTAGGGGCGCCCATCCTAAGGCGTGTTCGAGTAATTAGGTCACATGACCTGGTTATACTTTCAGAAAAACTAGAAATCCTAGTTATCAAAAGGATACAACTGGTACGGGTTCCTTCGGGAACCCTGAACCAGCACATTAATTCGACTATGAAAAGAGGAATAGATATGAAAAAATCTACAATGCTTGCTTTCACAGCGGCACTTTTAATGAGCGCAGCATCCATCACTGGTCACGCAGCAAGCGCACCAACATATGATGATAACTTGATCTTGCCAAACCCTGCATCCGCACCTGGTTTGAGCAATGTTGTATTGGTACCTGTGGCTAGCCCACAAGTAGTACAATCTCTTCATGATTACGTGAAAGCATGGGAAAATGCTGAACAAAAAATCGCGTTAGCAAAAGCTAAACGCGACAATCATGAACAATTGACTAAAGCAGATAAAATCTGGTTACATTCCAAAGATAAGCATAACTATGCTGATTACTTCCGTACGCATTCCTTAGGCCGCGTACACGGTTTTGAAACAGCTTTAAATTGGAACGGTGAAAACCGTAACAAAAACGAATACGAATACTTTGAAACACCTAAATACAATGAAAAAGATGGCTTCGTAAACAGCTATGGTTATAATGTATTGCGTGGCATGGTAGATCGTGTTAACGAAGTAGTTCAAAAACAAAAACAAATTGGCGGTCCAATGAATGATAACGAAGCACAAGACTTAGAAGATGCTATCTTGGATGTCCTTGCTCAAGAACAAGAACATGTATCTAACGAAGAACTTCGTCATTACATGAACGAAACAATTTGGTTCGCTGCTAAACAAACAGTTAAAAACAAAGCAAGTGAAGAACCAACTGTAGCCGATGAGCATGTAGTAGACCTTCGCAAAGCTATCAATGAACCAATGGGTAGCAATGACTACAACAAAGTAGATTTGCGTAGCGCAATTCAACAATAAATAGATACTTATAGCAATGTAGGTATTAAAGCCTTGTCTTCTCTCGTTAAAAGGCTTAGTTGATCTCTAATACATACTGATGGTATACGTGTATCTACAATGACACAATGGCCCTTATATTGAGTTTATGAGGGCCCCTATACCCTGGACCCCCGACTAGGGAACACAAATCCTTATTAAACAACGCCATCCGTTTGGATGGCGTTGTTTTTATTTATAATAACTAGAAAAAAATATAGTAGCCTTATATAATATAT
>SKEH01001250.1_pt1 | contig 11347 bp, 10 predicted proteins | sample 4826571 | NCBI WGS metagenome assembly SKEH01 (sample SAMN11008814, study PRJNA524170) | human gut metagenome | biome: Human fecal sample; material: Feces; isolation source: fecal sample from pouch patient p29 | host: Homo sapiens | place: Israel: Tel-Aviv | collected 2016-09-14 | reverse complement strand
TTTCTAGATTGTCTAATGCATCAGTCATAACGCATCCCATCATCATTCCCATTCCACCCATATAAAAGATGTAAATAAATAGAATAAGAAAATTACTTAAATTACTTGTGAAAATAGTAAAAATAAGCAATTCTAACAACATAAAGCTAGAACCAATTAAAATCGGTCTTCTTGCACCATATCGATCAAGTAAACTCCCACCAAATGGAGCTAAAAATGCACCAGCAAATCCTGCTGGTAAAACAACTAATCCAGCAATCAAAGCGGAACTGCCATTAACTAATTGAATATAGTTTGGTAATAAAAATGCATTTCCTAATGAAATAATCTGAATTAAGAAAAATCCAACAGCGTGAGCAGCAAAAAACTTGTTTTTAAATAAATTTAAGTCTAAAACTGGATCGTTAATTCTATTTGAACGATAAACTAACAACCCTAAAGAAACTAAGGCAATTAAAATAGCTCCTAAACAATTGAAGGCAAAATAATTTCCAGTGCTTAAATTGCTAAATCCTAAAATCATTCCAATAAAAAAGACTGCGATTAATAGAATACTTAAAAGGTCAAATTTAACCTCTCTCAGTTGTGATTTTTGTCTAATTCCTCCAATTCCAAATACCAATGAAATCAAGATAAAGGGAATCATAATATAAAAGATCCAGCGCCAACCTAAGTGAGTTACAACGAGACCACCAAAAGTTGGCCCTAAAGCTGGTGCAATCCCAGTAATCATATTTCCAACGCCCATCATTACGCCAACTCGACTTTTTGGAACTTGCTCCATAATGATATTAAACATTAAAGGAAGAGCAATCCCAGTTCCTAGTCCTTCAACAATTCGACCAATTAATAAAAATTCAAAATTAGGTGCACAGGCACCAATAATTAAACCACTTAAATATAATAAATTAGCTGTAATAAACAGCTTTTTTGTTTTAAAGTGCGCCTTTAAATTTGCTGATAAAGGTACAATGATCGAAATAGTTAACAAATAAATTGATGTCAGCCACTGAACTGTATTAGTAGCTAAATTAAATTCTTTCATTAAAGTTGGAAAGGCAATATTCATTGAAGTCTCAATAATTACCCCACTAAAGGAGAGGATGCCCGTCGCAAAAATTGCTGCAAGTACATGCTTAGGAATTTTTTCCTTAGTCATTTGCTTTTCCCTCCTTTATGCCCCTTAGAAACGCTGTAATGGTATTTACATCTTTCATCGATAAATTGTCTAAAACTTCTTCATTATCTTGTTTCATATACTGCCTAATTTTAGGCACTATTTTTAAAGCAGATTCGGTTAATTGCGCCTGCTTTTTTCTTTTGTCTTTACTAATAAAAAATTAACGAAGGATATCTCGTCTAATGTTTCGGGTTTTGTTACCAAAGTAGACTCAGTGGTTTCAGTTCCATTTACTGCTTTATCAAAATCTCATAATGTTATTTCTGATCTCTTATCAACCTATAATGAGAATAGAGATTTAAAAAAATCTTTATCGAATTTAGAAAATCAATCATCTATTATTTCTAACTTGCAAGAAGAGAACGATTCTTTAAGAGCTTCGCTTAATCTTTCGGATAAGCTAAGTCGTGATAATGTTCTCACTGCTGAAGTTTCCATGCGACCTTCTGTGACTTGGTTAAAAGAGTTAACGATTAATGTTGGTAAGTCTAAGAATGTTAGTAAGTCTATGCTAGCAACTTCTAATGGTGGAGTAATTGGTTTTGTAACTAAGGTATATGATGATACTACTACTATTTCTTTACTTTCTAGTAGTTCTAGTGATAGCTACCTTGCTTCTAGTGTCAAATCAGAGGATGATAACCAGATTTTCGGGATTATATCTCGTTATGATAATAAAAAGAAACTGTTAGAGATGACACAACTCAATTCATCTTCTAACGTTAAGGTTGGCACTGAAGTAGTTACAAGTGGTCTTGATGATGTATCAGTAAAGGACGTTCCAATTGGTACTGTAGACTCTGTGAGTGATTATGAAGGTAATCGTACGATTTTGGTAAAACCTTATGCTGATTTTGATAAAATTTCTTATGTTACTTTAGTTGGAGATGGTAAATAATATGAAATTATCCAAGTATTCTATTATTCCTTTCTTACTGAGTATTGTTCCTTTTCTATGGGATGGTCATATTTCGATGATACTTAATCATTATTTATCTCCTGAATTTTTTCTATCATCTCATCTTTTCATTATTTATATTTTCATCTTAACTCTTGATTTTCCAAATAAGTATTCCTTTCTTTACCTTGTTTGTTTTGGATTTCTTTATGATACCTATTATTTCAAAACAGTTGGTATAGTAATTCTAACGTTGCCACTATTATGTTATCTGTTAACTCAGCTAGGTCGAATTGTTAAGAGAAATAACTATGTTGATTTTTTGTTAATGTTTTTATTCTTATTTCTCTTTGATACCATAAATTTTGGCTTTGCCTTATTTTATGGTTTCTCCAATGAGTCTGTGACGGATTTTATTATTTATCAACTAAGTCCTAGTATAGTGTTTAATCTTTTGATCTTTATCTTTATTAAACCTATTCTTGAAAAATTATTTTTGTATCTGCCAGTTGATAGATTTAAATAGAACTGTAATATTGGCGTAACAAAGTTTGCGCCATTTTTTGATACAATTAAAAGGTCTTATCGAAAAGGAGTAGTATTTTATATTATGAAAAAACGTATTCTTTCAGCAGTGTTGGTAAGTGGTGTAACCTTATCAGCAGCTGCATCAGTACATGCAGAGGATTATGATTCGCAAATCGCTGCTGCAGATAACGCAATTAGTAACCTTGCTTCTCAACAAGAGACTGCACAAGCGCAAGTTGCTACAATCCAATCTCAAGTATCTACACTTAGAACACAAAAATCAGAATTGGAAACTAAAAATGCTGAACTTGAAAAAGTATCAGCAGATTTGGAATCTGAAATTCAAGAATTATCAAGTAAAATTGTAGCTCGTCAAGATTCTTTGGCGAAACAAGCTCGTAGTGCTCAACAAAATAATACTGCGACTAGCTACATTAACTCTATCTTGAACTCTAAGTCAATCTCTGAAGCTATTACTCGTATCACAGCTATTTCAAAAGTTGTTACAGCTAATAATGACATGTTGACAAAACAAGAGTCTGATCAAAAAGAGCTTGCTGCAAAACAAGAACAAAACCAAGCTGCTATCAATGAGATTGCAACTAATAAAGCAGAACTTGAAACAACAGAAGCTGGTTTGACAACTCAACAAGCAGAACTAGAAGCAGCACAAGTTACTTTGGCTGCAGAATTGGCTACAGCTCAAGATGAAAAAACATCACTTGTTTCTGCTAAATCAACTGCAGAAGCAGTGGCAGCTTCAACTGCAGCATCAGTTGCTCAGTCTCAAGCAATTGCAGAATCAGAGGCAGCAGCACAAGCAGTAGCATCTTCAGAAGCGGCAGCATTTGTAGCTCAATCAGAGGCGGCAGCAACTTCAGAAGCAGTAGCTCAACCTTCAGAAGCTACTGTTTCAGAAACAGCAACAGCCTCAGAAGTAGCACAAGAACCTGTTTCATCAGAAACTTCAGAAACAACTCAAGAGCCAACTGTTGCAACTTCAGAAGCAACACAAGAGCCTGAAGCACAGCCAGAATCAGCTGCCTCAGAGGCACAACAAGAGCCTGCTGCTCCAGCAACATCTGAAGCACAACCAGAATCAGCTGCTCCTGCAGCTTCAGAAGCACCAGCTCCTGCTAGCGAAGCACCTGCAGCAACTTCAGAAGCACCAGCAAGTCAAGCACCTGCAGCTTCAGAAGCACCAGCTCCAGCAGCTGAAACACCTAAGGTATCAGCTGCCTCAACTCCTAATACATATCCTGTTGGTCAATGTACTTGGGGTGCTAAATCATTAGCTTCATGGGTTGGTAACTACTGGGGTAATGCTAAAAACTGGATTGCTAGCGCACAAGCAGCTGGCCACTCAGTTGGTACAACTCCTGTAGCCGGAGCAATTGCGGTTTGGCCAAATGATGGTGGTGGTTATGGTCACGTAGCTTACGTCACATCAGCATCAAGTGCAAATTCAATTCAAGTTATGGAATCAAACTATGCAGGTAACATGTCAATCGGTAACTACCGTGGTACATTTGATCCAACATCTTCAGCTCATGGTGGTTCTGTATACTATATTTACCCATAATGACTACAAAAAGGCGATTCGAATTTTCTCGAATCGTTTTTATTTTATAGCAAAATGTCTTTACTTTCTGGAATTACTTTTAGACGGGAAAATGTCGAGGTTAAGGTTAAATCTTTTTAGTCTTGTTAAGTTACTGTGACACCATTTATTTTGCATTGAAAATCAATCTAAAAAAAGGTAGAATGGTTTAGTAGATATTTTGGAGGAAATCATGTCTTATACGAATTTGAAGTTGTTTGCTTTATCGTCTAACCAGGAATTAGCAGCAAAAGTTGCTGATAAAATGGGTATTGAACTCGGAAAATCAAGTGTTCGTGAATTTTCAGATGGTGAGATTCAAGTTAATATTGAAGAATCTATCCGTGGTCATCACGTTTTTATTCTTCAATCTACAAGCTCTCCTGTAAATGATAACTTGATGGAAATCTTGATTATGGTTGATGCGCTAAAACGTGCAAGTGCAGAAACGGTCAGTGTTGTTATGCCTTATTATGGTTATGCACGTCAAGACCGTAAGGCACGTTCACGTGAGCCAATCACATCTAAATTGGTTGCTAATATGCTTGAGGTTGCAGGTGTTGATCGACTTTTGACAGTTGACCTCCATGCTTCTCAAATTCAAGGATTCTTTGATATTCCTGTAGACCATTTGATGGGGGCACCACTTATCGCAGATTACTTTGATCGTGCTGGTCTTACTGGAGATGATGTTGTTGTTGTTTCTCCAGACCATGGTGGTGTGACTCGTGCACGAAAACTTGCTCAATGTTTGAAAACACCAATCGCAATCATTGATAAACGTCGTAGTGTTGATAAAATGAACACTTCTGAGGTTATGAATATCATTGGTAACGTTGAAGGTAAAACATGTATCTTGATTGATGATATGATTGATACTGCAGGTACAATCTGTCATGCGGCGGATGCGCTTGCTGAAGCTGGTGCAACTCATGTCTATGCCTCATGTACTCACCCTGTATTGTCAGGTCCAGCACTTGATAATATTCAAAAATCTGCTATTGAGAAGCTTGTCGTATTGGACACGATTTATCTTCCAGAAGAACGTTTGATTGATAAGATTGAACAAATTTCAATTGCTGATTTGATTTCAGAGGCAATTATTCGTATTCATGAAAAACGTCCATTGTCACCTTTGTTTGAAATGGGCCATAAATAGACTAAAGCTAGCCTAGGCTAGCTTTTTTTGGTGTTTAAATGCGTTTGAGTTTTTGATATAATGTAAGGCATAATTGCAAAGAGGTGACAGTGATGGATTTAACACAACGTTTTAATAAAAATTTAGATAAGATTGAAGTTTCGATGATTCGTCAGTTTGACCAATCAATTTCAGATGTACCAGGTATCAAAAAGTTGACACTTGGTGAACCTGATTTTACGACTCCAGATCATGTGAAAGAAGCAGCTAAAGCTGCTATCGATGCTAACCAGTCTCACTATACAGGTATGGCAGGACTTCCTGCTTTGCGTCAAGCTGCGGCAGATTTTGTTAAGGAAAAATATAATCTTACTTATAATCCAGATAATGAAATTTTGGTGACTATTGGAGCTACAGAAGCCCTTTCTGCAACATTGACGGCTATTTTGGAGCCAGGAGATACGATTCTTTTACCTGCACCAGCCTATCCTGGATATGAACCGATTGCAAATCTAGTTGGTGCTGAAATTGTTGAAATTGATACAACAGCTAATGATTTTGTTTTGACTCCGGAGATGTTAGAAAAGGCAATTTTGGAGCAGGGAGATAAGCTTAAAGCAGTTTTGCTTAACTACCCAACTAACCCAACAGGTGTGACTTACTCACGTCAACAGATTAAAGATTTGGCTGAAGTTCTGAAAAAATACGATATTTTTGTTGTTAGCGATGAAGTTTACTCTGAGCTAACTTATGTGGACCAACATGTATCTATTGCTGAGTATTTGCCAGAACAAACGATTTTGATTAATGGTTTGTCTAAATCTCATGCGATGACGGGCTGGCGTATTGGTTTGATTTTTGCACCTGCAGTCTTGACGGCTCAGTTGATTAAGAGTCACCAGTATTTGGTAACAGCTGCAGCTACTATGGCACAATTTGCAGCTATTGAAGCCTTATCTGCTGGTAAAGATGATGCCCAACCAATGAAAGTTGAGTATTTGAAGCGTCGTGATTATATTCTTGAAAAAATGACTGAACTTGGTTTCAAAATTATTAAACCTGATGGTGCTTTCTACATCTTTGCTAAGATTCCAGAAGGCTATACTCAAGATTCCTTTAAGTTCTGTCAAGACTTTGCTCGTGAAAAAGCTATTGCGATTATCCCAGGGGTTGCTTTTGGGAAGTATGGCGAAGGCTATGTTCGTTTGTCGTATGCAGCTAGCATGGATACTATTGAAACAGCTATGGCTCGTTTGAAAGAGTTTATGGAAGAACATGCAGAAGCTTGAGAGTAGAGGACTTGTCCTATTCAATCGTAATTATCGTGAGAACGATAAGCTAGTTAAGATTTTTACCGAGCAAGCTGGTAAACGGATGTTTTTTGTTAGAGGTGGTGGGTCAGGTAAATTAAGTGCTGTGATTCAACCTTTAACCATCGCTGAATTCATAATGACTGTAAATGATGAGGGCTTATCTTTCATAGAGGATTATAGCCAGGCAGAGTCCTTCAAGGAAATTACAAGCGATATTTTCAAGCTGTCTTATGCGACTTATTTAGCTGCTCTGACGGACGTTGCTATTGCTGACGGTGTGACAGATGCGCAATTATTTGCATTCTTGGAGAAGACGCTTGAATTAATGGAAGAAGGCTTGGATTATGAAATCTTGACTAATATCTTTGAGATTCAGGTTTTAGACCGTTTCGGTGTACGATTGAATTTTCACGAGTGTGTCTTTTGCCATCGTGTAGGCCTTCCTTTTGATTTTTCGTATAAGTTCTCGGGGTTACTTTGTCCAAATCACTATGCAGAGGATGAAAGGCGTAGTCACTTAGATCCTAATGTACCTTATCTTTTAGATCGTTTTCAGGGGCTTTCTTTTGAGGAATTGAGAAGCATATCTGTTAAGGATGACATGAAACGAAAGCTACGACATTTTATTGATGACCTCTATGATAATTATGTTGGAATACATCTTAAAAGTAAGAAGTTTATTGATAATCTAAATTCTTGGGGCCATATTATGAATAAAGAAGATAGTGCTGACTAGACATTATCTTCTTTTTGTTTCACGTGAAACAGGAAAGTAATGGTTTTCAGTCTCAGGGGTTAAAATGCAAGTCAGTTCGTGCTATAATAAGAAGATAATAAGCTGAAAGACTCTGCTAGAAACAGTGAACTAGTCTATTTTAGGTACATAATATTTTATTGATAGAAATCTGAGTTTATGTTTGATGGCAGAGGACAAGAGGGAGAATGCTATGCATGTAATTGCAGTAGATGCTATGGGTGGCGATAATGCGCCACAAGCAATTGTAGAGGGAGTCAACCAAGCTATAGCAGATTTCAAAGATATTGAAATCCAGCTTTATGGTGATGAAGCTAAAATTAAGACCTATTTGACAGCGAATGAACGTGTGAGCATTGTGCATACTGATGAAAAGATAAATTCGGATGATGAGCCAGCTAAAGCCATTCGTAAGAAGAAAAAAGCTTCAATGGTCTTAGGTGCACAGGCTGTTAAGGAGAAAAAAGCAAGTGCCGTGATTTCTGCGGGAAATACAGGTGCCCTTCTGGCTGCAGGTCTCTTCGTGGTCGGACGTATTAAGGGAGTTGAGCGTCCAGGTCTTATGTCAACAATGCCAAGTTTTACAGGTCAACCCTTTGATATGCTTGATTTGGGTGCTAATGCGGAAAATACAGCTAGTCATTTGCATCAATATGCTATATTAGGATCTTTCTATGCTAAAAATGTGCGTGGAATTGCTAATCCTCGTGTAGGTCTCCTTAATAATGGGACTGAGGAAACAAAGGGGGATAGTCTTCGTAAGGAGGCTTTTGAGCTCTTATCTAAGGAGCCAAGTATTAACTTTGTTGGTAATGTTGAGGCGCGTGAAATCATGTCAGGAGCTGCTGATGTGGTAGTTGCTGATGGTTTCACCGGAAATGCAGTTCTCAAGGCAATCGAGGGAACGGGACTTGGTGCCATGAAGACTCTTAAGTCAGCTATCATGAATGGTGGTCTTAAAGCTAAGTTAGGTGCCTTCCTATTGAAAGACAGCCTAAAAGGTATGAAAGAGACTATGGATTACTCTAGCGCTGGAGGTGCAGTTCTCTTTGGTCTTAAAGCTCCTGTAGTAAAATGTCATGGATCTAGTGATGCTAAGGCGGTTTACTACACCATTAAGCAGGTTCGTACGATGCTTGATACTAAGGTTGTTGAGCAGCTAGTTGAAGCCTTTAGTCCGAAAGAGGAGGCTAACTGATGAGTAGAGTAGAAATTCTTCAGAAAATGCAGCTCGTTATTCAAGAGCAGATGGGTAAAGAGGACATTGTTTTAACCGAAGCTACCAAATTAGATGACTTGGGTGTGGATTCAATAGAGCTTATGGAATTCATTATTAATTTGGAGGATGAGTTCAATCTTGAGATTTCCGATGATACTATTGACCATATGGTTAAGGTAGCTGATTTGTTGGACTATTTGTCTGAGGAATTGAATAAAGAATAAGAAAGCTATACATAATAATATAATCGTTGTGTACTATACGATTGTTATTTTGTTGGAGTGAGGCAAGAAACTAAATGTTATATGGATTTAGTTCTGTCACACTCCTTTTTTCTATACATTATTTATTAAGAAACTCTAAAAAAGAACTAAAACACGAACGTTATTTTTTTACCCAAGTAATAAAGTTTGCTATATGTTGGTTTTTGGATTCTGGTGTGGTATAATTAAGACGAATAAACTTGAAAGGCGAACAATTCCATGTCAAACCAACTGATTTATACTGGGAAAGCTAAAGATATTTATAGTACAGAAGACGAAAATGTGATTAAGTCGGTCTATAAGGACCAGGCAACCATGCTTAATGGTGCTCGTAAGGAGACTATTAAAGGAAAAGGTGTGCTAAATAATCAGATTTCGTCTCTTATTTTTGAAAAATTGAATGCTGCGGGTGTAGCTACTCACTTTATCGAACGTATTTCTGATACCGAACAACTTAACAAGAAAGTTACTATCATTCCTTTGGAGGTTGTTCTTCGTAATGTGACTGCAGGTTCTTTTTCTAAACGTTTTGGCGTTGAAGAAGGTTTGGACTTGAAAACTCCAATCGTTGAATTTTACTACAAGAACGATGATTTGGATGACCCATTCATCAATGATGAGCATGTGAAGTTCTTGGATATTGCCAATGATGAACAAATTGCGTATATCAAGGAAGAAACGCGTCGTATCAATGAATTGCTGAAAGATTGGTTTGCACAAATTGGTCTTCGCTTGATTGACTTCAAATTGGAATTTGGTTTTGATAAGGATGGCAAGATTATCTTGGCGGATGAATTCTCACCAGATAACTGCCGCCTCTGGGATGCTGAAGGGCACCATATGGACAAGGATGTCTTCCGTCGTGATCTTGGTAGCTTGACAGATGTTTATGAAGTTGTATTGGAAAAATTGCAAGGATTGAAGTAGCCTTTTACAAATAGAATACTTGGTCTTCACTACAATCTTTAAGTAGAAATAGATAAAGGAAATAAAATGGATAAACGTATTTTCGTTGAGAAAAAAGCTGATTTTCGTGTGAAATCTCAGTCTTTAGTAAAAGAATTAAAGCATAATCTTCAGTTGAAAACTTTGAATGATCTTCGTATTGTTCAGGTTTACGATGTCTTTAATTTGGCAGAGGACTTGTTTGCGCGTGCGGAAAAACACATCTTCTCTGAGCAAGTGACTGATACTGTTTTGGACGAGGCTGCGGTTAAGGCTGATCTTGAGAAGTATGCTTTCTTTGCTATCGAAAGTTTGCCTGGTCAATTTGACCAACGTGCAGCATCTTCGCAAGAAGCTTTGCTTTTGCTTGGTAGTTCAAATGATGTAACAGTGAACACAGCACAACTTTACTTGGTTAACAAGGATATTGATGCGAATGAGTTGGAGGCTGTCAAAAACTACCTTTTGAACCCAGTGGATTCTCGTTTCAAAGATATCACTGTTGGTATTGCTAAACAGGATTTCTCTGAGTCTAACAAGACCATTCCAAGCTTGGATTTCTTTGAAACTTATACGGCAGAAGATTTTGCTAAGTATAAGGCTGAGCAAGGATTGGCAATGGAAGTGGATGACCTTCTCTTCATTCAAGATTACTTCAAGTCTATTGGACGTGTGCCAACTGAGACTGAGTTGAAGGTTTTGGATACTTACTGGTCTGACCACTGCCGTCATACAACTTTCGAGACTGAGTTGAAAAACATCGACTTCTCAGCTTCTAAATTTGAAAAACAATTGCAAGCGACTTATGACAAGTATATTGCCATGCGTGATGAGTTGGGACGTACAGAAAAACCTCAAACCTTGATGGATATGGCGACTATTTTTGGACGTTATGAGCGTGCCAATGGTCGTTTGGATGACATGGAAGTGTCTGATGAAATCAATGCCTGCTCTGTTGAAATTGAAGTGGATGTCAATGGTGTGAAAGAGCCATGGCTTCTCATGTTCAAGAACGAAACCCACAACCACCCAACGGAGATCGAACCATTTGGTGGGGCTGCTACTTGTATCGGTGGGGCCATTCGTGACCCATTGTCAGGGCGTTCATACGTTTACCAAGCCATGCGTATCTCAGGTGCTGGTGATATTACAACACCAATTGCTGAAACTCGTGCTGGTAAATTACCACAACAAGTGATTTCTAAAACAGCAGCTCACGGTTATTCTTCATACGGGAACCAAATTGGTCTTGCAACAACCTATGTTCGTGAATACTTCCACCCAGGTTTCGTTGCTAAGCGTATGGAGCTAGGTGCTGTGGTCGGTGCGGCTCCTAAGGAAAATGTTGTTCGTGAAAAACCTGAAGCTGGTGATGTAATTATCTTGCTCGGTGGTAAGACTGGACGTGACGGTGTCGGTGGTGCGACAGGCTCTTCTAAAGTTCAAACGGTTGAATCTGTTGAAACAGCTGGTGCTGAGGTTCAAAAAGGGAATGCCATCGAAGAACGT
>SKEH01001244.1_pt1 | contig 11396 bp, 7 predicted proteins | sample 4826571 | NCBI WGS metagenome assembly SKEH01 (sample SAMN11008814, study PRJNA524170) | human gut metagenome | biome: Human fecal sample; material: Feces; isolation source: fecal sample from pouch patient p29 | host: Homo sapiens | place: Israel: Tel-Aviv | collected 2016-09-14 | reverse complement strand
ACTACTTCTCCTTTGTTGCAGTGTCGGCGCTCTTTGCGTCGCCCTCGGGCTTCTCGTCAAACGCACCCTTGATTGGTGCTACGAGCATGTGCATATTACGACCCTCCATGAGCGGTTTCTGCTCAATGGTGGCATAGGGCTTAAGATCTTCGGCCAAACGATCGAGAACAAGACGTCCCTGCTCTGGGTGAGCCATCTCACGACCACGGAACATGATCGTAATCTTGACGCGCGCGCCCTTTTTCAGGAACCGAAGGACATGCCCCTTCTTAGTCTCATAGTCGCCTACGTCAATCTTGGGGCGGAACTTCATCTCCTTAACCTCAATTTTGACCTGGTTCTTACGAGCTGCCTTGGCCTTACGATCCTGCTCATAGCGAAACTTGCTGTAATCAAGAATCTTGCATACCGGAGGCTCTGCATTTGGTGCAATCTCCACAAGATCCATTCCGTGCTCACGAGCACGCTTCAGTGCATCATTCACACCAAAAAGACCAAGTTGCCCCCCGTCGGCATCAATCAGACGACAGGTGCGGCCAGTAATCTCCTCGTTAATACGAGGGCCATCGTTCTTGGCTATCTTCTACACCTTCCCTTCGTGCAACAGCTTGGTGCCGTCGCAATAAAAAACTCCCAAGCGCATGCGCATCCGGGAGACAAACAAAGCAGGAAGGCCTGCAAACACATGAATTGTCCGACCAGACAGCTGCAATATGCGCCGTGTAGGTGGGGATCTACGTACAATCCCGCTTCAAAATACTTGAATAGAATACCCCGATAGGAGCATCTCTGCAAGTCACATTGCACATCCGTGAATTACTTTCACAGGATGCCGAGAAGTACACGAACTTGCAAGTACTTCTCACGCACAACTTGGTGCCCGAGGTGGGACTTGAACCCACACAAGGTTTCCCTTAAGGGTTTTTGAGACCCCCGCGTCTGCCAATTCCGCCACCCGGGCCAAAATATGTGCATAGGTACTATAGCAGTCTTACGCTCGCCTGTCTCGCAAAAGAAAAAGTTTTATCGAAAGGCTCACGCAAGAAACGGATTTTCTTTGAGTTCTTGAGCAAACTCGGTCTGCTCACCATGTCCGGAAAGAATAAGCGACGTGGGGTCAAGCTCGCATTTGAGGCGCTGCAAGGAACGGGTGAGGGCCTCTGAATCTCCTCCGTCCAAATCGGTTCTTCCAACAGAACCTTTGAACAGGGTATCCCCCACAAACACCGCTCCTTTGGCGGTGCCGTCGCCTACAAGACAGACGCCGCCCGGCGTGTGCCCCGGAGTTTCCATCACATGAAACAGTGCCGTACCAACTTCAAGCGTATCGCCTTCGGCAAGAAAACCATCCGGCTGAGGGGCGTTATCGTAGACTGCATCATGTTCGGCGGCATGGCACGCGCGTTCGGCATCTTTTTGGTTGATACGATAGGTGCCGCCAGCAGCAAGCTTTAAGGCCTTTACGCCGCCCACGTGATCCGCATGCCCATGGGTAGCAACGATATATTTGAGGTTCAAATCATGAAGCTGTGAGGCAATCTCAGAACCCGAAGCACCTGGGTCCACAACCATACACTCATTGCCCGATACATAGATGTAGCAGTTGGTTTCAAGGGGTCCTACTCGAAAAATACCAATTTTGTCATGATGATGTCCGCAACCTTTGCCACAGCAACCTTCCTCATGACCATGATGGTGCTCGCAACAACCATCCTCGTGACCTTGATGATGATGTCCGCAGCCTTCCCCGTGGTGTCCGCAGCAATTCTCCTCATGTTCATGATGTCCACGGCACTCATGCGTATGAGATGTATCTCCCATTACCCTTTTCTCCTCTTCATTTGATTGGCGCCTTCTCCCGGCATAATGCGCCGCGCATCGTATACCGACGGGACACGGGCAACCGTTGCTAAAAGCGTATCCAAAAGACTGGCGTCCGAAATTGCTACCAAAAAGCGCATCCGCACAACACCCTGTCCACCAACCTGCGTTGCTGCCGAAAGAATATTTGCACCGGAATCAGAAAGAGCGATGGTGATGTCTTTCAAAAGACTGGTGCGATCGATTGCTTCAATCACAATCTCAACTCTAAACTCCGTTGCTCCTGAGGTGTCCCATGCCACGTCAATAATGCGATTGGCATTCTCTTTGCTTAAGAGATCCTGTACATTTGGACAGTTGGCCCGATGAACGGAAACGCCGCGACCACGTGTTACAAACCCGATAATGTCATCCCCTGCAACCGGATTGCAGCAATGAGCCAAGTGGACCAAAAGATCAGAGTCGCCCTTAACGACAACGCCACAGTTATTCCGTTTATGCCGAGCTCCCCGAGCAGTACGTGAGATAGCATATGCCGTAGTAAGCGGTTTGTTTTGAGAAATGGCCGCCTCTTTTGCGGCTTGTTTCTCGCGCTCACGTGCCGCCTGCGCAATGGCCTCAGGACTGCCCTCTTCCAGAATCTCACTGACCTTATTGACCACCTGAATAATAGAGCATTTACCAGCTCCAATACCGGCAAAAAGATCATCGATGGTATGGTAGTCAAACTGGCTCACGACTTTTGTAAGAGCTTTAACGGTACGCGTAGTGGAAATGCCATACCCGCGTTTACGAAGCTCTTTCGCAAGCTCCGATCTTCCGCGCTCGGTATCGTCAGACCTAGATTCTTCTGCAAAGTACTTACGAATTTTTGCCCGTGCGGAGGGGGTTTGAACCAGCGTCATCCAGTCGTGAGAAGGACGCGCGTTCTTGTTGGTTAAAATCTCAACACGATCGCCCATCTCAAGGGTATGGGTAAGCGGCACTACCGATCCATTGACCTTTGCTCCCACACAGTGATTTCCTACCTCAGTATGCACCGCATAGGCAAAATCAAGAGGTGTGGCGTTACGACGCAGGCTCATAACCTCGCCTTTTGGCGTAAACACAAAGATCTCGTGCTCAAAAAGATCAACTCTCAGATCGTTCAAAAACTCGTGCGGGTTATCAATATCGTCTTCAACGGCCCAGTCAAGGCTTTTCCTAATCCAGTTAATCGTCGAGTTAATCATGCGATCTTCCGACGACATCTGACCTTTTGAATTGCCCTCTTTTTTATAAAGCCAATGAGCCGCAATACCGTATTCGGACGCCTCATGCATCTCTGCCGTACGAATCTGAATCTCAATGGGGCGCCCGTCAAGACCTATCACGGTTGTATGGAGTGACTGATAAAGATTGGCCTTTGGCGTTGCAATGTAGTCCTTGAAACGACCGGGCAATGGATGCCACAGCGAGTGCACGGCACCGAGCACGGAATAGCAATCCCCTACCGATTGTGTAATTACGCGCAGGGCGATAAGGTCATAGATATCCGAAAACTCTCGTCCCTTACGAACCATTTTCTGATAGATCGACCAAAGGTGTTTGGGGCGACCGGTAATTTGGAAGTTTTCCAACCCCACTGAGTTCAGCTCATCCGTCAGAGTTTTAATGGCCGCATTGGTATCGTCTTCGCGCTGTGCACGAGAATCCTGAACCATGCGAGCAATACGCTGGTATTCTTCCGGTTCAAGCCAAAAGAATGATAAATCCTCAAGCTCCCATTTTATTGACGATATACCGAGACGGTCGGCAAGCGGTGCATACACGTCCATGGTCTCGCGCGCCTTAAAAAGCCTACGATCCGGTGCAAGTGCCGCCAAGGTTCTCATGTTGTGCAAACGATCGGCAAGTTTGATGATGACCACGCGGATGTCTTTTGACATGGCGAGAAACATCTTTCGCAGATTGAGTGCCTGTTTCTCGTCCATGGATGAAATTTCAATAGACGTGAGCTTGGTAACTCCGTCAACAAGCTCTGCGACCTGCTCGCCAAAAAGATTCTTAAGTTCGGTAAGTGTAGCCGAGGTGTCTTCCACCGTATCGTGGAGGAGTGCGGCACAAATGGTATCTTCATCCATGTGAAGGTTCTGAGCCAAAATAAGCGCCACTTCAACCGGATGGTTGATATATGGCTCACCGGAACGCCGGCGCTGATCCTTATGATAGTCAGCGGCAAACCTATAGGCTGCCTGCACCTTCTCACACGATTCCGGCAACAGATAATTTCTGCACGCACTTTCCAAAAGCCTAAAGTTATCCGCACTTGGAACCAACGGCTGCTTTGGCCTCACTTTGCGCACAGGCTGTCGTACCTCTTTTGCCTCACCCATATAAGACACCCTCCTCTCCATCAACAACAATACCAAATTCAGGAACAATTGGCTTATTTATGGCGCTTAGAAGTTCGTCTGCTGAAGCAGAAAGCGCCCACTGGGCAAACGAAGTAAACGCACTACGTGTTTTCAAGCCTTCAGCATACCGAGCCGATGACGCCAAATCCATAGAAGAAGCCTGGATATTCATCAAAATGTTACGCTTCTCATCAAATCCTTGCAGAGATAAGAGACCAAGCTCGGCAAAGATGTCCAAGGCACAAGCCACGGCCCGCTCGTCGCTTCTGTTTTTTGGATCAATCGCAAGCGCAAGTACCGCAATTTCTTCATTCGTTGCACAGAGAAGCCGTCCTTCTTTTTGTGCCCGAGCAAACAATGTCATAAGCGCCCGATAGATAGGAACCAACACGGCGCGTTTTGGTGCTGCCGAGGATAAGATCCGTTCATTGATGCGCATGTCATGTGCATCAAAAAGCAGGTGAACGTAGGCTCGGGCTCCGTCTCTTCCGGCACGACCCGACATTTGATTGTATGCAACACGCCCAAACGGAAGGTGGTAGAGGACAACATGACGAATGTCATGTATGTTAATTCCCTCACCAAACGCACTTGTTGCGACCACGCACGTAACCTCATTGTTTCTGAACGCGCGCTCAATGCGCTTGCGTGTCTCATGCGCCAGTCCCGCATGATAAAACACAATCTTATGACCCATCTCAGAGACGGTGTGACGAAGCATACGGCAGACGGACTGTGCTTGCTCGCGGGAATTCACATAGGCAATGCACTTCTCGCCTGATGCGACAAGACACGTAAGGGCGGCTTCTCTGTCAGGCGCCTCTCTCATGTCTTTGAGCCGAAGATTGTTTCGTACCGTTACGTCTTTAATAACATCCTGTTCGGAGATGTTGAAAAGCCGACAGATTTCCTGTGCCGTTGCGGTTGATGCGGTAGCCGTTACCGCCAAAACCTGAGGATTACCAAGTTGATTGATGCTCTTTGGCATATCCGCATACGCATGGCGACCCTCGGCAACCGCTTGACCGGCATGATGGGCCTCGTCGATAACCACAAACCCAATACGCCCGCTTGCGGCAAATGCTTGTGTATGAATCGTAAAGAACTCGGGCGTGGTCAGCACAACATCAATTGATCCGTCCGTAAGCGCCGCAAAGATTTCTCCGCGACGCTCTTGCGATGTCTCTCCCGTAAGTACCACGGCAGAGGCGCCGCAGGCAGAAAATTCTTCTTCAAGATGATGCGCTTGATCGTGCACCAGTGCCCGAAGTGGATATATAAAGACGCTTGCACGCTTGGCGAGAAGAGCTTCTCTTAGCGCATGGATGTGGAAAATAAGAGATTTTCCTCTTCCGGTTGCCATAACGCAAAGGCACGAATTTCCCTGTTCAAGCAAACTCAGTGCTGTTTTTTGGGCAGGCAGAAGTTGCCTGTTTCCAATAAGCATGTCGCGAAGCCGCTCAGTCAAAGCAGCGCTTTCAAAAGATGCAAGTTCCGCTCGTATTGCCGTATTTTTGCAGACCAAAGGCTGTGACGGAGTTTCAGACACTTCAGATGCCGTCTCTTTAGGTGAACCTTGAGCGACAAGCACCTGCGAGAGATCCTCAAAGAGATCTTCTTCATCCTCAGGAGTATCCCGATATAGGATATCTTTAACCATGAGCTTTGGTTTTGTGCGTCCCTGCCATGTCTCGTTGACCGCTTCAAAAACTATGTCAACCGCACCGTCATAGTCCGCTGCAACATCAATGTGCGGAGCTCGAAACATGATAGAAGCTACCGATGAAACTCCGTCTGATGCCATAAAACAAAGATGTATGCCACCGGCTCCCGCACGGTTGCGATTTCTCATGGTAACCCCTTGGACTGCAAAAAGAGGTTTTTTATTGCCCTGTCCAAACGGCTGTAGCACCTCAAGAGCATCAAGAGAAGCGGCATTTATTTCGGATAACGTAACAAGCGCCGAAACCTCTCCCGTTGATTCAAAGTCCTTGACAGGAAGTTGTGACAACACCTCAGAAAGACGATGACGAAATTCATCGATCTTCTCCGCCTTAAGAGTCACGCCCACTGCTCCTTGATGGCCTCCAAAGCGGATTAGCAAATCGGAGCATTCTTCTACCGCATGAAAGAGATCGACCGATCCCACCGAGCGACCGGAACCCCGGGCAATACCGTCTTCGACAGTAAAAAGAATGCACGGCACATGGTATCGGTTAACCACCCGAGATGCCACAATACCTTTCACGCCCTCATGCCAGCCCTCTCCGGCAAGCACAATGGCACGTGCGCCGTCATACGTTTCTTGTGCTTGGAGCAGCGCTTCATTGGTCAGTTGCGACTCAATCGTCCGGCGGTTAGCATTGATTTCCTCAAGCTTTCCGGCCAAGACGGTAGCTTCTTGGATATCGTCAGAAAGCAAGAGGTCAAGCGCAAGCTCCGTTGAACCCATACGACCCGCGGCATTGAGCCGAGGAATAATGGAGAACGGAAGTTCATCGGCGCGAACCTCAGAGATATCTTGATTTGCAGCGGCCGCAAGAGCCACAAGACCGGGACGCCTGCCCGCGTGAATCTGACGTATTCCCGCAGAAACAAGAGCGCGGTTCTCGCTATTAAGCAACATCATGTCCGAAAGAGTTCCCAGAGTTGCTATATCAAGGTATGATTTCCACACTTCGGGTTTGCCAAGACGGCGACCAAGCTCGCATACAAGCTTCAGGGCCACTCCCGCTCCGGCAAGCTCACGAGAAGGACACTCTGAGGTGAGTTTTGGATCAGCTACCGGCACCCCTTGTGGCACCAATTCAGCCGGCTCATGATGGTCGGTGACAACGACATCAATACCCCTCGCGACACGCTCTTGCACTTCCTTGGCCGATGCAATCCCGTTATCAACGGTGATGATGAGATTGGGAGCTCCGTCCGCAAGCACCCGCTCAAGTGCCTTGACGGAAAGGCCATACCCTTCGCCAAAACGATGCGGAATATATGGCCTGACATCGGCGCCAAAGTCGCGAAGTGCCAACGTCAGAAGACAGGTGGAGCTCATTCCGTCAACATCAAAATCACCAAATACCGCAATACACTGATGCGTTTCAATGGCTTTCTGTACTCTATCGGCAGCTTCATTGAGGCCGGGTATGATGCGCGGATCAAACCAATCCCTCTCAAGAGAAGGATTGAGAAACTTTTGAGCTTCCGTCACGGTTCTGCATCCACGCGCCACAAGAACCCGTGCCACCAACGGATTGACGGAAAGTTTTTGCAAGAACTCCTGCTCAAGCTTGGGAACCTGAGGCAAAATATTCCAGTGCGTGCTTGAGGTTATACGAGCCATTCTGACCATCTCTTTTCTTTTTTAGAAGATGGTGCACCCCAAGTCATAAAACCGGTAGAGGGATACATACAAAGCCTTCTTTGGTCGTGGTCGACATACGCCGACCGGGGCATCTTGGATGCCCGCGCGTGTTTATCGCTACCCATTGTACCCGCACTACGCAACGTACATTATTAGAAGTCTTTAACTCCTCCGGATTCCAGCCATTTTGTCACAAATTCACCATAGTTTCCCGCAAGAATTGCCTCACGTGCTTGATGCATGAGATTCAATAGGAAATAAATATTGTGCATCGAGAGCAGCTCACCTGCGAGCATTTCATGCTGTCGAACAAGGTGATTGAGATATGCCCGTGTGTAGCCGCCGGTGCACACCGGACAAGTACATGCACTGTCAATGGGACCACTGTCATGGACGTACTTGGTATTTTTCATGTTCATGCGACCTTGATACGAAAACGCCGTACCCATGCGCGCCGTTCTTGTGGGAAGCACGCAGTCAAACATATCGATGCCCGCCGCAACGCTGCGTATCAACGTTGTCGGATTACCGACACCCATGAGATAGCGAGGTTTTGTGCGGGGCATATAGTCTGCACAGAGCGGTTCAAGAGTCTCAAACATCACCTCATGCGGCTCGCCTACGGAATAGCCTCCGATGCCGTACCCAGGAAAATCTCCCGCCTGCTCCAAATGCTCAATCGAGCGGCGGCGTAAATCAAGATGCATACCACCTTGCACGATGCCAAAAAGTGCCTGATCAGGACGTGTATGAGCCTGATAGCAGCGATCGGCCCATGCACTTGAAAGCTCAACGGATCGCTCCACCTTAGTGCGCGAGGACGGATAGCCAACGCATTGGTCCAGCTGCATCACAATGTCCGCGCCAAGGTTTTGAGCAATCTGCATATTGGTCTCGGGAGTCCACCACGACCAGGCTCCGTCATAATCGACCGCACGGAATTTTACGCCCTCATCGGACAGTTTCATAAACTGCTCATGAGAAAATACCTGAAAACCACCAGAATCTGTCAGAATAGGCCCATCCCAGCACATAAACGAGTGCAAACCGCCCAACTCTGCGATAAGCTCATCGCCCGGTCGCTGGCTTAAGTGATAGGTATTGGCAAGTAAAATTTTCGTTCCCAAACCTTTAACGGTATCTGGCAGAAGACCTTTAACCGTTGCCTTGGTACCAACCGGCATAAAAATGGGTGTTGGAATATCACCGTGAGGCGTGTGGAAAACACCGGCACGGGCATGCGTTGTTGGATCTTCGGCAACTATGTCATAGGTAAACCATGCGGGGTCTTTCTTGGAAGCCCACAGCTCTTGATGGACGCAATGAACTTCAGTGGTAAATTTTGATGTCGTAGTTTTTTCAGTATGCGGCATATACCTTTGCAACCTCACTCATAACACGCGGAGCGAGAAGAACTTCTCGCCCGATACCATAAACGCAATAAAAAATGGAAGCACACCTCAACCAAGAGCAGCTCAGAGCGTGCGCAAGGCATCAACCAATGCCGTCTTGGACTCCGTTTTTGCATCTTTCATCTTGATGAGACGTGCAGGACTCCCGGCAACCACGGCGCGCGCAGGGACGTCATCGGTAACAACGGCACCTGCCGCCACCACGGCTCCCTCTCCCACGTGTACGCCTTCGATAACCACGGCATTGGCGCCAATCAATACATCATTCTCAACGATAACCGGCGTTGCCGACGCAGGCTCAACCACGCCTGCAAGAACGGCACCGGCACCAACATGACAGTGCTTACCGACAACCGCTCTTCCGCCAAGCACCGCGCCCATGTCAATCATGGTACCCTCACCGACAACGGCACCGATGTTGATAATGGCACCCATCATGATAACGGCGGAGTCTCCGATCTCAACATGCTCGCGGATAATGGCCCCGGGCTCAATACGCGCGTTGAGATTTTTGACGTCAAGCAGAGGAACACCTGAGTTGCGGCGGTCATTTTCGATGTCATAATATGCAATTTTGTCAGCGTTTTTCTCAAGCGTGAGCCCCAGCTCCGACCAATCGCCAAAGACAATTTTTACGGAACCCATCCCATAGACGTGGGCATCCGCCCCAAAGTCAACACACGCTCCGTCCTTCTCACAAACATAGACTTTGACCGGTGTTTTCTTGGGTGATGTTGCAATGTAGTTGATAATTTTTTGAGCGTCCGTAAGACTCTCCGTCTGCCTATTCAAAAGAGCCCTCCTCTTCCTGAAGCAAAAGCTGATCAAAGGTATAGAAACCGTTTTTGCAGGCGAGAATTCTTTGGGCACATGCCACCGCTCCATTTACAAAAATCTGCCTGCTATTTGCCCGATGCGTAAAACAAAGCTCTTCGTCTTGTCCAAAAAAATGCACTTCATGAGTACCCGCAACCGTTCCCCCACGGAGCGCGTGCATGCCAATCTCGCCTTTTGGACGAGGACCTACCATCCCAACACGGCCGTTTACCACACGCTCGTCTCCTTCGGGGTCAATGGCATGAAGGAGAAGCTTTGCGGTGCCGGAAGGCGCATCTGCCTTTTGGTTGTGATGCGTCTCAACAATTTCGATATCCCACTCAAAAAGAGCACGCGCCGCCTGTGTAACGGCTCGCCGAAGAACGGCAATCCCAAGGGAATAATTTGCAGAATAAACTACGCGAGTTTTCTCGCCAAGTGAGCGCAGCTCAACCAAATCGGACTCGTCATACCCCGTTGTCCCCGAAACAAGGGCAGCTCCCGTACGTGTTACGTAGGCAAGAACATGCGGAAGGGCGCAAGCGTTGGAAAAGTCAATCACCACGTCGGCGGTCGGTGCTTCCGTATCCAATTCCTCACAGTTTTGCGCACCGTAGCTGCCGATAACGTCAAATGAATGGTCGGTAAGCGTCTGTTTGATGAGGCTTCCCATGCGGCCTCTTCCCACGACGATTGCACTAGGCATGGAGAATACCTGCTTTCTTCAGTTCTGCGGCGAGAAGATCCTTATGGGCATCGGTAAGCTTCCATAGGGGAAGACGGTAGTTCTCGCCAAGTAAACCCATTTCTGCAAGGGCATATTTTACCGGAATAGGATTGACCTCGCAAAAGAGTGCATGGATAAGGTCAAGATTGGCAAGTTGAATCTCCCGCGCTTTCTGAGGGTTCCCGTCGTGCCAATATGCCACAAGATCGTGCACCGTCTGCGGCGCGACGTTGGACCATACGGAAATGACACCCGAGCCACCCAAAGACAGCAGCGGTGCAATCATGTCGTCATTTCCTGACCACAGCGTAAAGTCATCGCCGACATACCGCGCAATCTTCGTCGCATAGGCAATATCTCCGGAAGCTTCTTTAATGCCCCACGCATTTGCATGTTTTGAGAGACGTGCCACATTTGCTTCAGAAAGTGCACATCCGGTACGACTTGGCACATTGTAGAGCAAACAGGGTACGTCAACACGATCAAGTACATATGCGAAGTGCCGGTAGATGCCCCCCTCGTTGGACTTGTTGTAGTAGGGAGTAATTAAAAGAAGTCCGTCGACACCTGCCTCTTGGAGCATCTTTGACTTGCGCATTGACTCTGCCGTTGCGTTTGACCCCGCGCCTCCAATAACCGGAACACGGCCGGCAACACGCTCAACAACAGTACGGACAACTTCTACGTCCTCAGCGTCAGTCATGGTGGCGGACTCACCGGTAGTCCCCAATACCAAAAGACCGTCAATGCCCCCGTCTACCTGAAAGTCCACAAATCTTTCAAGTGCTGCAAAATCAACGTCGCCCTTCTCGTCAAACGGCGTTACCAAGGCGGTAATTGCTCCCGTAAGGTGTGTTATATCC
>SKEH01001242.1_pt1 | contig 11408 bp, 7 predicted proteins | sample 4826571 | NCBI WGS metagenome assembly SKEH01 (sample SAMN11008814, study PRJNA524170) | human gut metagenome | biome: Human fecal sample; material: Feces; isolation source: fecal sample from pouch patient p29 | host: Homo sapiens | place: Israel: Tel-Aviv | collected 2016-09-14 | reverse complement strand
ATTATAAAGAAGACAGTTTGGAAATTATCCAAGAAAATCCCTACCAACTGGTTGAGGATATTCAAGGAGTTGGTTTTAAGATTGCAGATCAACTGGCAGAAGAATTGGGCATTGAGGCAAACGCACCACAACGTTTTCGAGCAGCACTTGTGCACACCCTTTTTGAAACTTCTATGGAACGAGGCGACACCTATGTGGAAGCACGAGATTTGTTAGAGCAAGCCATTACCACTCTCGAAGAAGCACGCCCTGTCGAATTGGACCCCGCAGCTGTCGCTCAAGAATTGTCAACACTCATCACAGAAGACAAGGTGCAAAACATTAGCACCAAGATTTTTGACAGTAGCCTTTTTTATGCCGAAGCTGGTATTAAAAAGCATCTGACACGTATCCTTGACACCCCTTTGGAAAATACTTTTTCGGACGATGACATTCAAGAAGAAATCGCAGCTGTTGAGGAAGATTTTGCTATTTCTTATGACCAAGTCCAACGCAAGGCTATTCAAGAAGCTTTGCAAAGCAAGGTATTTATCTTGACAGGTGGGCCAGGGACTGGAAAAACCACGGTTATCAACGGCTTGATTGCTGCTTATGCGCAGCTCCACCGCATTGACCTCAATAAAACAGACATTCCTATTATCTTAGCAGCACCGACAGGACGAGCCGCACGACGAATGAATGAATTAACTGGCCTCCCCAGTGCAACCATTCACCGTCACTTAGGCTTAAATGGTGACAACGACTACCAAGCCATGGACGATTATTTGGATTGTGATTTGATTATCATTGACGAATTTTCTATGGTGGACACTTGGCTAGCTAATCAACTCTTTAGTGCCATTGCTTCAACAACTCAGGTCATTATCGTTGGGGATAGCGACCAGCTACCGTCTGTTGGTCCAGGACAAGTGCTTTCTGACTTGTTAAAAATTGACACACTCCCCCAACTTGCCCTCACCAAAATCTTTAGACAATCTGAGGATTCGACCATTGTCACGCTTGCTAACCAAATGCGACAAGGCCAATTGCCTGCCGATTTCACACAAAAAAAGCCTGACCGCTCTTATTTTGAAGCCAGTGCTACCTACATTCCTGATATGATTGCCAAGATTATCCAATCTGCTGTTAAAAGTGGTATCAACCCGCAGGAAATTCAGATTTTAGCACCCATGTACCGTGGTGCCGCAGGGATTAACCGTCTCAACACCATTATCCAAGACTTGCTCAATCCCTTGGACAATCAGCAAGATTTTGCGTTTGGTGAGATGAGTTTTCGTAAAGGAGATAAAATTCTCCACCTTATTAACGATGCCGAGCTAAATGTCTTTAATGGCGACATCGGCTACATCACAGATTTAATTCCCGCCAAATACACCGAATCCAAGCAAGACGAACTCTATTTGTCCTTTGACGGTAATGAGGTCATTTACCCTCGCAACGAATGGCACAAAATCACCCTTGCCTACGCCATGTCTATCCACAAATCGCAAGGGAGTGAATTTCAGGTGGTTATTTTGCCAATTACACATCAAAGTCGCCGCCTCCTACAACGCAACCTCATCTACACCGCCATTACACGTTCCAAGAGTAAATTGGTGATGCTAGGAGAACTTGTCGCCTTTGATTATGCCATCAAAAATGAAGGTGATAAGCGCAAAACTTATCTTGTGCAGCGTTTTAGCAACGATAATCTAGCGCAAGAAACAGCTGAAAAACAGGTAGAAACACCACAAGAAACAGCTACACCCGAAAATCAAAATTACCAAAATGTCGCTGTTCCCGCAGACACCGCTGTCGAAGAACAGATTCAGTTAACCTTGGACATTGACAACCAAGTGGAGCAAGAAACTCAAGCCTATCGCCTGACAGAGAAAAATATCCCTTTCATCGACCCCATGATTGGCTTGACAACAGCCGACATCGAACGTTTTTTCAAATCCTAACACTAACCCCCAGACCTACTTTCGGCTGGGGGTTATCTCATGAACTCTCATGACTTGGCAGAAGGCTATTTACAACGCTTCAATTTATGGTATAATAATTTGTATTATGACATTAGTATAATTTGATATTTTGGAGGTTTGGTATGGTTTCTTATGAAAAATTACGTCAGTCCTTGCGTTCTTGGACATTGTTCATCGCTTGGATAAATGTACTTGCCGCTATCAGCAAGATTTCAGGTATTGTCAGCTACTTTGCCATCAGCAATAATTTAGATGAACTAAAGAAAACTGTGGATACTGAGGTTTATCAAACCCTGGTCGCTGCAAGTAATATTTGGTATCCCATTATCTACATCGTTGCTTTGGTGACTAACGTTGTTGTGGCTTATCTGGCTTTTAGGAACCTTGCCAAAATCAAAGAAAACGTACCTAGCTTGATGCCTTACCGTATTGCCTTGGGCTACACTGTTGTCTATAACGTTGCTATTATCATCTTAGCAGTTGTCTTGGGGGATTCACTTAGCATCACACTCTTTTTATTTCCTATTATCTTCTTGGTGCTTTATGGCTATGTTTACAACAAAGCTATCCAACTCTTGTACCGCGACGACGCAGTTGAAGTCAACTAAGTACATCACACCATCAGAAAAGCCACTGCTATTAAGTGGCTTTTTTCTATTTAAAGATGGAGGGCAATGGACTCGCTTGTATTTTCTAGTTGAGTTGCCGTGACACCTAAAAGACGTATGCCTTTTGAAGACTCTTCCAGCTGGTCAAAAATAGCTTGAGCCATTTGACTAATCGTTTTGGCATCATCTGTCGCCACGTCCAGCGTCATGCGTTTGGTCAAGGTCGAAAAATCTGAATAACGCACTTTTAAGACAATCACGCGCCCCAATTTTTGATTTTTCTTGAGGTTGTCAGACACGCGCTGCGCATTTTTGGCAATCTCTGAGCGAATACTGGCTTCATCATACAACAATTTGCCATAGGTTTTCTCACTCCCAACCGATTTGCGAATGCGATTGGGTTGCACAGGTGCATTGGAAATGCCTCTTGCTTTTCGATACAAATCGTAGCCAAAACGCCCAAAAAGGTCAATCAAGGTCATCTCAGACAAGCCCAGCAAATCCTCGCCCGTGTAAACGCCCATGTGATGGAGCTTATCCACCGAACGCTTCCCCACACCATGAAATTTTTCAATAGGCAACTGTTTTAGAAAATCTTGAGCATCTTCTGGCAAAATCAAGGTCAATCCCCTTGGTTTTTCAAAATCCGATGCCAATTTAGCCAAGAATTTATTATAAGACACCCCAGCCGAACACGTTAAACCAAGCTCTTGCCAAATGTCATACTGAATCATTTTAGCAATCTTAACCGCTGACTTGATGTTCAGTCTATTATGCGTCACATCCAGATAAGCCTCATCAATCGACATAGGCTCTACCAAATCCGTGTAACGCTTAAAAATAGCCCGAATCTGCAGCCCAATTTGACGGTATTTGTGATGATTACCAGAAATAAAAATGGCTTGCGGGCAACGCTCGTAAGCTTCTTTTGAGGACATGGCAGAATGCACGCCAAACGTTCTAGCCTCGTAATTACAAGTTGACACGACCCCACGACCGCCTGTTTTCCTAGGGTCTGCCCCAATAATGACAGGGTGCCCCTTCAAATTAGGATTATCACGCTCCTCCACCGAAGCAAAAAAAGCGTCCATATCAACATGAATAATTTTTCGAGATGTGTCATTAATTAAAGGGAAAATCAGCATTAAGGTATCCTTTCTCCATTTATTATACCAATTTTTAGGTTTTTTCGGTTATTTTAGCTTTTTTAGTACAGTTTATTCGTATTATTCAACTGTACTAGTAAAGATTCTCACATAATTCGCTGATCTCCCCTTTGGAAAACGCTTACCATATGTTAAACTATATTTGTAAATGTAACAGATAACTTGTTACTAGAATTTAAGGAGATCTCTTATTATGGCGACTGTTAAGACTACTACAGATGTTTTTGAAAAAGCTTGGGAAGGCTTTAAAGGTACTGACTGGAAAGAAAAAGCTAGTATTTCTCGTTTCGTACAAGCCAACTATACCCCATATGATGGTGACGAAAGTTTCTTGGCACCTGCAACTGAACGTTCACTCAAAGTGAAAAAAATCGTTGAAGAAACAAAAGCACATTACGAAGAAACGCGTTTCCCAATGGATACACGTCCAACATCAATCGCTGATATCCCTGCTGGATACATCTCAAAAGAAGATGAGTTGATTTACGGTATTCAAAACGATGAGTTATTCAAATTGAACTTCATGCCTAAAGGCGGTATCCGCATGGCAGAAACAGCTCTTAAAGAACACGGTTATGAACCAGACCCAGCTGTTCATGAAATTTTCACAAAACACGTGACAACTGTAAACGATGGTATCTTCCGTGCTTACACATCTAATATCCGCCGTGCCCGTCACGCCCACACTGTAACTGGACTTCCTGATGCATACTCTCGTGGTCGTATTATCGGTGTTTACGCACGTCTTGCCCTCTACGGAGCAGACTACTTGATGAAAGAAAAAGCAAACGACTGGAACGCGATTACAGAAATTGATGAAGAATCAATTCGCCTTCGTGAAGAAGTTAACTTGCAATACCAAGCCCTTGGTGAAGTCATTAAATTGGGTGACCTTTACGGTGTCGATGTTCGCCGACCTGCGATGAACGTCAAAGAAGCTATCCAATGGACAAACATTGCTTTCATGGCTGTTTGTCGTGTGATTAACGGTGCGGCTACTTCTCTTGGACGTGTGCCCATCGTTCTTGATATTTACGCAGAACGTGACCTTGCTCGTGGTACATTTACAGAATCTGAAATCCAAGAATTTGTTGATGATTTCGTATTGAAACTTCGTACCGTAAAATTTGCTCGTACCAAAGCTTATGACGAACTTTACTCTGGTGACCCAACATTCATCACAACTTCTATGGCTGGTATGGGGGCTGACGGACGCCACCGTGTTACAAAAATGGACTACCGTTTCTTGAACACTCTTGATAACATCGGTAACGCTCCAGAACCAAACTTGACTGTTCTTTGGACAGATAAATTGCCATACGCTTTCCGTCGCTACTGCATGAAGATGTCACACAAACACTCTTCTATCCAATACGAAGGTGTGACAACAATGGCAAAAGACGGATATGGTGAAATGTCATGTATCTCATGCTGTGTGTCACCACTTGACCCAGAAAACGAAGAACAACGCCACAACATCCAATACTTCGGCGCACGTGTAAACGTCCTTAAAGCCCTTCTTACTGGTCTAAACGGCGGTTACGACGATGTTCACAAAGATTACAAAGTCTTTGATATCGAACCAGTTCGCGACGATGTGCTTGATTTTGACACTGTCAAAGCCAACTTTGAAAAATCACTTGACTGGTTGACAGATACTTACGTAGATGCCCTTAACATCATTCACTACATGACTGATAAATACAACTACGAAGCTGTTCAAATGGCATTCTTGCCAACAAAACAACGTGCTAACATGGGATTCGGTATCTGTGGTTTCGCTAATACTGTCGATACCTTGTCAGCTATCAAATACGCAACAGTTAAACCAATCCGTGACGAAGATGGCTACATCTACGACTACGAAACGATCGGAGATTATCCTCGTTGGGGTGAAGATGACCCTCGTTCAAACGAATTGGCTGAATGGTTGATTGAAGCTTACACAACTCGTCTTCGTAACCACAAACTTTACAAAGACGCTGAAGCAACTGTATCACTTCTTACCATCACATCAAACGTTGCTTACTCTAAACAAACAGGTAACTCACCAGTTCACAAAGGAGTTTACTTGAACGAAGATGGTAGCGTGAACCTTTCTAAATTGGAATTCTTCTCACCAGGTGCTAACCCATCTAACAAAGCTCGCGGTGGTTGGTTGCAAAACCTTAACTCATTGGCAAGCCTTGACTTCTCATATGCTGCCGATGGTATCTCATTGACAACCCAAGTATCACCACGTGCTCTTGGTAAGACCTTCGATGAACAAGTGGATAACCTTGTGACTATCCTTGATGGTTACTTTGAAAACGGTGGTCAACACGTTAACTTGAACGTTATGGACCTTAAAGACGTTTACGATAAGATCATGAGTGGCGAAGACGTTATCGTTCGTATCTCTGGTTACTGTGTCAACACAAAATACCTCACAAAAGAACAAAAAACAGAATTGACTCAACGTGTCTTCCACGAAGTACTTTCAATGGACGATGTCGCTGAAACTCTTTCTCAAAACTAATATGTAAAAAAGGGCTCATTGTCAACTGTAGTGGGTTGATGCTAGCTAACATCTAGAGAGAACCAAATTGGTTTTCTCTTTTTTGACGTTCAAAGCGATGAGAATGCGTTTTTTAAAGTTTTCAAAGTTCCTAAAGCCATAGGCATTCCGCTTGATAACCTTGATCAGATTGTTAGTAGCTTCGAGTTTGGCATTAGAGTAAGGTAAAGTAATGGCGTTGATGACTTTCTTCTTATCCTTTCGGAAGGTTCGAAAAACCGTCCGAAAGATTGGATGCACGAGCATGATATTGTCTTCAATGAGCTCAAAGAAGTGATCAGTGTTTTTCTCCTGAAAGTGGAACAGTGAGAGCTGGTAAAGGTCGTAATGACATTTCAATTCTTCTGAATAGCTGATGAGTCGATCTCGAATTTCTTTATTTGTTAGATGTTCTCTAAAGGTTGGACGGTAAAATCGCTTGTTATTCATCTTGCGACTATCCTGCTGTATCAGTTTCCAGTAGCGTTTAAGAGCTCGATATTCTATTGATTTACGGTCAAATCGGTTCATGATTTGGATACGAACACGGTTCATAGAACGACTAAGATGTTGGAGTAAACTAGTCCAGTGGACTATTTTAGCCCGAGCTTAAAAAATGAGAAAGCGAGGGGAAAACGGTCGAGAACGATTTGAGCATGCGGAAAAAGCTGTTTGGCCAGCTGTTAGTAAGGACTATACATATCCATAGTGATGAATTGTACACGTTCACGGACCTTTCTGTGATAACGCAGGAAATGGTTGCGGACGACTGCCTGTGTTCGTCCATCTAAGATAGCGATGATATTCTTGTTATCAAAATCCTGAGCGATAAAGCTCATTTTCCCTTTCTTAAAACTATACTCATCCCAGCTCATGACAGTAGGCAGGTGATTCAAGTTGGTTTTAAACTGAAACTCATTGAGCATACGGATGACAGTTGAGGTTGATACGGATAGCTCCTCAGCTATTTTTGTCATGGAGGTCTTTTCGATGAGTTTTTGAGCGATTTTCTGGTTGAGGATCGTCGGGATTTGATGATTCTTCTTAACGAGAGAAGTCTCAGCGACTTGCATCTTTCGACAGTTTGAACAACGAAAGCGACGCTTCTTAAGCAGGATTCGACACTTGAAGCCGACACAGTCCAGATAAGAGATTTTAGAGGCTTTCTGGAAGTCGTATTTAGTCATCTTTCCCCTACAATGCGAACAATCAGGTGCATCGTAATCAAGAGAAGCTATAATTTCCTTGTGTGTTTGACAGTCGATAATATCCTTGATTGTGATATTTTGGTCTTTCATTCCGAGTAGTTTTGTGATAGTATTGAAGTGTTCCATATGATTCTTTCTAATGAGTAGTTTCGTCGCTTTTCATTATAAGTCATATGGGGCTTTTTTTCTATGCACGAAAAGGCTCCATAACTTCTGACTGGGTGTTACCCACTACAGAAATTATAGAGCCAAAGAAGTCAAATATCAGATTTGACTTCTTTTTGTGTTAGTCATCGATAGGCAAATGCAAGTATGACTGGCTTAAATCCACGGTTAAGTGGTACTTGCTATTATCACGAATCGTATGTTCAAAATCAGTGGTGTAAAGCAAGACACGCAGCGTATCGCCCTTTTCTAGTTGGTAAAGGCTTGGTTGCAAGGTCAAGTCAAAGCACATCCACTTATCAGCAGTAACGTCCTCAATAGTCATGAGATCCGTGCGATTTTGCAGGTTCATAAGCCCTTTCGTAATCACACGCTCAGGTGTTTTAGTAAAAGGCAATTCCTTGAGAGCCTCGCGAGAGAAATTGTGTCCATTGTCAATGGCGTGTAAACCAAGGACAGCTGGCAGGTCTTTGAAACGTTTTTTCTCACCGTAATCAAGTACCTGAGCAGACAAGATACCCTTATTGACACTTGATTTCACTTTCAGATGCAGGGTCATTTGACCGTTGATACGCCAGCTATCTTCCACTGGAAAATCAAGGCAAATGCTATTGGCTTTGCCAGCAAACAAGTCTTTTTTAAATGTTCTAAACTGCTTGCCATAACGTTCAAAATCAGCTTCGTCATACTGGTTATCAATGACTCGCTCTTCACTACCAAGAGCAAGGGTCACTTGTTTGTCACTACCAAATGTGTCCAATTTTTCCCATCTTTGTGGCTGGCTATTATCTTGCCAAACAACCGTCGGTAGCGTAAAGTGATTGTCTTGACCGAGCATTTTTTCTGAAAGCAAGGCATTCATGCTTTCACGAAAATCAATGGATTGCCAATTGTGCATGTAAACGTGCTCGCCATGGTGTAAAAAGACGTGTTTTTCGACCGTGTCAGGCAGAGCATTGAAAATGTTGAAAACATGGCGCGGCTTGACATTCCAGTCCTGAAGCCCGTGAGTAAAGACGCAAGTCGCCTGTACCTTATCAGCGTGTGGTAGATAATTGCGGTCATGCCAAAATTGATTGTAATCTCCAAACGTGCGGTCCAATTGAGCGGATTGAGCATCAAGCAAGTCTTGGTAATGCGCATTATGACGGAGGTAATCTCCAGCCAATAAATTGCGTGAATAGGTTAATTCGGTCAATACGTCAAGGTCCTCACCAGGATAGCCACCAGGGCTGCAAACAAGACCATTTTCACGGTAATAATCATACCAAGATGAAATAGCTGACTCGGAAATAATAACCTTCAAACCGTCCACACCAGTGGTTGCAAGAGCCGTTGACATGGTTCCTAGGTAAGATTTCCCAGTTGTACACACCAAGCCACTAGCCCAATCTGCTAATACTTTCTTGTCGCGACGATGGCTAGAAAAGGCAATCGCTCTGCCATTTAACCAATCAATCACCGCTTTAAAGCTTTCCACTTGGGCATAGTCGCCGCTGGTCATAAAGCCATCAGAACCCGCTGTTCCGACGCCTGAAACATAGATATTTGCAAACCCACGCGCAAGGAAGTAATCGTTCAGGGTGTAGGGGTCAATAAAGTGGAAGCTTTCTTCACTATTTCCAACAGGCAGGTCCTCGTCAGCTAAGTTTAAAGGCTCAAAATCATGCGTTTCAACGTTTATCTTGCCCGCTGGTTTAACCGCTAATTCCCCTTCCATTTTGTACAATTTTTTGTCATTAGCAAGGCCATTTGTCCCTGCGTGGTAAGGGCTTGCTGTCATCATGGTTGGTAAGGGGTGCTTGCTTTTTGCACGAATAATAGTAACCTTAATCAAGTCGCTTTTACCGTTTTGGTCCGTGTCAATCGGAGCTTGCACATAAACAATCTCACGGACGACATCTGTCGTATCAAAGGTAGCTAGAGATTTGCCATTAAAAAAGTGGTAGTCATTGTCAACGGGGATAAGCCCACGACTAACCACATCATCTAGTAAGGTCATGCCAGATTTATTTCGGCTGGCTAGTAGATGGTAAAGCGTCTCAAGCATATGCCCTTTTTGATAATGCACAGGAAAGGCTATTTTTTCTACAAATGCATTCGTATCTGTGAAATCCACATGAGGAATAAAGCCCAGCAATTGCAGTGCAACGGTGTTGAAAATATCCGTTGTCAAAGGCGCATCAGATTGGAAAAAGGTCAGCAAATCTGTGCCAAAATCAGCCAAAAGATTGTGGAGTGGATAGTCCGTATCCTCATAGTTAAAGAAGATTTTGCGGCAGAAATTTTCCAAAGCCATCTTGTCTTCATGCTTTTGGTTGAGGTCAAATCCTAAGGCTTGCAATTCTTGTTCAACAATGGCGACAGGTCTTGGGATGAAAGAGAATTGATTGTATTTCATGAAACTTCCTTTCTATAAAAGTAAACGTTTTTATTTTAAAGAGAGCCTTTACATTGTCTATTATACTTGATAAAATGATACTTGTCTAAACTATAATTTTGGAGGAAACAAAAGACACATGGATGTTACATGGACTGTGAAATACATCACAGAATTTATCGGGACGGCATTCCTTATTATCCTTGGAAATGGTGCTGTTGCCAACGTTGAACTTAAAGGGACAAAAGGATACAGATCTGGTTGGATTATCATTGCCGTTGGTTATGGATTTGGTGTGATGATTCCAGCACTTATGTTTGGTAATGTTTCAGGAAACCACATTAACCCAGCCTTTACTTTGGCACTTGCTATTTCTGGTTTATTTGATTGGGCTCACGTTCCACAATATATTCTTGCTCAATTCTTAGGTGCAATGTGCGGTCAATTGCTTGTTGTGATGACTCATAAACCTTTCTACCTCAAAACAGAAAACCCAAATGCTATTCTTGGTTCATTCTCAACTATTTCAGCTGTTGACGATGGCACACAAGCAAGCCACAAAGCTGCTTGGATCAATGGTTTCCTAAACGAATTCTTAGGTTCATTTGTCCTATTCTTTGGCGCTATGGCTTTGACGAAAAACTACTTTGGTGCTGAATTGATCACACGCTTGACAACTTACGGTTATGATGTGACAACAGCAACAAGCCAAGTAGTTCCTTACACAACAGGATCACTTGCAGTAGCACACTTGGGTCTTGGTTTCCTTGTAATGACTTTGGTGGCTTCACTTGGAGGTCCTACAGGTCCAGGTCTTAACCCAGCGCGTGACCTTGGTCCACGTATTGTCCATGCTTTGCTTCCAAAATCAGTTCTTGGTGAACACAAGGGTGATTCTAAATGGTGGTATGCTTGGGTACCAGTAGTAGCTCCAATTCTTGCAGCTATTGCAGCCGTTTGCCTATTCAAATTCTTGTATTTATAATACCTGTTTTTTAAGAGCCTGTTTAGGCTCTTTTTCTTTTGCTAAAAAGTGGCTCCTTGTCAACTGTAGTGGGGTGACGTCAGCTAACATCAAGAGAGAACCAAATTGTTTTTTTCTTTTTTGGGAAGAATCTCCTCTGTGCATCTTATATGTTGATTTTTGCAACTTATAGGCCAAAAGAATATAAATTTTATTGATGGAGCTATACTAATAATGTCAAACGTGACAAATTTTAATAAGGAGGAAACCTAGAGGATTAGTGGTGAAATACTTAAAAAACTTCTACTCTTGCTTTGCATTGGTGCAATCTACAATCTATATTTTACTCTCATAAATTCAAGTTTAACGTCTTGGATCAATATTATTATATTCATAATATTCGGATATGTTGAAGTG
>SKEH01001241.1_pt1 | contig 11414 bp, 9 predicted proteins | sample 4826571 | NCBI WGS metagenome assembly SKEH01 (sample SAMN11008814, study PRJNA524170) | human gut metagenome | biome: Human fecal sample; material: Feces; isolation source: fecal sample from pouch patient p29 | host: Homo sapiens | place: Israel: Tel-Aviv | collected 2016-09-14 | reverse complement strand
CAAAAATTCTTAAATAGAAGCCATAAAGGCTTCCAACAAGTGACGGATACATTAGCTTCAATGTTTACTGAGTAACCCATTATTTTGCAGAAGGACGAGTTATTTACACAAAATTATTGACGCTCCCATGATTGTTTGTACTTTATATGATTGTTTTATTTTTTTATATGATTTTTCTTATATACTCAGTCATATAAGAAGTTAAGCCATTCTTTGAGGAGGTAGTTTTTTGAAAAATTCACTGAAAAGTATTGAGAAAAGACGAAAAGCGATTTTAGATATTTTAGAAGCACGAAAACAGCTGACAACACTTGAGCTTTCGTCTGAATTAAATGTTTCGTTGAGCACAATCCGGAGAGACCTAAATGTCTTAGAGGAAAAAAATGATATCATCAGAAAATACGGTTACTGCCTTTTTAATTACAAGAATAAAACAAACTTTGATGAGTCGGGACCTCTCAGACTCAAACAACAAATTGCTAGATATGCAAGTAGATATGTCAATGATTATGACACGTTGTTCATCAATTCCAGTTCTACTGCTCTAGCTATTTTGAACTATCTCACTGTTAAGCATGTGACAATCGTTACCAATAACTTGAAAGTTGTCGCCACTACTCATCAACCAAACTACAGTTATATCTTGACTGGAGGCGAATTGCGTATACCAAAAGAAGTATTAGTTGGAGATATTGCTACACGAACTTTAATGGATATGAATGCAGATATCTGTGTGATTGGATGTAGTGGTGTCAGCGTAGAAAATGGCGTTACAACTAAAATTTTAAATGAATCAAAAATCAATGAACTGATGATCAATAAAACAAGAAGGAGTAAAATATTAGTTGCTGATCATCGCAAGATCGGCTTGACTTCAAAATTTAAAATTGCTGATGTTTCTTCATTCGACTATTTGATCACCGATCAATTCTGTCCGACAAAAATCGCAAAGGAGATCAGTGAAACAGGTATAAAAGTGATTCGGATAAAAGACTTTCCTGCTATTGAACTTTTCTGATACATGGTAAAAAAGAGTACTCCTATTAAGCACATGAAGAATATACTTGATTAAACAACAAAAGCAGTGAGAGAAATCTGAACTACTGACGTTCAGTCTCTTCACTGCTTTTTTTGATTATCCGCTAAATAAACCGATTCTCTCTCAATTTTGCCTTTTTGATGTCTTCTACCGTTTGCGTACCTGCTAATTGCATGACCATTTCAAGTTCTCTTTTGAAGAAATCAAATACTTGTTTGATTCCTGTACTTCCTCCAAGGGCTAATCCGTATATCGCAGGTCTTCCAATGGCAACTAGATCCGCACCTGAGGCAATTGCTTTAAAGACGTGCTGCCCACGACGAACACCACTATCAAAGACGATTGGTACACGTTTATCCACTGCTTCAGCCACATATTGTAAAGAGTCAAAGGAAGCAGGACCACCATCTAATTGTCTTCCTCCATGGTTCGATACCCAGATACCTTGCGCACCCGAATCAAGTGAACGATAGACATCTTCTTCTGATTGGACACCTTTGACATACACTGGTAGATCTGAATGGGTAGTGATAAACTCGATATCTTTAGGACTCAGTTTTTGTTTAGACGATTTATAAACGGCATCCATCGTTTGTCCTACACCGGATTGATATGCTTGGACGATCGGCATTGGCAAAGGAAAGGTAAATCCGTTTCGTCGATCTGTTTCACGATTACCGCCAACTGTTGCATCCGCTGTCAAGACGATAGCTTTAGCGCCATTGCGTTTGGCCATTTCTAAGATATCTGTATTGATACCATCATCTTTACTCATATAAAATTGGAACCACTGTGGTGCGGTATTTCCGCCCGCTTTCCTGATTTCTTCTAATGTACAGGAAGCATAGGAACTTGCTGTATAGATAGTCCCAAACTCTGCCACTCCTTTTGCAGAAGCTCTTTCCGCCTGTTCGTGAGCCAATCCATGGGCTGCTACTGGCGCCATGATGATCGGTGCCGTTAATGTTTCACCCGAAAAACCGATCGTTGTATCAGGCAATTCTACATCTTTTAAGACATGAGGAATGATCAATCGGTGGTTAAAAGCCTTTTCATTTTCTCGATACGTAAAAAGATCTCCTGCTCCACTGCTGATATACCCATATCCACCGTTAGGAATGACTTGTGTTGCAGCAAGTTCTAAATCTTCTATATTAATAAAATCGATAAGTCCTTCATTCGTTCCAGCATGATAAACTTTTTCCATACTAAAGCCTTCTTTCTAGATAATCAAAAAACATGATTTTATGATAGCGTTTGCATAATCATGGTACCTCGCAAAATTGATACAGGCAAATAATCTGTTTGAAAATAAATGTTCCAACTGAAAAATTGAACAAAATGGATCATATATAAGAAAGAGTAAAAAGTTTTAAATCACAAAATTACGTTTCATTCAATTTCTTCATATAAATAATATTTATCATTACCCTCGCTTTTGACTATAGTATTTATCGGCGCCTATACTTCGCTTGTAATCAAATCTTAGGAGGAAAACATACATGCTTACAGGATTAAACTTATTGAACAATCCATTTTTAAATAAAGGAACTGCTTTTACAAAAGAAGAACGTGCAAAATATGGGATCACAGGAATGTTACCAAGTACTGTCCAAACACTTGAACAACAATCAGTACAAGCTTATGGTCAATATTTGAGCAAACAAACAGATTTAGAAAAACGTATTTTCTTAATGAATCTATTCAACACGAACCGTACATTGTTCTATAAATTGATGGGACAACACCTTGTTGAATTTATGCCAGTTGTTTATGATCCAGTCGTTGCGGACTCAATCGAACAATACAATGAAATTTTCTTAAAACCACAAGATGCAGCTTTCCTTTCAATTGACGAACCTGAATCAATCAAAACAAGCTTAAAAAATGCTGCTGACGGTCGCGATATCCGCTTGATCGTTGTAACAGACGCTGAAGGAATCTTAGGTATGGGTGACTGGGGCGTAAATGGTGTCGACATCGCTATCGGAAAATTAATGGTCTACACTGCTGCTGCAGGTATCAATCCTACACAAGTACTACCTGTTTCAATCGATGCAGGAACCAACAATGAAGAATTATTGAACAATCCTTTGTATCTAGGGAACCGTCATAGCCGTGTCGAAGGCGAAACTTACTACACATTCATCGATCAATTCGTTGAATCTGCAACTGAGCTTTTCCCTGAACTACTTCTACACTGGGAAGACTTTGGTCGTGGAAATGCTGCAACGATTTTGGAAAAATATGAAGATAAAATCACTACCTTCAATGATGATATCCAAGGAACTGGTATCGTTGTTCTTGCCGGCGTTTTAGGTGGTTTGAATATTTCTGGTGAAGCATTGAAAGATCAAACAATCTTAACATTTGGTGCTGGAACAGCCGGTGTTGGTATTGCCAATATCTTGCTAGATGAAATGATCCGCCAAGGTGTTCCAGAAGAAGATGCACGTAAACACTTCTATCAAGTAGACAAACAAGGTCTTTTATTCGAAGACACAGAAGGCTTGACACCAGGACAAATTCCATTTGCTCGCAAACGTTCTGAATTTGCAAATCATGCTGAATTAACAAACTTAGAAGCAGTCGTGAAAGAAATCCATCCAACAATCATGATCGGAACTTCTACACAACCTGGCGCCTTCACTGAAGAAATCGTAAAAGAAATGGCTGCTCACACAGCTCGTCCAATTATTATGCCATTGTCAAATCCAACAAAATTAGCAGAAGCAAAAGCAAAAGATCTAATTGAATGGACAGACGGTAAAGCATTAGTTGGGACAGGTATCCCTGCTGCTGATGTAGAATATAATGGTGTTACTTACCAAATCGGTCAAGCAAATAATGCTTTGATGTACCCTGGTCTAGGACTTGGTTTGATTGCTTCTACTGCTACACGTGTAAATGCTGAAATCATTTCTCAAGCTAGCCGTGCATTAGGTGGAATCGTTGATGTAACAAAACCAGGTGCAGCTATTTTACCTCCAGTTGCGAAAATCACTGAATTCTCTCAAATAATTGCAGAAACAGTGGCAAAATCAGTTGTTTCACAACACTTGAATCGTGAAGAAATCACAGATATCAAAGCAGCAGTTGAAGCAGCAAAATGGGTACCAGAATATCAAGATTTAGAACAATAATCTTTCCTATTCTAACGCGTTAATCAGCGACTACTCTGTGGCAAAGTCACCTTTAGAGTAAGTCTAACGAGTCAGCAAACGAACTCACTAAGATGTCTTCTTTTGCTGACTCGTGTAAATAATGTTGACTCGAATTACGGGAGCGGGTATTTTCGCTCCTCTAATTTTTGATGTCTTCATTTGACTTAATTTTTTCAAATAAGAAAGGATCTGTATGAATGACACAAAAAGAAACAGCAACTGTAACAGTTGAAGAAACCAAAAAAGAAAGCTTTTGGGCAACTAAAATCAGTGGTGTAAGCTTGCCTATCTACTTGATCATGGTCATTGTTCTGATCGTTGCGATGGCTTTAGGAAAACTACCTAGTAATATGATAGGACCTATCGCTGTGCTTGTGATATTCGGAAATCTCTTCCATTTTATTGGAACAAAGATCCCAATCGTTAAAAGTTACCTAGGTGGTGGTTCTGTTTTTGCAATCTTTGCTTCGGCGGCCATTGCAACGTTTGGTATTTTACCTGATTATGTAGTCAAATCAACAGAAAACTTTGTCAATAATATGGGTTTTCTAGATTTTTATATTGCAGCCTTGATTACGGGGAGCATTTTAGGAATGAATCGCAGTTTATTGATGAAAGCTTCTGTACGTTTTATTCCTGTAGCACTTATTTCAATGATCGCCTCATTTTTTGCCGTTGGATTAGTTGGTATGTTGATCGGAAATGGATTTGCTAATTCCGTTTTGTATATCTCACTTCCTGCAATGGCTGGAGGAGTTGGCGCTGGTGCCGTCCCATTATCAACGATTTATGCAAATGTTTTAGGTACAAATGCTTCGTCTATTATTTCTCGTTTGATCCCAGCTACAGCAATGACAAATGTCTTAGCGATTATTGGAGCAGCTTTAGTGGCACGTGCTGGACAATCAATGCCTAAGCTAAACGGAAATGGAAAATTAATGGCAAAAGGTGACCTTGGTGATGGAAAACCACGGGATGTAAAACCAACGATCCAACAATTAGGGGTTGGCTTGATGGTCTCTATCACTTTCTTTATTTTGGGCCAAATCTGTAATTTCTTTATACCAAAAGTCCATGCTTATGCCTTCATGATCATCATTGTAGTTATCTGTAAAATCACTAATGTATTACCAGAATACTATGAAGATGCCGCAATCATGTTCAATAATCTGATCGTTAAAAACTTAACTGCAGCTGTTCTTGCTGGTATTGGTATCGCATTGTTGAACTTAAATGTCTTAGCTTCTGCTTTGACATGGCAATTTGTTGTATTGTGCTTAACAAGCGTAATCGTCATCTCACTTGTTTCAGGCTTTGTTGGTCGTCTATTCGGTCTATATCCTGTAGAATCAGCAATCACTGCCGGACTATGTAATAACTCAATGGGTGGTACTGGGAATGTTGCAGTACTCTCTGCTGCCAACCGCATGGAATTGATCGCATTTGCTCAAATGGGGAATCGACTAGGCGGAGCAATCGTTTTGATCATTTCCGGTTTCTTGATGCAATTACTCTCTTAGAAATGAAAAAAGAGGCCGAGACAAAAGTCGTTTAGGTCTGAGAAATTGGAGAAAAAAACGAACAATACGCTTTTTGTATTGCTCGTTTTTTTTGCAATTTCCGAAAAGACTGACTTTTGGACGCCGTTTATTTGAGAGAGGCTGGGACAGAAGTGTTTAACTCCGAGAAATAAGAAGAAATGAACGAAAAGTGTTTTTCAAATTTTTGTGAATTTCGCCTTATTTAAGAAGGAGTTGCTTCTGCTCCCGCCGTTTATTCGAGAGTCTGTAGCAAACCTGAATTTTAGATTTGTCCCACTTACTTTCTATCAAGTAACCTTGATCAGGCGAACCTCATGATACAAGAATACTTATCAATACGATTAAACTATCATACAGAAAATGAGTTAAAAATGCCGGAAGGATATTCTTTGTTTTCATATACGCCAGTGTAAAAGGTACTCTCACGATCCCAACAGCTAAGACTGCTTGTAAGAAATTCCATTGATATGTTGGCAAGTGCAATGCCCCAAATAAAAGTGAGCTGATCAATACGAGTAAAGCCACTGACCATTTTGTTTTCTTCTGTTTCTCTTCTAAGCGTCTCAAAATGACTGAAACTGGGACTAATACAAGTAATTCCTCTCCGAGTAAAGCTGGTATGAAAAGAACAAAAGTCCAAAAATTTGGCGACTCCATCACTGGATTAGATTCCATGCTGAGTCCTAATAATTGCGAAATGATTCCATAAATAATCACCCAGATAATCGCCAGACCTAAACAACCAATCACCAATAGACCATCTTTTACTTTCATTTTTTTGAACAAATAAAACATCTTGCCGTAAATGATACGACTAGCAAGCAATCCTGCAATCAACAACCAAAATTCTCCAATGATCCTTCCACCTATCCCAAATGACAAGGCAAGAAAGCCAATAAATACAATGATGATCGAAAGAATGATATTTCTAATCGATCCTATTTCTTTTTTCATGTTCTCCTCCTATTGCTCCAAATAGATTTCTAAACTATAACGTCATTTTCATGCCGCAAACCATTGTCATTATAACAGCTTTCTGATTATTCAGATACCAAGATTTCTATAAGTAAATGGCTTTTTTCAATTGAAAAATCCACTTTGATAAGCTACGATAGTAAAAAATAGTGTACCAAAGGAGCCTTAATGAAAAAAGTATTCAATACTCAATTATCTTCTTTTGAAATGACCGAGGTAAAACAATTAAAGGAGACCGTCGAACGTCAACGCACATGTCGGTTCAAATTAGAACCTGATTTTCTTCATCAAGCAAATCGCCGTAGTCAGCATTTTCTTTACTATCAAGAGGATACACTTCTAGCCTATGCTTTTTTGAATTTTTTTGACTCACAAGTCCTTGAAGCCACATTGATCGTTCAAGAAAACGAGTTGATTGCGGATAGTTTAGTAGCCCTTAACGACTTTGCACGCCAACAAGCCATTCCGACTGTTTTGATCATCACAGACATTAACGACCAACTTTTAACGACCTTCCTAAAAAATGAACAAAGTTATGTACATCAATTTTCTGAGTATCGTCTGTTTCTTGACAGCTCAAACTTCAACGCACAACAAGAAGTACTTCCTTTACGTCATGCCAAAGCAGAGGAATCCCTACAGATTGCTCGCTTACTGGCTGAAATGCCTGAAGACGAGATTGAACCCCTTTTACCAGAAGATTTAGCAAATACCCTCGTTCTTACCAAAGAAGATCGAGTAATCGCCTGCATCCGTATCGATGAAAGTCCTAAAACTTATGGTATCTATGGCTTTGTCGTCGATCCTGATCATCGTGGTCGAGGATTAGGTCAATCGATCTTGACTACCGTCATCCAACAATTACTAGCAAAAAAGCAAAAAGAAATCTATTTAGAAGTTGAAGCAACCAACCAACGTGCGTTGCATCTCTACACAAAGCTAGGTTTCAAAAAAGAGATACTCTTTGATTATTATTGCCATGAGGTTTGATGAGCTTGTGGAAAAATAGTCAAACATTTACTTAGATGTAAGAAGAGTATAAAAGCAATCTTCAATTTATTGTAAATTGATCTAAAGAAAGGAGAAACCCTGACTGCATAAGGTCAAGGTCTCTCCTTTTTTCAATTCTATCCATCTTCAGCCATTAAGATTGGCAAGATTGAACAAATCATCCATTATGCACAGCTAAATATCTATAAATAGAGTTTTTCACTGCAAAAAGTCTTTTGAATAGGACAGCTCGTTGTTTAAGTGTATCTCCATAATTTTCGATTGATATGATCCATTGTTATATATACTTACCAAAACTATTATTTATCAAAATTGAATAAAACGGATAATATTTCCCCCATTTCTTGCGGGGTCTCTTTCATTCCTGATTGGATCCACCGTAATTCGACAGAAATAACAGCACCTGCCATAAAAATACTCGTATATTTATTATTTTTTCTCTGTAATTTTACATAGCCTTGCTCGATGAGATAAGAATAGACAGTTTCAAAAGTGGTGATCAATGTTTCAGTTAGTCCCGCATTCGCTAACAGGATCACTGATTCTGCTTCTTCTTTTTGTAATTTAAAATATACAGTCATCAATGTGATGAAATTAACTTCCTTAGCATGTTGTGTTCTCCTCAAATAGGCACTCATTTCCCAACTCTTATATCTTAGGATGATATCTTGTAAGGAATGGAAATTCCGATAGTAGTAAGTTCGTGAAACTCTAGCTACTTTGCATAGTTCTGAAATCGAGATATCTATCAGTTCTTTTTTCTGTAATAGATGTAGTAAGGCTTGATAGATCTGTCGTAATTTTTGAATCTTGACTTCCTGAGGTCCCATAGTTTACAAATTCCCCTCTTTCTGTAACCTAAATATGTATATTCAGTATAACATGTTCTATGCTACCTACATAAATGAGGGGGCATTACTATGACGAAACAACAAAAATTTATTTTAGGGACTATGGCTATCGGCATATTTTTATGTGCATTAGATACCACTGTAATGAACATTGCATTACCCGCAATTCAATCTGGTTTCCATACGGATCTTAATTCTCTGCAATGGGCTTTGAATATCTATACCATTCTTTTTGCTGCATTCACCATTCCTTTAGGCAGAGTTGCTGATATTTTAGGTCGGAATAAAGTCTATATGATTGGGTTGCTCCTTTTTCTAATAGGATCTTTCGCCTCTGGAAGTGCTATGTCTGTCGCACAACTTGTTCTCAGTCGCGGAATACAGGCAATAGGTGCAGCGATCGTCTTTCCAACAAGCATGACTATTGGTATGAATACTGTAGAGCTAAAAAATAGAAATACCGCAATCCTCATTCTAGGAATTACTCAGGGATTAGCATCAACTTTTGGTCCAACAATTGGCGGTTTCATGACGCAATTTTTTAGTTGGCGAGGGATTTTTTTGATCAATCTTCCGTTAAGTATCATTGCTTTAGGTGTCAATTTCTTTTTATTACCGATAAAAAATGAACATAGGATCAAAAAATCTCTTGATTTGCCAGGGATGTTGCTTATAGTGATTGCTTTGTTTTCACTAGTTTTGTCACTTGTTCAGGGGCGTGTCTGGGGATGGACTAGTTTAATAACAGACTTATTATTTGGCGTTTTTGGGTTATCCCTCATCCTATTTATTTGGCATGAAAAAACTGTGAAAGAGCCAATGATTCCTCTAGCTTTATTCAAAGATCGTCAATTTTCAGGGACCGTACTGATGACTTTGATTTCCGGAATCTTTTTTGTAGGTTTGTTCGTTCTTCTTCCCAGCTTTTTCACCAAGGTTTACAATGATTCAGAACTTATTGCAGATTTGTTGATTACACCAGCTTCTGCTATGGTTTTCTTCTTTTCTCCTATCAGTGGTTTATTGCTTAAAAAAATGGGTTCCCGCATACTATTATTATTTGGGATTACCTTAATGGCATTAGGATATACAGTATTAACTTTATTAGATCCGGATATCTACTGGCAATTTGCTATTGCTTTAGTATTGATAGGCGCAGGCTATGGGATAATCATTGGTCCGTTGACTGTTTTAAGTGCAAGTAATTTTTCTGGTGAATTATTGACTGCTTCACAAAGTGTTATGGGCGTTTTCCGCCAAATCGGCACAGTATTAGCTGTGGCACTATTCATTAGTGCATTTTCGTCAAATCTATCAGTAGCGAAAAAAGATATCTGGCAAACTGCTCAAAATCAAGTTGCGGAACTGCAAGTGTCTAATATGCAGAAAGAACAGTTATTAAACGGTATAAAGAAAGGCATTGATGGAGAAAATATTCCCACACAAAAAAATGAATCATCAACTCTTATTGTGAAGAAAATCCAACAAAAAATAAGTGCAGTAAGTACTCAGAAATTATCAAGAGCATTTATTCAACCATTTCAAAAAGCATTGCCCTTCACTTGGCTTTTTCTTCTGGTTATCTTTATTTTCCCCAAAAAAAGTCACAAGAGAAGAATGTGAAAATTTTTTACAATATGATGATTTCCTCTTAGTCTAACGGTAATATAGATGATAAGAGTACTACTATCCAAACAATGGAACGACTATTTTACGAATTCAAATCATTTGGGAACATGAAATTCAGGATCATTTTGATCAATCAATTGATTCAAGTGAGATAACAAAAAAATCTGAGACAGAAGGACTAAACTTCTGTCTCAGATTTTTTGTTATGCAATTCATTGTTTTTATTATCAAAGAGTTCAGATTTCTTTATCAAAAAATTTTCAAAGCAGTTCTCCAATCTTCTTTAAACCCATTCTCTTCACAATTAAATAAATCATCGCTATGGTCAACTAATTCAGATAAATCATCTATAAACAAATTCCATTCATCTTGAATAGCTCGATCTGGAAGGAAAGAAAAAAGTTTCTTCTCTGTAAACAACATTACAAATAAATTATCTTTTTGTGAATTTTTTATACTATATTTCTTTAAATCTTCTTTAGGTAAAGATGGAAAAACTACAAACCTTTTGCTATAAAATCTTGCGTGATGCGCAGTCATATTTCTGATATATCTAGCAACCCCCACCCAACTAACAACAAATTTTCTGTATTGTTTTCCAAAAACTTTATCGATCCACATGTTTTTATACTCAGGCTTCAACTGAGAGATAAACGTATCAATTTGCCCAAAAGTCAACTCCTCAATCAGAACCCACACAGGAATACAACCATTTTTTTCCCTATGATGATACTTAATATACTCCTCTTTACTTCGAGTAACTGTTTCAGCAAAACTCGCTAAAATCTCTTTTCCTAGTTCTTCTTTACCATAAATATTTAAATCAAGATAAAATTCAGCCTGTTGGTATTCATCAGAATTATAGTTATTACTAATTACATTAGCAAGAGAGGTTTTTATCCACTCCTCTAGAATTCCTGAAAAATGGCTTAATTGCTTCCTTATGTATTTATCCACATTATACAAATATAAAACATTGGAAAAAGTTCTCTTATTATCCTCAACTACTAGCCTAGGGAAGACTGAGAATCTATAATAATTTGTATATTAAAAAAAGTTAAGTGCTTGCTGTTTTTCTGCAGAAGAAAATAAAACCATATGACCATAATCTTCTTTTTGAAGGATATCAATAAATTCTTGTCCTTCCTTTGGTTCTTTCATTGCCTCATCAACGTCAATACTTTTTTTAAAATAAGTATAGTCC
>SKEH01001235.1_pt1 | contig 11445 bp, 7 predicted proteins | sample 4826571 | NCBI WGS metagenome assembly SKEH01 (sample SAMN11008814, study PRJNA524170) | human gut metagenome | biome: Human fecal sample; material: Feces; isolation source: fecal sample from pouch patient p29 | host: Homo sapiens | place: Israel: Tel-Aviv | collected 2016-09-14 | reverse complement strand
CCTAATACGATTTCTTCAAAGCTTAAACCTTTATCGCGTAAAAGTTGTTTTGCTTTCGCACAATATGGGCAACCAGGTTTAGTGAAGATTGAGATTGATTCTTGCACTTGGTAATTTGGTGCAATGTATTTTAACATGGTATCTGCATCTGATACTTTAAATGGATCGCCTGTTCATTTGGTTCAATAAACATTTTTTCAACTACGCCATTTTTCACGAGCATAGAATAACGCCAAGAACGTTTGCCAAAACCTAAATCATCTTTTCCAACTAACATGCCCATACCTTCAGTGAAAGTACCGTTACCATCTGGAATGAATTTTACGTTATGTGCTTCTTCAGCTTCTTTCCACGCATTCATCACAAACGTATCATTTACTGATACTACTAAAATATCATCTACACCATGTTGTTTGAAAACGGGTGCGAGTTCGTTATAACGTGGTAAGTGAGAAGATGAACAAGTTGGCGTGAACGCACCTGGTAATGAGAAAACAACAACTGTTTTGTTATCAAATAATTCAGATGTAGTCACATCAACCCATTGATCACCTTGACGAGTACGAAATGTAACTTGTGGGACTTTTTTTCCTTCCATATTAGACATAATGTGTCTCCTCTGTTAGTTAAATGAATTTGCCTTAAAAACTTGATAGGCATTATAGAAAGTTTTGTGATATAGTTAAAAATGCGCTATTATGGAAAGGTATGCCATGAAGTGAAGAGAAATATTGTCACAGGGCTCTTTTCCTATTTACTGGAACCTATTGGAGGGTACTTGCTGCCCGCAAAAAAATATATGAGGAGTGAAACGTCATATGGAGAAAAACAGAATTCGTCCCATCACAAGTGGAAAAAGTTCTCGCATGAGCTATTCCAGACAAAAAGAAGTATTAGAGATGCCGAATCTAATCGAAGTCCAGAAAGATTCTTATCAGTGGTTTCTGGATGAAGGATTAAAAGAGGTATTTGATGATATTTCTCCGATTTCTGACTATGCAGGTCATTTCAGTCTGGAATTTGTAGATTTTACACTTTGCGAGGATGACGTGAAGTACACGATTGAAGAGTGTAAAGAACGTGATGCAACTTATGCTGCACCTTTGAAAGTGAGAGTCAGACTCTACAACAGAGAGACTGATGAGATCAACGAACATGAGATTTTTATGGGGGATCTCCCATTGATGACAAAGACAGGTACATTTGTGATCAATGGTGCTGAACGAGTTATTGTAAGTCAGCTTGTTCGTTCACCGGGAATTTATTATGGAATCGCACATGACAAGCTTGGAAAAGAGCTGTATTCTTCTACAGTAATTCCAAACCGCGGTGCGTGGCTGGAATATGAGACAGACTCCAATGACGTTTTCTATGTACGTGTAGACAGAACAAGAAAGGTGCCGATCACAGTATTGATCCGTGCACTTGGTATCGGAACAAATGCAGAGATTATTGACCTGTTTGGTGAAGAACCGAAGATCCTTGCAAGTTTCGGAAAAGATACAGCAGAGAACTATCAGGAAGGTCTGCTTGAATTATATAAGAAGATCCGTCCGGGAGAGCCGCTTGCAGTGGACAGTGCAGAAAGTCTGATTACAAGCATGTTCTTTGATCCGAGACGTTACGATCTTGCAAAAGTCGGACGTTACAAATTCAACAAAAAACTGGCACTGAAAAACCGTATCAAAGGGCAGAAAGTGGCAGAGGATGTTGTGAATGAGCTGACAGGAGAGATTGTTGCAGAAAAAGGAACTCTGATCACAGCTGAGATTGCAGATGCGATCCAGAACAGTGGTGCTCCGTTTGTATGGGTAGAGGGAGAGGATGAGTCCCGCAATATCAAGATTCTGTCTAATATGATGGTAGATCTGCAGGCAGTTGTGGATATCGATCCGGAAGAAGTCGGAGTGACAGAGCAGGTATACTACCCTGTACTGGCAGGACTTCTGGAAGAATCTGCAGGAGATGTGGAAGAACTGAAATCTCTGATCAAGAGAGATATTCATGATCTGATTCCGAAACATATTACAAAAGAAGATATTTTAGCTTCTATTAACTATAACATCCATCTGGAATACAGAATGGGCAACGATGATGATATCGATCATCTGGGCAACAGACGTATCCGTGCGGTTGGAGAGCTTCTCCAGAATCAGTACAGAATCGGTCTGTCCAGACTGGAGAGAGTTGTTCGTGAAAGAATGACAACACAGGATCAGGACGGAGTTTCTCCACAGTCTCTGATCAATATCAAGCCGGTGACTGCAGCCGTGAAAGAATTCTTTGGTTCTTCTCAGCTGTCTCAGTTCATGGATCAGAACAACCCTCTTGGAGAGCTGACTCACAAGAGACGTCTGTCTGCACTTGGACCTGGTGGTCTTTCCAGAGACCGTGCAGGATTTGAGGTCCGTGACGTTCACTATTCTCACTATGGAAGAATGTGTCCGATCGAGACACCTGAAGGTCCGAACATCGGTCTGATCAACTCGCTTGCAACTTATGCGAGAATCAACGAATATGGATTCATTGAAGCTCCATATCGTAAGATTGACAAAACAGATCCGATGAACCCGATCGTTACAGAAGATGTTGTGTATATGACAGCAGATGAAGAGGACAACTATCATGTAGCACAGGCGAATACACCACTGGATGAGGAAGGACACTTCCTGCATAAGAATGTATCCGGTCGTTATCGTGAAGAGACACAGGAATATGAGAGAAGCAAATTTGATTATATGGACGTGTCTCCGCAGATGGTATTCTCTGTTGCGACAGCATTGATCCCATTCCTTGAGAATGACGATGCCAACCGTGCGCTGATGGGATCCAACATGCAGCGTCAGGCAGTGCCGCTTCTTACAACAGAAGCTCCGGCAGTCGGAACAGGTATGGAAGTAAAAGCAGCGGTAGACTCCGGTGTATGTATGGTTGCAGAGAGAGCTGGTGTGGTAGAGAGCTCTACATCTACAAGCATTACGATCAAACATGACGATGGAACAAAGAAAACATATAAACTGACAAAATTCTTAAGAAGTAACCAGAGCAACTGCTACAATCAGGTGCCGATCGTAGACAAGGGAGAACGTGTGGAAGCCGGACAGGTGATCGCAGACGGACCGTCTACATCCAATGGAGAGATGGCTCTTGGAAAGAACCCGCTGATCGGTTTCATGACATGGGAAGGTTACAACTACGAGGATGCTGTTCTGTTAAGCGAGCGTCTCGTTGCAGAAGACGTTTATACATCTGTTCATATCGAAGAATATGAAGCAGAAGCAAGAGATACAAAACTGGGACCTGAGGAGATTACAAGAGATATCCCTGGTGTCGGTGACGATGCACTCAAAGATCTGGATGAGAGAGGTATCATCCGTATCGGTGCAGAAGTACGTGCAGGAGATATTCTGGTCGGAAAGGTAACTCCGAAGGGAGAGACAGAGCTGACAGCAGAAGAGAGACTGCTTCGCGCGATCTTTGGCGAAAAAGCACGTGAAGTAAGAGATACTTCTCTGAAGGTACCGCACGGTGAATATGGTATTATCGTAGACGCAAAAGTATTTACAAGAGAGAACGGAGACGAACTTTCACCTGGAGTAAACCAGTCCGTACGCATCTATATCGCACAGAAGAGAAAAATTTCTGTTGGTGATAAGATGGCCGGACGTCATGGTAACAAGGGTGTTGTCTCCAGAGTGCTTCCGGTAGAAGATATGCCATATCTTCCAAATGGACGTCCTCTGGATATCGTGCTGAACCCACTGGGTGTGCCTTCCCGTATGAATATCGGGCAGGTGCTCGAGATCCACTTAAGTCTTGCAGCAAAAGCACTTGGCTTTAATGTTGCAACACCGGTATTCGGCGGAGCAAACGAGAATGACATCATGGATACGCTGGATCTGGCAAATGATTATGTAAATATGGAATGGGAAGACTTTGAAAAGAAACACGGAGAGGAATTACTTCCGGAAGTGCTTCAGTATCTGTCTGACAATCGTGAACACAGAGCGCTGTGGAAAGGAGTACCGCTTTCAAGAGACGGTAAAGTACGCCTGCGTGACGGACGTACCGGAGAATATTTTGACAGCCCGGTAACAATTGGACACATGCATTACTTAAAACTTCATCATCTGGTAGATGATAAGATCCATGCACGTTCAACAGGTCCTTACTCACTGGTAACACAGCAGCCGCTGGGTGGTAAAGCTCAGTTCGGTGGACAGCGTTTCGGAGAGATGGAGGTTTGGGCTTTAGAGGCCTACGGTGCATCTTATACACTGCAGGAGATCCTGACAGTCAAATCCGATGATGTTGTGGGACGTGTCAAGACATACGAAGCAATCATCAAAGGAGAGAACATTCCGGAACCAGGTATTCCTGAGTCCTTCAAGGTACTGCTCAAAGAGCTTCAGTCCCTTGCCCTGGATGTGCGTGTACTTCGTGATGACAACACAGAAGTGGAAATCATGGAGACTGTAGATTACGGCGAGACAGACCTGCGCTCGATCATCGAAGGAAAGAAATACCGCGATGAAAAAGAATCTTTCGGAGCACATGGATTCACAGAGCAGGAATTCGTCGGGGAAGAACTGGAGAACGTAGAACCACAGGAGGAAGAGGATTTCGCTCCTGATATGGAATTGGAATTTGATGAATTCATGGATGATGAAGAATAGGAGGAGCCGTTTATATGCCAGCAAGCAATAATGAACAACAATATCAGCCGTTAACTTTTGATGCGATCAAAATCGGACTGGCTTCACCGGAAAAGATCATGGAATGGTCAAGAGGCGAGGTTACAAAACCGGAGACCATTAACTATAGAACGTTAAAACCAGAAAAAGACGGTCTTTTCTGCGAGCGAATTTTCGGACCAAGTAAGGACTGGGAATGTCACTGTGGAAAATACAAAAAAATCCGTTACAAAGGTGTTGTTTGTGACAGATGTGGAGTGGAAGTAACAAAAGCATCTGTACGCCGTGAGCGCATGGGCCATATCGCCCTTGCGGCTCCGGTATCCCATATCTGGTATTTTAAGGGAATCCCAAGCCGTATGGGACTGATCCTGGACATCTCCCCAAGAACACTGGAGAGAGTTCTTTACTTTGCATCTTATATCGTACTGGACAAAGGGGAGACAGACCTTCAGTACAAACAGATCCTGTCAGAGGCAGAGTATCAGGAAGAAAAAGAAAAATGGGGAAGCAAAGCATTCCGCGTAGGTATGGGAGCTGAGGCAATTCAGGAATTGCTGCAATCCATTGATCTGGAAAAAGAATATGCAGAACTGCAGGCAGGACTTGTCAATGCCACAGGTCAGAAGAGAGCAAGAATCGTAAAACGTCTGGAGGTTGTAGAAGCATTCCGTGAATCCGGAAACAAACCGGAGTGGATGATTCTTTCCGCGATCCCGGTCATTCCGCCGGATCTGCGTCCGATGGTACAGCTGGATGGTGGACGTTTTGCAACATCTGACTTAAATGATTTGTACAGAAGAATTATCAACCGTAATAACCGTCTGAGAAGACTGCTTGAACTGGGAGCGCCGGATATTATCGTACGCAACGAGAAACGTATGCTTCAGGAAGCAGTTGATGCTCTGATCGACAACGGCCGCCGCGGTCGTCCTGTTACAGGTCCTGGAAACAGAGCTCTGAAATCTCTGTCAGACATGTTAAAAGGTAAGTCCGGACGTTTCCGTCAGAACCTGCTCGGAAAACGTGTTGACTATTCCGGACGTTCCGTTATCGTCGTAGGACCGGAATTGAAGATCTATCAGTGCGGTCTGCCGAAAGAGATGGCGATTGAATTATTCAAACCGTTTGTTATGAAAGAACTGGTGGCAAACGGAACTGCTCATAATATTAAGAATGCCAAGAAAATGGTAGAGAGACTCCAGCCGGAGGTTTGGGATGTGCTCGAAGAAGTGATCAAAGAGCATCCGGTTATGTTGAACCGTGCCCCCACACTGCACAGACTTGGTATTCAGGCGTTTGAGCCAATCCTTGTAGAAGGTAAGGCGATCAAGCTGCATCCATTGGTATGTACAGCTTACAACGCCGATTTCGATGGTGACCAGATGGCTGTCCATGTACCGCTGTCAGTAGAAGCACAGGCAGAATGCCGTTTCCTGCTTCTTTCACCGAACAACCTGCTGAAACCGTCCGATGGTGGACCGGTAGCCGTTCCTTCTCAGGATATGGTACTTGGTATTTACTATCTGACACAGGAAAGACCGGGAGCAACAGGTGAGGGTATGTTCTTTAAGAACTTAAACGAAGCACTCCTGGCATATGAAAATGGATATGTGACACTGCATTCCAGAATCAAAGTCCGTGTTTCCAGAGAGATGCCGGACGGAACGGTGAAGACAGGCACGATCGATGGAACACTTGGAAGAATGTTGTTCAATGAGATTATTCCGCAGGATCTTGGATTCGTAGACCGTGAAGTAGATGGAAACGAACTGCTTCTGGAAGTAGATTTCCACGTAGGAAAGAAACAGCTCAAACAGATCCTGGAAAAAGTAATCAATACACACGGAGCAACTCAGACAGCAGAAGTTCTGGATGATGTAAAAGCGATTGGTTACAAGTTCTCTACAAGAGCAGCGATGACCGTATCGATTTCTGATATGACAGTACCGCCGCAGAAACCGGAGATGATCCAGACTGCACAGGATACTGTAGACAAGATCACAAAGAACTACAAACGTGGTCTGATCACAGAAGAAGAACGTTACAAAGAAGTTGTTGAGACATGGAAAGCAACCGATGACAAATTGACAGAAGCTCTGCTTTCCGGGCTGGATAAATACAATAACATCTTCATGATGGCAGATTCCGGAGCCCGTGGTTCTGACAAGCAGATCAAACAGCTTGCAGGTATGCGTGGTTTGATGGCGGATACAGCAGGTCGTACGATCGAGCTGCCGATCAAGTCCAACTTCCGTGAGGGTCTGGACGTACTGGAATACTTTATGTCTGCGCATGGAGCTCGTAAGGGAATGTCCGATACCGCGCTTCGTACAGCCGATTCAGGATACCTGACAAGACGTCTGGTTGATGTTTCTCAGGAGCTTATCATTCACGACAGTGACTGTGCGGCAGAAGGAAAAGAGATTCCGGGAATGTATGTAAAAGCATTCATGGACGGAAATGAAGAAATCGAAAGTCTGCAGGAGCGTATCACAGGAAGATTCTCTTGTGAAGATCTGAAAGACAAGGATGGAAATATCATCGTCAAAGCAAATCACATGATCACACCGAAGCGTGCAGAAAGAGTCATGAAAAAAGCGGTTGACGAAAACGGTGAACCACTGGATACAGTGAAGATCCGTACAATCCTTACATGTAAATGTAAGAATGGTGTTTGTGCAAAATGTTACGGTGCAAACATGGCAACAGGGGAAGCCGTTCAGGTTGGTGAAGCAGTCGGTATCATTGCTGCTCAGTCCATCGGTGAACCTGGTACACAGCTGACCATGCGTACATTCCATACGGGTGGAGTTGCCGGTGACGATATCACACAGGGTCTTCCTCGTGTCGAAGAGCTTTTTGAGGCAAGAAAGCCGAAAGGACTTGCGATTATCACAGAGTTTGCCGGTACGGCAACAATCAGCGATACAAAGAAAAAGCGTGAGATCATTGTAACAAATGATCAGACAGGAGAATCCAAAGCATACCTGATCCCATACGGTTCCCGTATCAAGATTCAGGATGGTGTATATCTGGAGGCCGGAGATGAGCTGACAGAAGGTAGTGTAAATCCTCACGATATCCTGAAGATCAAAGGACTTCGTGCCGTACAGGATTACATGATCCAGGAAGTACAGCGAGTTTACCGTTTGCAGGGTGTAGAAATCAATGACAAGCATATCGAGGTTATTGTACGCCAGATGCTGAAGAAGATTCGTATCGAGGAAAGAGGAGATACCGAATTCCTGCCTGGAACTATGGTAGATGTTCTGGAGTTCAACGAAGTGAACGAGCAGATGGAAGCAGAAGGAAAAGAGGCTGCAACAGGTGAACAGATCATGCTTGGTATCACAAAAGCATCTCTGGCTACAGAATCCTTCCTGTCTGCAGCATCCTTCCAGGAGACAACAAAAGTCCTGACAGAAGCTGCGATCAAAGGTAAGGTGGACCACCTGATCGGTCTGAAAGAGAACGTCATCATCGGTAAACATATTCCTGCAGGTACAGGTATGAAGAAGTACCGTGATGTTCAGTTAAACACAGAACTGGAAGCAGAAGAAGAGGCTGAAGAACTGGATGAAAGCGATGCAGTGGAGACAGCAGAATCAGCAGATCTGGAAGAAGTAGTTCTGGACGAAGAATAAAATAAAATACGATTGATAACAAGGGGAGCTTGTGTGACAGGCTGAGAGGAAGTTGTGAACTTCGACCTATAACCTGATTTGGATAATGCCAACGTAGGAACTGTAATCTCGTTTATACAAGGAACTCCTCCTTGTTTTCAATCACGAAAACAAGGAGGAGTTTTTTATGTTGAACTTTATGGTAAATGCAGAAGGCGGTCTGACGACTGCAGGATATGCAATTTGTATTGTGCTGGGAATCGTTGTATTTGGTATTGCATTGTTTTTTGCCGGTAAAAATTCAGAAAAAAATAAAATGTCCGCGAAACAGCTTGCGTGCTGTGCGATGGCAATGGCACTTGCTTTTATTACTTCCTATATCAAGATTTTCTCTCTGCCATGGGGCGGCAGTGTGACACTGTGCAGCATGCTCTTTATCGTGCTGGTAGCAAACTGGTATGGAGTAAGAACAGGAATTTTGGTTGGATTTACATATGGAATGCTCCAGTTTTTACAGGAGCCATACGTACTTTCTCTGTTCCAGGTATGCTGTGATTATGTATTGGCTTTCGCAGCACTTGGTGTGGCAGGTTTCTTTGCAAAGCAAAAGAATGGACTGCTCAAAGGCTATATCGTAGCTGTTCTCGCCAGAGGAGCATTTCATGCGCTGGGAGGATATTTGTACTGGATGGACTACATGCCGGACAATTTCCCGAAATCACTTGCAGCCGTATATCCGATCGCATATAACTACAGTTTCCTTCTGGCAGAAGGACTGATTACAATCGTGATAATCTCCATTCCGGCAGTACAGAAAGCACTTGGACGGGTAAAAAAAATAGCAGTAGAATAAAGCGAAAAACAACGACTGTAAGATTCTCGGGAATTTTACGGTCGTTGTTTTTATAAGGTAAGAGGTTTAATAAAATTAGTTAATCGGTTAATTTATATCCGTAACGTGCTTTGCGGATAAATTTTTGGATAATGGTTACCGGCAGACTGATCAAAATGAACAGTGTGGAAAAAATTCCTGCAGAACCACCGATGATCATCAAAAGTATCATTACGATATTATTGCCCATTACTGTCACTCCTTTGAATGAAATTGCCCTTGTATCGGACCAGATTCTATTTTAGTGACAAAGGCATAAAAAGAAAAGAGATTTGAGGCCTTTTTAGCGCAATCTTAGCATAAGAGATTACTGCTAATCGTTTTCTGATGAATCCTCCTGCATTCGGTATCCAACGCCTACTTCTGTAAAGATATATTTAGGCTGTGCAGGGTCTTTTTCCAGCTTTCTTCGGATATTTGCCATATTGACGCGCAGGATTTTATTGTCGTCGTCTGCGTATGGTCCCCAGACATTGGAAATGATGGCGGCGTATGTCATGACTTTTCCGGAATTCTGTGCCAGATAGGATACAATTTTGTATTCAATAGGGGTCAGATGAACCGGCTGTTTGTCTAAGGTCAGTTCCCGTTTGGAAAAATCCAATACCAGATCTTCGTAGCGATAGGGCCGGATATAAAGAGAATCTGTAGTATATAAGCGGTTGCTGTGTCTTAAGGAGGTACGGATGCGGGCAAGCAGTTCTGAGGTTTCGAATGGCTTGGTAATGTAATCATCCGCTCCCTGATCCAATGCGAGAACCTTTTCCTTTTCGGCACTTCGTGCGGAGATGACAATGATCGGGGTACTGGTCCAGGTCCGGACTTCCTGGATAATATCATTTCCATTCATATCAGGCAGACCAAGGTCTAAAATAATTACGTCTGGACATTGGGAATGGATCAGATTCAGTCCTTCTTTCCCGCAGTCCGCATACAGTACACGGTAATCCTGTTTTTTCAGGATCTTTCCTACAAAGGTCTGAATATTTTTTTCGTCTTCTATAATCAATACAGTGAATTTAGGCATAGTTTGCGTTCTCCTTTTCTTTTGGAAGGGTAAAGGAGAATTCGGCTCCTTTATCCAGATTGGCAGCGTGGATCACGCCGTCGTGAGCATGAATGATCGTCCGGCAGATAGACAGTCCGATGCCGATTCCTTTGTGTCCGTCAGCGGTATCAGAGCTGTACTGTCCGTCAAAAATAAAAGGGATCTGGTCGGGATCCAGTCCGATTCCATAGTCCCGGACTGCAAATGTGACACAGTCCGGCTGATCGGTGATCAAAAGGTCGATGGGATCAGAGCTCGAGGAATGGACATAGGCATTTTCCATCAAGTTGATCAGCACCTGTTCGATCAAAGTAGCATCCATTGGGATCATCAGAAAATCTTCCGGCATAGAAACCCGGATCTGGATTTTAGGAAGGCGTTTCTGAAGTCGGACAATTGATTCGGAGACGACTTCCTCCACAATTTCCTGCGACTTTTTGACTTTGCTGGATTCATTTTGAATCTTCGTTACAGAGAGCAGGTTTTCCACCATATTCAGCAGCCACTGTGCATCCTCGTTAATATTCGAAATCAGCTCCATACGTTCTTGCTCGGACATATTCTGGGCATCGTCCAGATAAGAGGCAGAAGAGCCGATTATGCTCGTCAGAGGGGTACGCAGATCATGTGATACGGCGCGCAGAAGATTGGCATGAATTTTCTCGCGCTCTGCTTCTGCAAGCTTTCGTTCCCGTTCGGAGGCAATGGCTTTTTGTTTTTTGAGCATACTGGCGGTCGCGCTGGTGATAAGAGAAATAGCCAGCATGCCGATAAATGTGACCGGATATCCGTCCAGTATGAAGTTTAGTTTGAAATAGGGATATGTAAAAAAATAGTTTGCTGCGATGACACAAAAAACGGAGGCGACAGCACCATACCAGTAACTGGTCGTATTCTGAGCGATCAGGATCAGAGCCAGAATATAAATCAGGGCAGTGTTGACAGAATTTTTTTGTCCTAGGTTAAAAAAGAAAAATGCCAGTATCGTGGAGATACCAAGGCAAAGGAAAGTAAAGGTCAGATTTTTAAAAAATGTCTTCATACATATAACACCTCTCTGCAACCAGATTACCATAATAAAAGGAAAAAATCCATACTGTGTAATAAAAAACAAAAAATGAAAGAAAGAAAAAATGACTTGCAAAAATGAGATAATACTGTAAAGAAAAAGATTGAGAAATAAAT
>SKEH01001232.1_pt1 | contig 11470 bp, 10 predicted proteins | sample 4826571 | NCBI WGS metagenome assembly SKEH01 (sample SAMN11008814, study PRJNA524170) | human gut metagenome | biome: Human fecal sample; material: Feces; isolation source: fecal sample from pouch patient p29 | host: Homo sapiens | place: Israel: Tel-Aviv | collected 2016-09-14 | reverse complement strand
AAGGAATACCCTCTTGCTTAGCCTCTTCTAATTCTTTTTGTAGCTGTTTAAAGTTCGGTGTATTAAATACAGTTAAATGCTTACCTGCTTTTAAATCATTAATCGTCGGTGTATTCGCATAATCAAACATAACGGACATGCGATTATATCGACTTATGGCTTTCACATACTGATTAAACAACTGCACCTTATCCTGTTCCGACCGTTGTGCAATTTCCTTACGGCTCTGCTCAGTCCCCTGCCATAGCTCTGACATACTACAACCGCTCAAAAACAAAGGTGATGTCAATGTGACTGCACACAATACAGCCATCGTAATCCTTTTGCCAAGAGGTTCCATGATGAATTCTCTCCTTTCATCAATATACGGCTTAATTTATACATTTTAATTATATACCTTATATAAGTAATAGAAATAGTATAAATACATAAAAGTCATTTATCATTTTGTGTCAAGTGACTAATAGAGTCAGTGGTGACCAATGGGCACCCCTGTTTTCCTTTATATACGGTTAGACTAGAAATATAAGAAATATAACTCCTGTCAATTGTTTTATACGTGTACACGTGTTACTATAAAAGGAGAGCATATGAAAGATAAAGATCTACTAAAACTGCTACTCAAAAACGGCTGGAAGGATGTACGGCAACGCGGCAGTCATCATCGTTTGAAAAAGGATAATCAAGTTGAAGTAATTGCCGTACACGGAAAAGATGTACCTGTCGGCTTATTAAATGCAATTTTAAAACGTACAGGACTAAAATGAGGAGGATCTATGAAATTTATATACCCTGCTATAATCCATGATGATGCTGATGGTTTCTGGGCTGAGTTTCCAGACTTAGAATATACTAGCAGTACTGGCTCAACGCTAACAGAGCTCGTAACTAATGCCCAAGAGGCTATGGAATTGTATATTCTAGGAGCTTTAGAAGATGGAGAAAGCTTACCTACACCTACATCTATTCGCAACTTACCTTGTACGGATACAACGTATCCTACATTAGTACAAACAGATATTGATTTAGCTAAAAATAGTAAATCCGTAAAGAAAACCTTAACAATTCCTGCCTGGCTAAATGATCGAGCATTAGCTAAAGGAATTAATTTTTCTCAGCTTTTACAAGAAGCATTAGTAGAGAAAACAATGTGAATGTAAATTTACATCATCAATTGCTCAGCAAAATTAGGACTATTGTCCACGCAATAACTGCAAAGGTGAGTATTATGATACAAAGCATCCACAGAATTATTACGAAATAGAGCAATAATTTTAGTACATATAGCACATCAAACCATATGCTATGGCGATCTTCTAATCGCGCCATAAATTCGGAGAGATGGCGCACCAAAAATGGAACCTTCACATTAGGATTTAGCTTCTTCCAGTACAGCATAATATACGGTATTACAAAACATCCTACAAAAACTAAGTATGTAAGGAATAGAGGTGTTTCTATATTATGTTGGGACATAAACCCTGACCAGTCTACGACCATTAGACCACCAAGGTATAGAAAAACAAACCAATATATAAATCCTATCGCCTTTATAATAAGGCGAATCATCTGTTTCACATCCATGCCTATAATCCTACTAATGTTTTAAATCGCGCATTATTGTGAAAGCGTTCAAAATGGTCTTGTTCAGCGGCCACAGCTTTCACAGATGGATCAATGTTAATTGCTTTTTCAAGCCAATCAAGGGCCTTCGTATCATTCCCTTGGTCTGCATAAATGGTAGCAATACCGTACACAGACCAGGTGTTACTAGGGTCCTTTTCTAATACCTTTTCAAACCATTGTTTAGAATCGTTCAACTGGCCTTGTAACTTGTATACCATAGCCATATTGTAGTAATTCGCTACATTATTAGAATCTAAATCATAAGCCTTTTTAGTATCTGCTAATCCTTTAGCTGTGTCCCCATTTAACGCCATAGCAAAGCCACGGATGGAATAAGCCTCAGCATTATTAGGATTATCCTTAATAGAAGCTGTTGCCTCCTCGATGGTTTTCGCATAATCGCCAGAGGATAGAGCCTGCTTAGCTGCCATTACGTGAGCATCTTGACCTTGATCTTTTTTAGCTTGTTCGTTAGCTGTTGTTGTAGGTTTAGTGTCTTGCGGGGTCTTAGTCTCTGTGCCACAACCTAATAGGCTAAGCAAACAAATACATAATAGAATATATTTCATACAATACCTCTATATTATCTATATAATACAACCACATTATGTCGTATATATTCATTATTTAATATGATTACAATATGTAGTAGTAACTTATAATTTATTTAATACCATTACAATTATACCAAAACTATATACAAAAAAGGACGAGCCGCAACTCGTCCTTTTTCGTTATATGGTAGGTAATGTTATAAATCTTATTTTTTTGCTTTAGAGCAACGGTCTAATAGGAATGCAACGCCTACGAATGGGATGCCACCGCTTTCACCAAGGCCAATTTCACATGTGGAACTGGAGCTTACGCCTAGTGTTGCACCGTATTCAGCAATTTCACCGGCAAGGTCTTTTGTAGCAGATTTGTTAAGTTCTGGTGTGAAGAAACCTTTTTGGCCAGCAAAGCCATCGCATGCGAAAGACTTGATATTGAATACATGGTCTGTGCAGAGGCGCGCCAAGTCTTCAATGTATTGAGATTTATTCAAAGATTTAATCTTACATTGTTTGTGTACGATAACGCGTTCATCGCATTTTTCAATGTCGAGATGAGGTACTACGTATTTGCACAAGAATTCAGAAATATCGTTGATTTCTAAGTCTGGCATGTGTTTGAAAGCATGGTTGAAGCATGCGCTATGGTCAATCACGATTGGATATTTACCATTTTGAGATGCTTTCATCAATGCATCGTGCAAGTCTTTTACAGCACGTTCATGAACGTCATCGTAGTTTTCAAAGCTCAAGCCACAGCAGAGGTTTTCGATATGTTTTGGATAGATAATATCGATATGAGCCTTGTTGCAGAGGCTTTCTACAACTTGTTGCAAGCTGCGATCATCGTCATAACCTTGGTTAGGTTTGAATGCGCGATTTGCACATGTACTGAAGTATACAACCTTTTCAAAGTTAGTTGGTTTGATGCGGTTTTTCAATTTGTAGTGATTAGCTTTAGGAGTTGTTTTAGGAACATATGGTGTAACACCTGTTACGCCATGCAAACCTTCAGTAATCTTAGAAATTGCTTTTTGTGTAATGATGGAACCTGCAATGCCTTCAAGGCTTACGCCAGCACGACACATTTGAAGCGTTGTGGAGAAGTTATCGTAGATTTTCTTAGCCAATTCTGGTGCAGGTGGGTCGATGCGGCGCATGGACAATGCGATTTGAGCAGTATCGATGCTGAGTGGGCAAAGGCCTTTACACATGGAGCATGCAGCACAAGTGTCTACGCCAAAGTATTCATAGCCTTTTCTAAGTTCAGATGCCAATGTGAAATTGCCTTCGTTTTCAAGGCGTTTAGTTTCGCGCAACAATGCAATACGTTGACGTGGAGTCAATGTTAAATTACGGCTTGGACAATGTTTTTCACAGAAACCGCATTCCATACAGATTGTGAAAGCATCGTCGATAACGCATTGAGCTTTAAGGTTTTTCTTGTACACATCTGGATCATCAGTAATCATAACATCTGGGTTCAAGATGCGTTCAGGGTCAAAGATGGCTTTGATGCGACGGTTGATTTCGTACGCTTTTTTACCCCATTCCATTTCAACGAATGGTGCTACCATGCGGCCTGTACCATGTTCAGCTTTCAAAGAACCACCGAAACCAGATACGCGTTCGGACATTTCTTTTACCAAGTCGCCGAAGTTCTTAGTATCTTTAGGGTCGCTAAAATCAGGTGTAATGTTAAAGTGAACGTTACCAGACAAAGCATGACCGAAGATTACGCCACCGTCTACGAAATCGTATTTGTGGAATAATTCAGTAAGCATTTCGATGCCTTTAGTGAAGTCTTCGATTTGGAAGCAAACGTCTTCTGTGATAACAGTAGTGCCTTTTCTACGTTGACCACCAACGATTGGCAAGATACCTTTACGGATAGCCCACCAGGAATCGTATTCCTTAGGATCTTGAGAGTAAAGACTTGGGATAGCTGTTGGGATGTCTTTCAATTTATCTTTAATGAAAGCTAGATTTTCATCTACAGTTTCTTTGGAATAGCTTTCAGTTTGGAACAAGATAGCGCTTGTACCTTCTGGCACTTCACGAACGAAGTCTGGTACATTTTCAAGAGTTTGAACGGCTTTTAGGGATTGATAGTCCATCATTTCTGCAGCAACAACCTTATCGCGGCCCATATTAGCCAAGGCTACAACGGCCAAGGATGCATCGTTCAATGTTTTGAAGAACATGAGACCGCAACCTTTATGAGGTACGTCTTCAACAGTGTTGTACACGATTTCAGATACGAAGCCCAATGTACCTTCAGAACCGATAAACAAGTGATTGATGATGTCGATGATGTCTTCGAAATCAACAAGGGAGTTCAAGCCATAGCCTGTAGTATTTTTGATTTTGTATTTGTGATGAATCAAATGAGTCAATTCTTCGTCGGCTAAGATTTCTTTGCGCAATTGCAAGATTTCTTCTACCATTTGAGGTTTTTCACGAAGGAATTGTTCAATGGATTTTTTGTCCGATGTATCAAGAACAGTACCGTCTAGCAATACAACGCGGATGGAACGGATTGTTTTATAGGAGTTTTGAGCCGTACCACAGCACATACCAGAGGAGTTATTGTTCAAAATACCACCTACTAATGCTGTTGCAAGCGTAGCAGGATCTGGACCGATTTTGCGGTTGTATGGTTTCAACAAATCGTTTGCATCAGAACCGATAACACCACATTCGCATTTTAAAGCCTTGCCATCGTCGATAACTTCCATTTTTTTGAAGCCATCATTACATACGATGAGCACGTCTTCACTGGAACATTGGCCAGATAACGAAGAACCAGCTGCACGGAATGTAAATGGTGTGCCGCATTGTTGGCATAAACGAATAAGGCGTCGTACTTCCCGTTCATCCTCAGCCTTTACAACAACCTTTGGTAAATAACTGTAACAGGACGCGTCAACGCCATATGCATAACGACGTAAATGATCGGTATACACACGATCTTTACAAATCTCTTTTGCCTCCTTGGCAAAACGTTCATAATCTCTAGTAAGCGTACTCACTTATATTTCCTCCTATCCTCTCTTAAGGAATATATCTTATATTGTCTTATATTTAGTATACGCCGTTCTCATTCTCACTACTATAATTATGCATAAATTATATGTCTTCTAACAATTCTCGATATGCATGGCTTTTTTATTTCTTTACTTGAAAGTGCATCTCAGTGGCATTATCATGTACTCATTTTTTCACATATTAAAATAAAACTATTTTGTTTACTTAGTAATTAAAGAACTCTATAATAAATGAACGCCAAATTGCCCATAAAACTTGATTTATCGTGTATATAATTCTATAGGAAATAGTTTACATAAATTATACATAAAACTGTATATTTTCATTTATTTCAATTTTATCATTCTCATTTATATTTAAGTATGACTTTTAATCATAACGTTTAGATTCCCCTACTTATAATCGTTCACTTTCACATAAAAAGTCCTCTAGCGATATAACTCTTTCGAGCAATCACTAGAGGGCTTATAGTAAACATATCAAATCTATCGGCTCATACTAGCTAGAACATAAGCAGTATAGTATTCAAATTTCTGTTGATCATCAGAGAAGTCATATTATCCCCAAATACCAGACTTAAGAATAAGACGTACAGCTAGTGCAAAGACTGCAACGCTCATAAGGGCAAGGATGGATTTTGCTTTCAAACGTTTAGCGATGCGCGCCCCTGCTTGGGCACCAAAAACGGCACCAATACTGGTAGGGATGGCGATGCTAAAGACGATATGATTTTCCAATAAATGTGTTATAACACCTATCGTTGTAGATACAGCAAGGATGGATTGGCTTGTAGCTGTAGCCATATGGGTAGGAAACCCCATGAGATAAATCAAGGCAGGTACATGAATAAGACCACCACCGATACCAAAGATACTGGAGATAAAGCCTACAAAGAAGCTAATACTAATACCGATAGGCTTGCTATAGGTTAGTTGATCAAGGGTAAGGCTTTCTTCCTTCCGCTCCCCTTTTTTGAAGTTCTTAAATCCAATCAAACCAGAAGCGCATAGCATAAAGCACCCAAAGGCAAACATAAAGCCTTGTCCAGAAAACCAACCAGACATTTGGGCCCCTAAAATAGCACCTGGTAAGGTAGATAAACTAAAGACTATGGCCGCACTGATATGTACCTTCTTCTGCTTAATATACGCAATAGATCCAGAAACGGCGTTACACATAACGGAAAAGAGTGATGTCCCTACAATCATAGATGGGGACCACTCCGGGAACCAGTACATGAAGAGAGGAACGAACACAAGGCCCCCTCCGGCACCGATGATGGTGCCTAGCATAGCCGCTAAAAAGCCGACTATGGTAAAGAATATATAAAATACTATAATGTTATCCAGCATAATAAGGTCTCCCTTTACTTAGATTGGAAATATCTCTTTGCTATAACTAATTCGATTGGAAAAAGTCTTTCGCTGCTTTTAATCGTCCTCGTTCACAAGAGACTTGTAGTTCGTCACCTGGTTCAAGTTTTACATCCCCTAACGGCACAATGTATGTTCCATTGCGACGAATACTTACGATGAGTGTCCCATCTGGCAAGGCCAAGTCTTGTAACTGCACCTCTGTATAGTTTGCTACTACAGGCACCTTAGTTTGGAAGAAGGTTTGCACTGATTCTAAATGGCTTTGACCGGTCATGGCTTGCAATAAGGAATCGTAAATTGGCGGCTCTTTTAACAACTCTGCCACAAGGTATGCCACAAGTGTAACAATACCGATAGCATAAATATTTGAGAAGCTATTCGTCATTTCAAGGACGAGCAATATCGCCAAAATCGGAGTTCTCATCGCAGCTGCTAGCATACCACCCATGGCACAGATGACGAATTGAGGTACAAAATCAGGAGAAATGAGGCCTAACGTTGAAAGTACGCTTTCACAAAAGGCACCTGCAGAGGCACCTATGACGAGCATGGGCAAGAATATGCCGCCTTGTGCACCACTGCCATAGCAGAAGGTGGTAAGTAAAATCTTACCTAGTACGATGCCACCCAAGAGCAATACGCCATGCGATTGAAAGGCTAGCTGTCCTACCAGATCATTGCCACCACCTAAAAGAAGTTGCGAGTCATAGCCGATGACGGCCACAGTCACAAAGGTAAGGGCTAATTTCAAGAACCGAGAGCATTTGAGCCATTCAAAGAACTTCTTGAATGCGAAGATCATGCGACAGAATAGCACCCCACAAAGCCCCATGATAAGGCCAACCATAAGAAGGACTGAGAAGTACTCTAGAGGGACACCGGAGGTTACCGAAAATCCAAGGGCCGGTTCTAGGCCGAAGATACTAACCGTAATGTAATTAGAAATCAAGGTAGCTACAAATGTAGGTACAACGAGATACGGATAAAAGCTTTTATGGACCTCTTCAAAAACGAACATCGCCCCCGATACGGGCGCACTAAATGCAGCCGTTAAGCCTGCCCCTGCACCAGCAGAGGTTAAGATGCGCTGCTCACGCAGTCCTGAATTCATCCAATAGGACACAATCTTGCCGGCAGAGCCACCGATTTGTACGGCTGGCCCTTCACGGCCTACAGAAAAGCCTGCAAAACCAGTCAATACGCCACCAATCATCTTAGAAGCCAGCGTCCGATACGGCTTCATATCAAAGAGCCCTAGCATTTCCCCTTCGATTTGAGGAATACCAGAACCACCAGACAATGGAGCCCATGCGAGCAATCGATCTACGATAAAGGCAAAGATGACCATTACTATAAGCCAGCCTATGGCCCATTCCATGGTAATGCCGTCCATCAACTGCCAACGAATATGCTCTGACTCAAGGATTAAATAACGGTACGTAGCACCACAAAAGCCTGCAATCACACCCACAAGAGCGCCCTTTGCAATGAGCTCCGTTAACAACATACGATTCATGGACATATCTGCTAAGGTAGAACTGCGCTTATTAATTTTCCATAGCCTCATACCATTCCTCCTTAGCATTAGCCAAAATTTAAACACTCGTGCATAAACTATGTATTCATATCCTTAGTATACTTATGTAAACCACCATTTTCAAGAAACGATTACATACAATGTCAGTTATATAATTACAAGACAACACTACAAACGCAAAGCTAGCCACCTCTAACACGAGATGGCTAGTTTTGATTAGGTTATTTAGACAAGTCCTAAAATTCCTTAGAATATGGATTCGTAAATGCCGATGATTTCTTCCATAGATGCATCTCGTGGGTTACCAGGTGTACATGCATCGTTGAAAGCAGATTCAGCGAGGAATGGAATATCTTCACGTTTTACGCCTGCTTCGCTAAGGGATTTAGGAATGCCTACATCATCAGCTAATTTTTGGATTACATCAATTGCTGCTTGACGATATGTTTCTTGATCCATTCCATCTACATCAGGAACGCCCATAACGCGAGCGATTTCACGATATTTTTCGCCTGTTGCAGGAGCATTGAATTTCAATACTGCTGTTAAAAGCATTGCACACGCCTTGCCATGAGGGATGTCGTACACAGCACTCAATGGATGCGCCATGGAGTGAACGATGCCAAGACCTACGTTGGAGAAGCCCATACCTGCAATATATTGACCAAGGGACATAGCTTCACGGCCTCCGAAGTCACCAGCCACGGCGCTACGCAAGGAACGCCCGATAATTTCAATAGCTTTCAAATGAAGCATATCAGTAAGTTCCCACGCACCTTTTGTAATGTAACCTTCTACGGCATGCACGAGGGCATCCATACCGGTGGACGCACAAAGACCAGTTGGCATCGATGCAGACATATCAGGGTCCACGATGGCTACGATTGGAATATCATGAGGGTCAACACAAACGAATTTACGGTTCTTTTCAACATCTGTAATAACACAGTTAATAGTAACCTCAGCCGCCGTACCAGATGTGGTAGACACAGCAATAATCGGCAAGCATGGATGTTTCGTAGGTGCCACCCCTTCAAGGCTGCGTACATCACCAAACTCAGGGTTCGTCATAATTGTAGCAATGGCCTTACTTGTATCAATAGCACTGCCCCCACCTACAGCAACGATAGCTTCAGCACCTGCTGCCTTACAAGCAGCCACACCAGATGTTACGTTTTCAATCGTTGGATTCGGCTTAATATTGTCATATACATCGTAAGCAATACCTGCCGCATCAAGAAGATCTGTTACCTTTGTAGCCACCTTAAACTCAAATAGATCAGGTGTAGACGTAACAAGGACCTTTTTAAAATGGCGATTCTTAATTTCGTTCACAATCTCCTGAATCGCCCCTTGTCCAAAGTAGGACGTACCGTTCAACATAATTCTCCGAGCCATATACATTCACTCCTATTAAAAAATAAACCGATAGAGAATAACTATACTAAGTAATTCTCTATCGGTTTATTAAAATCCTTGAAGCTGTGTTATGTATACACTATATAATCATTGTAATATTCCGTTTTCTCATCAAGCGTAATAGGGAATCTAAAGACTTAAAAGGCTTAGACATAATCCCCTCCTACAAACAAAAACAAATCGCCTAAGAAATTTTACTCATCTTCATAAGCAAGATCCGTTTCACAGATTCATCGAGTCGTTCTTTAGAGATACGACCATCTTTTACAGCTTTCATAAGGCCATTATACGCCTCTTGCATGTGTTCATACTCATGGCACACGAGCAAGATATCGCTACCGGCAAGAATGGATTGAACTGCCATATCGCCGAAGGTGTAGTGTTTTGCAAGAGCGCCCATGTCCATATCGTCTGTTACGACAACTCCGTTATAGCCCATATCTTTGCGCAACCAGTCAGTAATAATCGCTTTAGACAGACTAGATGGATGGTCTGGATCGATTTGAGGATACATCGCATGGGACACCATAATTGCATATGTATTCGGTTTAGACTGCTTAATGAGGTCTACAAATACCTTCGTATCTTCATTCAACAAAGTCTCTTTAGATACTGGCACAACACTGGTATCCGCATGTAAATCTACATCTGTTTTACCAATGCCTGGGAAATGCTTATAGGAATACCATAAACCAGCTTCATCATAGGCCTTACCTACAGCGCTGGCATACCGTACAACATCATCAGGATTTGTGCTAAAGGAACGGCCATAGGTTAAGCCCAAGTCCGCTACAGGAGCAAAGTTAATGTTAAAACCCAAGTCCTTTAGTTCCGTACCAGACTGTTTTGCCAAGGATACCGCTTGTTCAATAGGTTCTTTACCTAATTCTTCTGCAGGAGGAACCTTGATGAGTTGATCCTCCATGCGTGCCACAGCACCACCCTCTTGATCGATACCGATGAATAATGGTGTTAAACCCGCACTTTTACTAGTTTTATTAATATCTGTAATCAGCGATTTCACTTGATCCTTGGACTCCATATTACGGTCAAACAAGATGATGCCGCCCACACGGTACTCATTGAGCATAAACTTCGCATCATCGTTCAAGGTCTTGCCGTGGATGCCAATCATCAACAATTGGCCTACCTTGTCCGCGTCAGACATATTAGCTACTAATTTGTCCACCTTTTCCTCTGGTGAAAGCTCACTCTGTGCCACGGATTCATAGGTTACAGGCTCAGCCTTAGAAGCAAATGGGTTATGTAAACCGCAGCCCGTTGTAAGCGCCAATGCGCCAATCATCGTAGCCGCTACGATACGTCGAAACATATATACCTCCAAAATCTCTAAAAAGTATTATGTATAGTATATCAAATAATAAAGACAACCCCAACAACGCTAATATATAGAGTACATCGGTAGCGCAAAAAAGACTATTACCCAAAACCTACGAATATATACCGTATTGGTTCCAAGTAATAGTCTTTATATCAGTTAAGATCAAACTCACGCTTAACTTTTGCTTGTGCTTAAATTTTGCTTGTGCTTAACTTTTGCTTATCCTTAAATTTTACCTTGCTCTTTCATTTCTGCTAAGAGCTTTACGATGCGAGGGCCACAGCCTTTACCACCGCAAGCACCTGTACCAGCACGAGTTGCTTCTTTTACCTCAGGAAATGTATGAGCACCATTCAAAATGGCTTCTTTAATCGTTTTACGTGTAATGCTACGGCATGTACACACCTTTGTAAGCTTGTCCAGAATCGCCTCTGGCACTTGATTTTCTTCAAAATCCATATATATTCCTCTTCTATTCACTTGAATATCTATATACTGTATCAATTTAATATATCGATTTACATATCAATTTAGTGGATTAATTTACTATATCAATAGTATCTAACCATAC
>SKEH01001231.1_pt1 | contig 11487 bp, 8 predicted proteins | sample 4826571 | NCBI WGS metagenome assembly SKEH01 (sample SAMN11008814, study PRJNA524170) | human gut metagenome | biome: Human fecal sample; material: Feces; isolation source: fecal sample from pouch patient p29 | host: Homo sapiens | place: Israel: Tel-Aviv | collected 2016-09-14 | reverse complement strand
CTTGCCGATTCCCAGGACTTCGTCGCGCGCTTTCGCCGAGAGGCACGCGCGGCCGCGCGAATCGTTCACCCAGGGGTCGTCTCCGTTTTCGACCAGGGTGTTGTCACGGGCCAAGGATTCTTGGTGATGGAGCTTATCGACGGGACAAATCTTCGTCAGCTTCTTCGCGCGCAGGGGGCCTTCACGATCCCCCAGGCGCTGCGCTACGCCTCCGATACCCTCGAGGCGCTACGAGCCGCTCACCGCATGGGAGTCATCCACCGCGACATCAAGCCCGAGAACATCCTGGTTCCCACGGACGGGCCGGCGAAGGTCACAGACTTCGGGCTGGCTCGCGCCGCCTCCGAGGTGTCAATGTCGTCCACTGGCAACATGCTCGGCACCGTGGCCTACATGCTCCCGAAATCGCGACCACCGCACGCGCAGATGCGCGCTCCGACATCTACTCCGTGGGCATCATGCTCTACGAAATGCTCACGGGCACGGTGCCGTGGGCGGGCGAGTCACCCCTCCAGATTGCCTCCCATCACGTCGCCGACGACGTTCCCAGCCCGTCGGCTTCCCAGCCGTGGATTCCCCGTGAAATCGACGACCTCGTTGCCGCCCTGACCGCGAGAGAACCCGCGTCGCGCCCGGCAGACGCGTCCGAGGCCATCGACCTGGTCGCGCGCACGGCCGCCGCGATCCCCGCCGAACTTGCGAGCCGCCGCGCCGACGTGTCCCCCGGCGAGCGCAACGATGGCACCCGAACCAGCGCGTTGAACACGGAGGTGCTCTCCGCGCAGTTCACCAGGCCCCTGCCTCCCTCCGTTCCAACGAATGCCGCCACCGTCCACACCTCCGCCCCGGATCTCTCCGTCGCCGCGGCCCCGCCTTCCAGAGCACCGCGACGCGTGGCGCTGTGGGCGACGCTCGTCGCGCTCCTCCTGGTCGCGGCGGGCGTGGGCGGCAGCTGGTGGTGGACCGAGTACGGCCCGGGTTCCTACCTGACGATGCCGCACACGACGGGTCGCCCCCTCGCCGACGTTCAAGCCGAACTTCAGCAGCTGGGCTTGCCCTCCGTCGTGGACGAGGAGTTCTCCGACGACACGCCAGCGGGCTCCGTGACGCGCTCCGATCCCGAGGATGGCGCCTCCGTGCACAAGCGCGCCGAGGTCCAGCTCTACGTCTCCAAGGGCGTCGATATGAGGACCGTGCCCAGCGTCGTCTCCCTCCCCCGCGATGAGGCTGAGGCGGCGCTGTCGGAGGTGGGACTGCAGGTCGGAGCAATCAGCAACGCCTACTCCGAGGACATCCCCGAGGGGCACGTGCTCTCCCAGGGAACGCCGGCCGGATCCGCCGTCCGACACGATTCCTCCGTTGATCTCGTCCTGTCCAAGGGACGTGAGCCCCGCTCGGTCCCACGCCTAGCCGCCATGAGCGCGGAGGCCGCGAAGAACGCCGTCGAAGCCCTCGGCCTGGCCGCAAACGTCGCCGAAGCCTACTCCGACACGGTCCCCGAAGGACAGGTCATCTCTCAGCAGACCGCCGAAGGAAGCACCCTCTATCGCGGGGATCAGGTGGCCTACACCGTGTCGAAGGGACCGGAGAAGGTCGCGGTCCCCGACGTTGTCGGCCGCCAGAGGGACGAGGCCCGCGCCGCGCTCGAGGGAGCGGGATTCACCGTGCAGGAGGAGTCGATTCTCGGCGGTTTCTTCGGCACGGTGCGTGCCACCGATCCGGCGGGAGGAACGATGCTGAAGAAGGGGTCCGTCGTGACGATCACCGTCGTCTAAGCGAACTCGCCAGACCGGTCCCATTCGATGCGGTCGTCGCCTGAAGCGTGTGCCCGGCCTCATAGCGAGGCCGGGCACACGCGTGTTGCCTGGGATCAGCGTTCCTCGGCGGCACCCTTCGCGAGGTACTGGGCGACCTGGAAGGCCATCTCCAGGCTCTGCTGGTGGTTCAGACGCGGATCCACGAGCGTTTCGTAGCGCTTGCGCAGCGTCTCCTCGTCGATGTGTTCGCTCCCGCCAATCACCTCGGTGACGTCGTCGCCCGTGAGCTCGACGTGCAGGCCACCGGGAACCGTCCCGCAGGCCTCGTGCGCATCGAAGAATCCACGCACCTCGTCCATGATCGTCTCAAAGCGGCGGGTCTTATATCCCGTGGATGAGGTGATCGTGTTGCCGTGCATCGGATCCGTCACCCACGTGACGGGGCGTCCGTCGTCGCGCGCAGCCTCAAGCAGGGGTGGCAATGCCTCGCGGATGCGCGATGCCCCCATGCGGGTGATGAAGGTCAGGCGGCCGGGCTCGCGGTTCGGGTCGAGCTTGTCGATCAGTGCGAGTGCATCCTCGGTGGTGGTGGTCGGGCCCAGCTTCACGCCGATGGGGTTGCGGACCTTGGAGAGGAAGTCAACGTGAGCGTCGTCGACGCCGCGGGTGCGCTCACCAATCCACAGGAAGTGTGCGGAGGTGTCGTAGGGCAGCTGGGTGCGCGAGTCGATGCGGGTCAGGGCGCGCTCGTAGTCCAGAACCAGGGCCTCGTGGCCAACGTACATGTCGGTGGTCTTGAGGGCCTCGAAGTTCACGCCGCAGGCTTCCATGAACTTGAGGGCGCGACCGATTTCGTTGGCGGTCTTCTCGTAGCGCTCGTGGGCGGGGTTGGAGGTGAAGCCCCGGTTCCACTGGTGCACGGCGCGCAGGTCTGCGAAGCCGCCCTTGGTGAAGGCGCGCACCAGGTTCAGGGTGGAGGCGCTGGTGTGGTAGCCGCGCAGCATGCGCTTGGGGTCGTGCACGCGGGCTTCGGGGGTGAAGTCGAAGCCGTTGACGGTCTCGCCGCGGAAGGAGGGCAGGGTGACGTCGCCGCGGGTTTCCATGTCTGCGGAGCGCGGCTTGGAGAACTGGCCGGCCATGCGGCCCATCTTCACCACGGGCATGGAGGCGCCGTAGGTGAGCACAGCGGACATCTGTAGGATGGTCTTCACGCGGCCGGAGATCTTGTCGGCGGTTGCACCCGCGAAGGTTTCTGCGCAGTCGCCACCCTGCAGCAGGAAGGCGCGCCCTTCGGCCACCTCGCCGAGCGCCTGGCGCATGGCGTCCACCTCGCCGGCAAAGACGAGCGGGGGAACCGAGTTCAGCTCTGCGATGGTGCTGGCGAAGTCTTCGTGCTCGCTCCAGGTGGGCTGCTGGTCAATGTGCAGCTCGCGCCAGTTATCCAGACCGTGGTCGTCGGTCTGCGCGGTGTTGAGGTTCTGGGTGCTCATCATTCACTCCGTTGGGATGGTCTTGTGCGTCGTCTCTCGACCCCGCGCGGACGGGGAAGAGATGGGTATATTGTACTCTTACGGTGTTTACGAACGCCCCGGGCCGGGGCTTCATCTCAGGATTCAGATAACCCCTAGTCGGCCCGTGTGGCCGTGCCGTCCGCCTATGCCTTCTAGCGTTTCTCGTTCTGCAGTCGGGACGCGGCCTCGTCGGCGCTCAGGTGCTCGTCGGCCATGAGCTTCTTGACGCGATCCGCGTAGACGTCCACGTACTCCTGCCCGCTCAGGGCGCGAATCGCCGCGCCGATGGTATCGGCAACCTCGCGCTGGGAGCGGTAGCTGATCTCGACGTCGGCGGTGTACTTCTCGAATGTGAGGGGCTTGCCGATGACGGTGCGCACGCGAATCGGCTCGCCATCGTGGCGCAGGTGGATGCGGTTCGAACCGGAGGGCTGAATCAGGTCGGTGCCAATCTGCCCGATGGGAACGACGGGCACCCGTGACTCGAGGGCCAGGCGGGCCACGCCCACCTTGGGACGGTAGCCGCGGCCGTCGGGGCTACGCGTTCCCTCGGGATAAATGCCGATGATGCCGCCCTCGGCGAGAACCCGCGCGCCGGCGTCGAGGGATTCCTGGCTCTTCTGACCGCCGGAACGGTCCATGGGCAGCTGGCCCACCCCGCGGAAGAATGCGGCCATCGCGCGGCCCTTGAGCCCCGGGGTCGTAAAGTAGTCGCTCTTGGCGAGGAAGTTCACGGTGCGGGGCAGCGCAAGCGGAATAAAAATGGAATCGCAGAAAGCCAGGTGATTGCTGGCGACGATGAAGGGGCCCTTGGGCAGGTTCTCTAGCCCCATCACCTCGTGGTGGTACAGGCCCGTCAGCAGTGGCGAGCCAAGAATCTTGAGGCTTCGGTACAGGGCGGTGGTCGGCATGGGGATCTCCTCTCTGAATATTCCCGGCTCAATTCTAGCCTGTCTCTGCGGCTCTCCCCGACCGCCACCGTATTCCGCGTCCGCATTACAGCAAATGTGCGCCACGAGTCGGCTACCTGCTCCGCCCTCCGCTGAATCCGTCGTCCTCCCTCGCCGGCAGGCTCACCTCACAGGTGCCGTCGAGGCGGGCGAGGTATTCTAGGGCCGAGGGGCGATGCGCGTCTCTCCCCCGCGCCGGCCGTTAGCCCGCGCCCCCGGCATTGTCTAAGGAGGGCCATGAGTATTTTTGATAGCTCGCTTGAACCGATTAAGCGTATGCGGCGCAAGGCCCGCGAGCGCCGCCTCCTGGCCACCCGGGAGGTGCGAGAGATGCTGGAGCACCGTTTCGGGGGCGACCCCAATGTCTTCGATCATTCCCCGCTATCCTTCCGTCCGGAGCCCCAGAGCGCCGAAGGTTCCCGCGGGGTTGGGGCCTCTGAGCCCGGCGTGGGCATCCTTATCGTGCACGGTTTCACCGGTTCCCCGCACAGCATGCGCCCCATCGCCGAGCGTTTCGCGGCGCTGGGCTACCCCGTGGAGATGCCGCTACTCGCGGGGCACGGTACCCGCTGGCAGGATATGCGCCTGACGGATTACCGCGACTGGCTGAACTCGGTCGAGTCCGCCTACCGTCGTCTCACCGACGAGGGCCTTCGGGTCGTCGTCATCGGCATGTCGATGGGTGGCACGCTGGCCGTGAACCTCTCCGCGCGTCTGCCGGTGCTCGGCACCGCAGTCATTAACCCCTACATGGTGGATGTGAACCCGCTGATGCGCCACGCCGGGGTCGTCTCGAAGCTTCTGCCGGCGCTTAAGTCGGTGGGCTCGGACATCGCCATTCCGGGCGTGAGCGAGGGCGCGTACCGGCTGACGCCCACCGCCTCGGTGTACCAGCTACACCTGCTGGGGGCCGAGACCCGCGAGCTGTTGCCGCGCCTGAAGGCGCCGGTGCTGTGCCTTCGCTCGCTAGGCGATCACACTGTGTCCGATAGCTCCCATAAATATTTTCTCGAACATTGTTCAGCTCCTGTAGAATTTAGATGGCTAACCCGTAGCTACCACGTGGCGACGCTCGACTACGACGCCGAGTACGTGCTCGCCTCGCTCCAGGATTTTGTCACCGAAATAGCCCACCGCCCTGCTCCCGCGGACCGCATCACCCCGTAGGCGCAGTACCGTATTCCACCCCGCGACTCCCGTAGAGCCGCACCGGGACCGTGCAGAGGCCGCCCCAACCGAAAGGCGCATCATGAAAGTCTTTTCTTCCCCCGCAGAGGTCATTGTCGACCCCTCGTTGAACCTCACGAGCCTCGTTGAGCGTCACCGCGCCAACAGCGCGGACCCCGTGCTGTACCGTCGCCAGATGTCCCCGGGCAATTGGCAGCCGGTACGCGCCAGCGAGTTTTACCGCATGGTGGCCGACCTGGCGAAGGGCATGATTGCCGCGGGTATCCGCCCGGGTGACCGCGTGGGCATTATGAGCCGTACCCGCTTCGAGTGGACCGTAATCGACTTCGCCATCTGGTACGCCGGTGCTATCTCCGTGCCGGTCTACGAAACGAATGCCCCCGCCCAGGCCTCCTGGGCGCTCTCCCACTCCGAGGCCACCGCGGTCTTCGTCGAGGACGAGAAGCTGCTGGGCCGCATCAAAGAGGCCGAGGAGCTCTCCGCATCCACCGAAGAGCCCATGCAGCTGAAGCACCGCTGGGTCATCGAGAACGGCGACCTGGATTCACTGAGCGCCCGTGCTTCCGAGGTCAGCGACGAACAGCTTGAGCAGGCACGCACCCGCGCCACCTGCGATGACATCGCGACCATTGTGTACACCTCCGGCACGACCGGCCGACCCAAGGGTTGCCCGCTCACCCACGGCAATTTCCTGAACCTGAGCGCCAACACGCGCTTCGTGGAAAGCGAGATTGCAAACCCCCGCAACTCGTCGATCCTCTTCCTGCCGCTGGCCCACGTGCTGGCTCGCCTGATTCAGGTGCTGGCCCTGGACGCCGGTGTGGTTATCGGCCACTCCCCGAACATTAAGAACCTCGCGGCCGATCTTGATAGCTTCAAGCCGACCATGCTGCTGGTAGTCCCCCGAGTCTTCGAGAAGGTGTACGAGGGGGCCAAGGCCAAGGCCGAAAAGGGCGGTTCTCTCAACAAGGCTCTTTTCGACCGCTCGGTGGATATCGCGATTGCCTGGTCGAAGGCGAAGGTCACCGGCCATGTATCTTTCAAGCTCGCGGCGCAGTACGCCCTGTACGACCGTCTCGTGTACTCCAAGCTGCGTGCGGCCCTGGGCGGGCAGCTACACTACGCTGTCTCCGGAGGCGGCCCGCTGGGAGAGCGCCTCGCGCACTTCTTCCACGCGGTGGGCGTGCAGGTCATCGAGGGCTACGGCCTGACCGAGACCTGCGCTCCCATCGCGGCCGGGCGTATCAACCCGTATCAGATCGGTAGGATTGGCCCGCTCCTTCCGGGTGCCGAGGGCACCATCGCCGAGGACGGCGAGCTGCTGGTGCGCGGTGTGGGCGTCATGAAGGGGTACTACAAGAACCCCGAGGAGGATGCCCAGGCGTTCACCGAGGACGGCTGGCTCCGTACCGGCGACCTGGCCGAGTTCGACGAGGCCGGGTTGCTGAAGATTGTGGGACGCAAGAAGGAAATCATCGTCACCGCCGGCGGCAAGAACGTCATTCCGGGCATTGCGGAGAACCATCTGCGCACCTCTCCCCTGGTCTCCCAGGCCATGCTGGTGGGGGATGAGAAGCCCTTCATCGCGGCCCTCGTGACCCTGGATCCGGATACCCTGCCCGAACAGCTCGAGCACCTGGGATTGCCGCGTTCACTGTCCATCCCGGAGGCGGCCGTGCATCCGGCGGTACGCGCCGCCGTGCAGCGAATTGTGGACGAGGCGAACCAGCTGGTCTCGCGCGCCGAGGGTATCCGTGAGTTCCGCATCATGAACCGCGACCTGACCGAGGAGGACGGCTATTTGACCCCCTCTCACAAGATTCGCCGCGCGAAGGTGCTGCAGGATTTCTCCTCCTACGTGGATGAAATGTACGGCCGGGTTACCGCCACCACCTCGGATTCGCTGTCCCGACTGCAGGACTACGCCGCCGAGCAGACGGAGCGACTCGTGGAGCTGCGCGACCAGGCAACCGAGCGTCTGGGCGAGCTGCGTGAACAGGCCGTCGAGATGATTCAGGAATACCAGGAGAACAGGACGGTAGCCGCCGGGGGTTCTGAAGAGGCTGAGGAATCCGCGGAAAGCACAAAAAACGCGAAGGGCGCCGACACGTCTGCCGAGACCGCCGAAGAGCCGGGTTCGAAGGATGCTCCGCGGGCAGAAGCTCAGCGCGAAGAGAAGAAGCCCGAGTAGCGGAGCTAGGGCCGCACCGCTCTAGTCCTGACCAAAGCAATAAACGCAAGTAGGAGGGGGTCGCACCGATTCGGTGCGACCCCCTCCTTTGCTGTTTTACACCCAGAGATTCAGGGCTTCAGAGGCGTTCCGTGTGCCCGGGCGTTAGGCCTGAGCGGGCTCGTCGAATTCCAGGCCGAGCAGCGCGTTCTCAATGATTTCGGTCAGTGCCGGGTGAATCCAGTACTGACCGCGGGCCAGGGTGCGGGCATCCTGGTTGAAGCTCATGGCCTGAATCAGCGGCTGGATGAGCACGGAGGATTCCTCACCCACCAGGTGCGCACCGAGCAGCTCGCCGTTGTCCTTGCGCGCGATGAGCTTGCACAGGCCAATCTGATCTTCCATGGCCCAGCCGTAGGCGGTATCGCCGAAGTTCTGGGCCTTGACGGTAATCTCGAATCCTTCGCGAGCGGCAGCCTCGCGGGCCTGCTCCTCGGTCATGCCAACAATGGCGATTTGCGGGTTGCTGAAGATCGCGCCCGGCACGTAACGGTGATCGCTCGCACGCAGATCCTCGGGGTGGCTGAGGTTGTACTGCACGACGCGCGCCTCGTGGTTGGCCACGTGCTTGAGCTGGTAGCGGCTGGAGACATCGCCTAGGGCGAAGACGCCGGGGACGGGCGCGCCGTTGTAGAGCACGCGCTGGTACTTATCGACGCTGAGCAGGCCGCCGTCCTGCACGTCGAAGTAGTTCTTGGCGTTCAGCACGTCGGTGTTGGGGCGGCGGCCGGTGGCCACAAGCACAGCGTCTGCCGGGATTTCGAGCAGTCCTTCACCGTTCTCGGTGGTGCGCTTCGCTACGACGGTTACGCTGCCGTCGGCGTTCTCACGGATTTCGGAGAGGGAGGCTTCCTTGACGATGTTCCACTGCTTGCTTGCGGCTTCTTCGAAGCGTGCCACGACCTCCGCATCCACCCCGCGCAGCAGGCGGGAGGAGCGGTTCAGCTGGGTTACTTCGGTACCGAGGGCGGAGAAAACGTGGGAGAATTCTGCCGCAATCACACCACCGCCGATGACGACCATGCGGGCGGGCAGTTCGTCCAGGCGCATGACGTTGTCGTTGGTGTAGACCTTGGAGGAGTCAATACCGGGCACGGGAGGCAACACGGCACGGGATCCAGCGGCAATCACGACCTGCCGACCGTGCAGGCGGGTGCCGTCGGTCAGCTCCAGCGTGTGCGAACCGACGAAGCGTGCGTACTGAGCGTAGAAGTCTACGTTGGGCAGGCCTGCACGCCAGTCGCGGCCGCCCTCGGAAATACGGTCGATGCGGGAGGCAAAGATACGGTCGCGGATCTCGGACCAGTGCACGGCATCCACGTGCGCGTCGACGCCCAGGTGCTTGACCTCGCGGGTCTTCTGCGCGATGGTTGCCGGGTAGACGTACATCTTGGTGGGGATACAGCCCACGTTCAGGCAGGTTCCGCCAAAGATGCCGCCGTCGACCAGTGCAACCTTCTTATCGTCCCATTCGGGGCCGATAAGGGTGTTGCCCGAGCCGGAACCAATCACGATGAGGTCGTACTGGGCTACCCCGTCGATGCGTTCCAGGTGTTCGATGCTCACGATGTTCTTCTCTTTCTCTGTCTTATCTGCGGTACGACCGCGGCCCTGTACAACGTTCGGGGATTCCTACGGGCGTGCAGCTCTTTTACTGCCACTATAACGCGTCGGGGAGCACGGCTATTCCCGTAGAAGCCCCTATCGCCAGATCAGCCCGGAACATGATGCGGCACGCAACTCGAACGTTCACCTCTTCGCCCGGTCGACAATCCGGTTGACGACCTACAGGTCGGCCATGAGCCCGACCAGCAGGCGGGTAAAGTCCACGGCGGGTTCGACGGATTCTTCGTCGGGCCAGAAGTGAATCGGGTAGGCGGCACCCTGGGCTCGCTGCAGCACGGGGCTTTCTCGCAGTACGGGTTCGGCCACGAGGTCGCCAAAGAGCGAGCGCATCTCGTCTCGACGGTACTGGTGCTCGCTGTCGTCCGGGCGCATCTTGTTGATGACGACCCCGGCCCCGTCGATGCTTGTGCCGCTCTCCTGCTGGAAGCGCAGGATGGCGCGTAGGGTGCGTTCCGTGCCGGCCACAGAAAAGAGGGAGGGCTCGGCCACGGAGAGGATGCGCTGGCTGGCGGCCCAGCCCATCGAGGAAAGCGTCCCCAGGAAGGGCGGGCAGTCAATCAGAATCACGTCGTAGGCGCCCGCCGCGGCGTCCACCATGCGCTTGAATCTGCGAATGAACGGTGCGGCTTCCTGACGGTCCACGAGGGTGGAACGTGCCGACCCGCGAGCGACCCGCACGCTACCGGTGTCGACGGGGGTGTTGGTCAGCAGGGTTGGTTTGCCCACCAGCCTGTTCCAGGCGGACTCTCCGGCTTCATCGGCGAAGGCTCGTTCATTGGTGCTGGCAATCAGGGAGGCCACGTCGGGGATGCTTTCGTCGACGGCTAGGCCGGTGCTGGCGTCTCCGTGAGGGTCGAGGTCAATAACGAGTGCGGAAAGGCCGCTGTGTAGCGCCGCGGAGGCGAGCCCCAGGGTGATGGAGGTTTTACCCACGCCGCCCTTGAGGCTACTGATACTAACGATTCGGGACATTGAGAATCCGTGATATGAGTGAGGTGTAATGCTCCTTCATTCTAGCGAATCCATGTGCCTCTTCCGGACCTGACAGGGGGTAACGTGAGTATTTTCTCAACCTGTCCTTGAATATTTGCTCGTTATGCCCACCATGCGGTCTCGATGCGCCTTTTAGGCCCTGAGTGTTCTTACCCTCTCCCCCGCAGATAGCGTTCTGCCCGCCCGTGCATCGTTGGTGCTCGGGCGGGCAGAAGAAAAAGTATGGGGTCTGTGGAGGCTGGAGCCCCGCAGTTATGACCGACGGGTCAGACGGGTATTAGGCCTGGGCGCGGCGGGCGCGGCGGGCGGCGAGCTCGTCACCTTCGAAGGATTCGTGCATTTCCTCGCCGGGCTGGCCATTGAGGTTCATCTCGATTTCTCGCCACACGCGACCGATAGCGATACCGAAGACACCCTGACCGGCCTGCACCAGGTCGATAACCTCGCTGGGTGAGGTGCACTCGTACACGGTGGTGCCATCGCTCATGAGCGTGATATCGGCCAGGTCATCCAGGCCTCGGCTTCGCAGGTGCTCGATGGAGAGGCGAATCTGCTGCAGGGACACACCGGTATCGAGCAGGCGCTTCACAATCTTGAGCACGAGAACGTCGCGGAAGCTGTAGAGGCGCTGGGTACCGGAACCGGATGCGCCGCGCACGGTGGGAACCACAAGGTCGGTGCGGGCCCAGTAGTCGAGCTGGCGGTAGGTGATACCGGCTGCCTTGCAGGCGACAGCACCACGGTAACCCAGGTTTTCCTCCACCACAGAAACGGGGTCCGCAAAGAGCACGCCCTGTTCACCGCGAGGAGGCGGTGCCGCGGGAAAGAGCGCGTCGAATCCGTCCAGGGGCTGGTCGAAGCTCGGGTACGCCTCGTCAGTGCCTGCGCTCTCGCCGGTCTGGTGCTCCACCACGGCCCCTCCTTTTGTGTCCTCGTATGCGGCATCCGCAGAATGCCAGTCACGCGTCTTAGCTAGTTTTCGCCCGGTTCCCGGATGCCCGTTGGGCGTAGCGGGAGCCGTTAAGCGATACACCGCGCCCCATCAATCGGCGGCCGGTATCGCCCCGAATACGTCGTTCCGCTGGAGAACGATTCGAGGGTCGACAGAGCGACCGGTGCGCGATAGGCGCGGCTCATTCACTCCATTTTAACCGATACGGTGCCCTACTTAAAATCGAACGCACCGTGAGAGTCGTTCTTTCTCCTCTCAGAATCCGCTCAGGATGCCCCTC
>SKEH01001224.1_pt1 | contig 11533 bp, 9 predicted proteins | sample 4826571 | NCBI WGS metagenome assembly SKEH01 (sample SAMN11008814, study PRJNA524170) | human gut metagenome | biome: Human fecal sample; material: Feces; isolation source: fecal sample from pouch patient p29 | host: Homo sapiens | place: Israel: Tel-Aviv | collected 2016-09-14 | reverse complement strand
GTCTCTAACACTCTTATACTTTTAACATATACATTAATTTATATAAATATTTTTTATAAAGCTAATTAAGCAGGAGGTTGCAATATGATTGGTTGTAGTAGCTTTACACTGGAAACAAAGGATCATAAACACCTATTGTCACGAACAATGGACTTTATGATGGAAATGGCAGAACAAGTTGTCTTTGTCCCAAAAAACAAAACTTTTGCCGTTTCTTATGATGATAAAGAAGAAATCACTAGTAAGCATGCTTTTATCGGTATGGGCAGCATTCAGGAAGTTGATAATGCACCAGTAACTTGTGATGGCGTTAACGACGCTGGTGTTACTGCTGGTGTCCTATACTTCCCTGGCTATGCAAGCTATAAGGAAAAGGCTACAGACAACACTTGGGCTGTTTCACCAGACAAAGTAATTTCAGCTGTTTTGTCTCAAGCTGCTTCACTTGCAGAAGTTAAAGAGTTGTTCGACGAGAAGATTTCAATTGTTAATGAAGCTAGCGTAACTTTGAAAGTAGTTCCACCACTACACTTCATTTTCTCCGATACTTCAGGCAAGAGTTTAATTGTTGAACCAGAAAAAGATGGTGTTCATGTTATTGAAGACTCAATCGGTGTTATGACTAACAGTCCTGACTACCACTGGCATGAAACTAATCTACGTAACTACCTATCTGTTCAACCAAAGCAACATGAAGATATTGAATTTTTGGGTAAAACATTGAAACCTTTCAGTCAAGGCTCAGGAACATTTGGCTTACCTGGTGACTTTACGCCAGTTTCACGTTTTGTCAGAACAGCTTTCATGAAGAACAATGTTGAGCAACCAGCAGATGAACTTTCAGCAGTTACTCTTTCTCACCATATTTTGGAATCAGTTAGCATCCCTCGTGGAATTGTCGTTACTACTGACGATACATTTGACTACACTTGCTACACTGCTTATATGTGTGCTGAATCAAGAAGTTACTACTATGCAACTTACGGCAACCAACGAATCAGATGTGTAAGATTAACTCCTGAATTGGAAAAAGAAACTGATTATCGTGAATTCAAGGTTCAACCAAAAGAAGACATTGATTACGCTAATTAATTAAAAATAAGCAATAAAAAAGATCGCTCGTTTATAAGCGATCTTTTTTGTATTTGCGTTTTATTCTCCAACAAAGAATTCAATTCGTTGCTGTAAATTTTTAAAAGTAACTGGACAGTAATCACCAATTTCACCATCAAGATTGACTGGTAGCTTTTGTCCTAAGCTTTTACCTACCAGCTCAATCTTTAAGCTACGGGTTTTAGTATAAATAATATCCGGATCATCAACGTGCTTACCGTTCATGGCTAAAGCCATCAGTTTCAACAGTTTAACTGGCTCAGATGGCTTAACAATAATCAATTGAAACAGTCCATCACTAAGCTCTGCATCAGGCATAATTTGTTCAAAACCACCAATTGAATTAGTCATACCCAATAATAGCATTGATAATTTACCCTCATACACACCAGCATCATAGGTAAGACGTAGTTCATTTTCAGTCAAATGAGGTAACATCTCTGCTCCCTTGATTAGGTATGCAGTATAGCCCAAAGCTGATTTGACTTCGGAAGGAACATCGTAAGTTAGTTCTGTTAACGAGCCACAAGCGGCGATATTAACAAAATACTGTCTATCCTCACCAAATGTTGCTTCACCGATATCCATCTTACGGGTTTTATTGTTGAGAATGACCTTAGTTGCACCTGATATACTATCACGCGGTATGCGCAATGCACGAGCATAGTCGTTAGTTGTTCCTGCAGGAATAATCGCCATTTTTGGACGCTGTTCCAAAAAGGCAATCCCATTAACAACTTCATTGATTGTGCCGTCACCACCAGCTGCAACAATTAAATCAAAGCCAGCTTTGGCTGCACGCGTTGCTTCTTTTTGAGCACTTTGCTTTTCAGGTGTTGTTCGATAAGCACTTGCTTCATAGCCTGCTTGCTCTAACACGTCTAAGATGTCAGCGACATTCTTGGGCATCTGTTCGTGACCAGATACAGGATTATAGATTAATCTTGCTTTTTTAGTCATAGTTACTACCTTATTACTTAAAAATTGACATTAACGTTTTTGCAATTCATCGTTTAGCAATTGGTTAATCACTTTAGGATTGGCTTTACCACGAGTTTGCTTCATGATTTGACCAACTAAGAAGCCAATTGCACGATCCTTACCGTTCTTGAAGTCTTCAACGGATTGTGGGTTGTTATCAACGACTTCCTTAACCATTGGTTCCAAGACACTAGTATCAGATAACTGAACCATTCCTTGATCTTCAACATATTTCTTCGGATCAGTTCCGTTAGCAATTGTTTCAGCAAAGACCTTCTTAGCAATCTTGGAAGAGATAGTACCATCTTTAATCAACTTGATCATCGCTGCCAAGTTCTCTGGAGTCAACTTAATGTCAGCAAGTTCAACACGGTTATCATTTAGGTAACCATTAACTTGGGTGTTCATCCAGTTGGCTGCTAATTGAGGATCAGCACCGGCTGCAACAGTTTTATCAAAGAAGTCAGAGCTTTCCTTGGTTTGAAGAAGAACATTTGCGTCATATTCCTTCAAACCGAATTCATTGACGTATTGGTTGTAACGTTCTTCAGCCGAACGAGGTAAGCTGGACTTGATTTCTTCAATCCATTCGTCACTGATGTGATCAGGTGCAATATCTGGTTCAGGGAAGTAACGGTAATCTGCGTCACCTTCCTTAACACGTTCCAAAACAGTTTTACCAGTTGCTTCATCAAAACGACGAGTAGAAATTTGAACACGACCACCCGAAAGCAAAACTTGAGCTTGACGTTTTTCTTCATATGCAAGTGATTTACGTACGTGCTCAAAAGAGTTAAGGTTTTTCATTTCGACCTTGGTACCAAGTTCTTTTTGACCGGCAGGTCTAATTGAGATGTTGGTATCAACACGCATTGAACCCTCTTCCATCTTAACGTCGGAAGCACCAGTGAATTGAACAATTTTACGCAATTTTTCCAAATATGCATAACCTTCATCAGGATCAGAAATTTCAGGTTCAGAAACAACTTCTAGAAGTGGAACACCTTGACGGTTTAAGTCAACATATGAAAAACCATTAGTTCCGTGAGTGTTCTTACCGGCATCCTCTTCAATATGCATTTCGTGAATACCAATACGTTTCTTCTTACCATGTACTTCTATTTCAACATAGCCATCACGAGCAAGTGGTTGGAAGAACTGTGTAATCTGATATGCCTTCGGACTATCTGGGTAGTAGTAGTTCTTTCGATCAAAGTGTGTTGTTGGCAAAATATGTGAGTGCGTTGCTAAAGCAACCATAATTCCCAAACGGTAAACATCTTTATTAACGTATGGTAAAACACCAGGCATACCCCAGTCGATTACGTTGGTTTCTGTGTTAGGCTTTGCACCATAACTAACTGGTGAAGGTGAGAAAATTTTACTCTTAGTTTTTAATTCGAAGTGGACTTCGAATCCAATTGTTGATTTAAAGTTCATTAATTAATCCTCCATTCCAGCTGGTGTTTTTTCATAAAACTTATTGTTACGTTCAATGAAGTCTGCAACTTGGAAAATGCTACCTTCATCAAAGCGCTTAGCCATCACTTGCAAACCAACTGGCATGCCATCAACAAGACCAGCAGGCACACTAGCAGCTGGAATTCCAGCCAAGTTAGCAGAAATGGTTAAAATGTCGTTATTGTACATTTTAATTGGATCAGAAATTTCACTACCAATGTTAAATGCAGGCGTAGTTGTGGTTGGCCCAACAATTACATCGTTATCAGCAAAAATCTTGTCAAAGTCACTGCAAATCAATGTTCTAACCTTAGAAGCTTGTCTAAAGAAGCGGTCATATGAACCAGCTGATAAAGCAAACGAGCCCAACAAAATACGACGTTGAACTTCTTCGCCAAAACCTTCTGAACGAGATTTTACATATACATCTAACAAGTTCTTGGCATCTTCAGCACGGTAACCATAACGAATACCATCAAATCTCTGAAGATTTGATGAAGCCTCACTTGAAGCGATAATGTAGTAGTCAGGAACAACATATTTTGTTAATGGTAATGAAACTTCATTAATAATTGCACCAGCATCCTTTAAAACATCAATTTGTTTTTGGATTACTTCATGCATCTCACCATCAACGGCATCCATGTACTCTTTAACCACGGCAACACGTAAGCCCTTAACGTCCTTACCAATGTACTCTGTAAAGTCTGGTACTGCTCTTGTGGAAAGAGTTGAATCATGATCATCTGCACCAGCAATAACGTTAAGAACTTGTGCAGAAGTCTTTGCACGTTTACTCATAACACCAATTTCATCAAGCGATGAAGCAAAGGCAATAAGTCCCCAACGAGAAACACGGCCATAAGTTGGCTTAATACCAAAAATACCGTTAAAAGCTGAAGGCTGACGAATTGAACCACCAGTATCAGAACCTAGTGCAGCAACTACTTGACCAGCAGCAACAGCTGCAGCTGAACCACCAGAAGAACCACCTGGAACCTTATCAAAGTCCCATGGGTTATGAGTAGCACCAAAATATGAATGCTCTGTTGAGGAACCCATAGCAAACTCATCCATGTTAGTCTTACCAACAAAGGTGACATGAGCCTTCTTCAAGCGATCAATAACAGTTGCGTCATAAACTGGAATATAGTTATCCAAGATATGACTAGCTGCAGTTGTTTTGACATCTTTAGTGATGATGTTGTCCTTAATAGCAATCGGAATACCAGCTAATTTATTATTAGCAAAATCCAAGTCTTCATCGGGCTTTGCATCTTCTTGAACTGTAATCCAAGCATTTAGCTTTTCATCAGTCTTCTTAATATTTTCAACGGTGTCTTGCGCCAATTTGTCTGCAGACAAAGTTCCTTGGGCAAGTTTTTCATTTAATGAATCAATATCTTCGTTTAAATAGTTCATTACTCGTCCTCATCCTTATTAATAATTACAGGAACCTTGATAAAGCCATTGGCCTGTTCAGGAACATTTTTCATTAATTCTTCGCGAGTTTCCCAGTGCTCAGGTTTATCTTCTCTAAACACAGTATCACGATCAACTACTTGCACTGTTTCTTCAACACCATCAGTATCAACTTCTGATAATTGATCAGCCATGTTGATAATTGAGCTCATTTGCTCAGTAACTTTACCTATCTCTTTTTCATCAATTTCAAGTCGCGATAATCCCGCAACGTGCTTAATTGTTTCTTCTGTAATTTCCACGCATATACCTCCTTATTCGCCGCCATAAATATGGACTTGATAACTACTATCTCCTGATTCTTTCGCAACCAAGGCTTGAACATCATTAACAGAACCGATCTTTATTTCAAGAGGAACATTGTTAGGCAGATATTTTTTCGCCGTGGACAGAACAAGACGAGTAAAACTCTGAATCTGTTCATAACCATAAAATTGAGTAGTAATTGAAATATTTTCTTGAACCAATTTTCCGTTTTCATAACGCAATGATGCTGTCACACCACTAATATTTGGAAAATAATTTTGAATTGATTCTTTAAAACTGTTAAAGCTGGATGCATCGTTACTGTTGATTGCTTTTTTACCACCAATCGTCGGTAACACTTCTGTTTGGGTATTAATAGTTTTCCATTTAGATATTTTACTACTATTAGCAGCCGCTGTCCCGCTCAAAAAGTAAGTTCCACTGACCAGTGAGTCCTTACTCTCTTTTGAAAAAAGGCCAATTGTGATTGGAATATTCTTCAAAGCTTTTTTCTTGCGCAAGCGTGTCACAACTTCTTGGGCTATTTTTTGCCCATATTGCTTTTGGTTTGAACGTGAAATGGCCATTTGATATTCAGGACCATCTTTTTTCTTCTGGTAATAATCAACCGAATTAATTGCTAAACCAATGCTCATCCCCGCAATGTGATAACTTGAACCTGAACCATTCAAAAAGTCTTGTTCAATTATTTCTTCAAGATAATATGGATTATATTTTTTCTTTGAACCAAGTTCAGGGTTAAGCCCTAAAGGATTGCTCTTCGATTTACGTCCCAGCCAATCATTGGCTACAGTCGTATTAATATATTGTCCCTCTTGGAAAACATAAGAATTAGGCGAATATACACCCTTCGAAATTTGAACCAATCCACGTTCAAGTTCGCGCGTATCAACTGAATTATCATTACTAGTTGCAGTTAAACCAGTAATTGGACTGGTTACATAGTGACCATTTTTTAACAATACTGTATAGCCATTGTTACCAGTTTCGGTGGTTTGATAGGTTTTAGTATTCGTATTTGTTGAAGTTTTGGCATTATTAGCCAAATTGGAATTTTTCAGATTCCCACAAGCACTCAAGCTAAGTGCCGCACCTAAAACTGCTATAATCTGTAAATACTTTTTCACTTTAATTGTTCCTTTATTTAACTTGAGCAACTGCTTCTTCCTCAGTTAATAACGCTACACCAAGCTTTTGGGCCTTAGTATACTTAGAACCTGCATCCTTACCATAAATTACATAATCGGTTTTCTTTGAAACTGAACCAGTCACTTTTGCACCTAAAGCCTGTAATTTTTTCGTAAATTCACTTCGTGTGAAATGAGATAGTGTTCCAGTTAAGACAACTGTTTTACCCTTAAAGTAATTGTCAGGAATGTCTTCAATTTGCTCTTCTGTTTCGCCCAAGTAATCCATATTAACGCCACTAGCTTGCAATTCTTTAACTAGTTCAACCACTTCATCCTGAGCAAAATAGGTTGTTAGCGATTCAGCAATTGTCATACCTATTGTATCGATAGCGGCAACCTCTTGCACGTCAGCTTCCATAATCTTTGCCATATTTTTAAACTTTTGGGAAATTAAACGGGCTGCCTTTGCACCGACATGATCAATTCCTAGACCAGTAAGCAAAAGTTCAACAGAATTACGCTTTGAATTATTAATTGCTGTTAACAGATTATTGATAGATTTATCTTTAAAATGATCAAGCTTAGCCAAATCACTTGCTTGCAAGTGATATAAATCTGCTACGTTATGGACAAGATCGTTAGAAATTAATTGACGCACAATTTTTGGACCAAGGCCATCAATATTCATTGCTGGCCGAGAAGCAAAGTGTGTAATTTCCTCTTCCATCTGTGCTGGACAAGATGGGTTCACACAACGCAAAGCCACTTCATCTTTTAAGTGAATCAATTTTTCACCACAAGATGGGCATTCAGTAGGAATTGGATATGGTTCAGAGTCTTTAGGTCGTTTGGCTAAAACAACTTCAGAAATTTCAGGAATAATATCTCCTGCCTTGTGCAGCATAACGGTATCACCAATTCGCACATCCTTTTGCTTTAGCAAATCTGCGTTGTGCAAAACGGCATGCGAGACCGTTGTTCCAGCAAGTTGTACTGGATCCATTATAGCAGTAGGCGTTACAACACCGGTACGACCAACCGTCCATTTAATTTCATGAACCACAGTTTCCTGTTCTTCTGGCGGGAATTTATACGCAATCTCCCAACGCGGAATTTTAACCGTATTACCCAGTTCACTTTGTAAACCAAGGTCATCAACTTTTAAAACAATTCCGTCAATCCCATAAGCAAGTGAATCTCTTTTGGCTGTATATTCGTCGATAAAGTCAAAGATCTCATCCATCTTCGAAAGGCGACGACCTGTTAAATCAGTGTGAAAGCCTAGATCCGTCATTTTTTCAATTGCTTGGTGTTGGCTCGTAATTTCTTCAGGGGGATTAACCCAAGTGTAAATATAGGTGCTCAGATTGCGATGCTTAGTAATATTAGCATCAAGTTGGCGCAATGAACCCGCAGCAGCGTTACGTGGATTAGCAAAAGTTGTTTCACCTTTTTCATCACGCTCTTGGTTTAACTTCGCAAAAGCTTCTTTTCCCATGTAACACTCGCCGCGGACCTCTGTCGTGAGTTTTTCGGGCAAGGTTTGCGGAATATCGGAAATAAAACGTGCATTAGCCGTTACATCTTCTCCAACTTGGCCATTACCACGGGTTGAAGCCCGCATTAATTTACCATCTTGATATTCAAGGTTAATTGATAAACCGTCAATTTTTAGTTCAACGTTATATGCAACTTCATGACCAACTTGCTTTTGCACCCGTTCATCAAATTCACGTAATTCCTGTTTCGAGAAAACGTCACCCATTGAAAGCATAGGAATCTTGTGCGTAACTTTGGTAAATTCACTACCGATTTGTCCACCAACTCGCTGAGTAATTGAATCCTGCGTTACGAGTTGGGGAAACTGTTGCTCAAGTTCGACCAAACGCTGATAGTTTTGATCATAAACATTATCTTCAACTTCTGGTGCATCATTGGAATAATATGCGTTAGCCCATTCGTCAAGTTTATCTCTGAGGGAAGCAACTTCTTTTCTAGCCTCATCAAGAGTTAAGTCTGCCATTTTGTTCCTCCTGATTAATTTTTATTTATGTTTTTCGCCTTAATTATACCTTTTTAATAGGTGCAAATGCTGCTAGAAGGCGTTTAATTCCTTTATTTGGAAACGCAATATCGAGCTCCATGTCTTCGCCTTCGCCGTTAACTTTCGTTACAACGCCGTGGCCCCAAGCTTTATGTTCAACTTGATCGCCAACATTCCAGCCCTTCTTTTCGGCACCAATTGCACCACCAGCAGGTTTTGCCTTTGGTGTGTAAACTTGAGCACGCGCACGTTCATCAACGTTAGCAAAAGGAGCTGTTTGAACTTGAAAATCACTATTTCCTACACCCTCTGGAACTGAGTTTTGCATGTCAAGATCATCGACATCAATTTCTTCCAAAAATCTTGAAGGTGGATTGTTTTGCATCCGGCCAAACATCATTCTGGAATAAGCGTTGGTCAAGAAGAGCTTTTCTTTAGCTCTAGTAATTCCAACATAGGCAAGTCTGCGTTCCTCTTCTAACTGATCATCTTCTAAAAGAGCACGAGAAAGTGGGAATAGTCCGTCTTCCATCCCTACCAAAAAAACAACCGGAAATTCCAAACCTTTAGCTGCATGCAAGGTCATTAATGCAACCTGATCATCATTATTTTCTAAATCATCCTGATCACTTAACAATGAAACTTCTGCTAAAAAGTCACTTAAAGCGTTAGCATCTTCTTCTTCAGGTTCATATTGATCGTCAAAACGTTTAGTAACTGAAAGAAATTCATCCAAGTTTTCTAGTCTTGTTTCTGCTTCAATTGTATGTTCTGCCTTAAGCGCATCTGTATAGCCAAAATCCTGCAAAATCTTTTCGGTTAGACCTGTAACACTATGATCTTTGGCATATTCAATTGCATCACGTAATTTAGCACCAAAGTCACTCATTTTAGCTGCAGCACGGGTTGAAATACCTGATATATTAATGTGCTTAAAAGCGTCAATCAATGACAAGTTGTTTCCTTGTGCGACATTCATAAACTTGTCAACACTAACACGGCCAATTCCCCTTTTTGGCGTATTGATGATACGGTTAAAACTCATTGAATCGTTTGGATTAGCAACCAGCTTGAGATAAGCCATGATGTCCATAATTTCTTTTCGATCGTAGAACTTGTGACCACCCACAATTTGATATGGGACATTTGACTTCACAAAAGCTTCTTCGACTGTTCTTGACTGGGCATTAGTCCGATACAGAACAGCGAAATCTTTGTAGGAGCGGTTATTATCATCAACTTCTTCTTGAATCTTGGAAATGATAAAGTGGGCTTCATCGTCACCACTTTGGGCACGGTAATAAGTAATCTTTTCGCCATCGCCCTGATCAGTCCACAAGTTCTTTTTCTTGCGATTACGATTATTGTCGATTACTGCGTTGGCTGCGGACAAAATGTGACCAGTTGAGCGATAATTTTGCTCTAATTTGACAGTTTGAACTCCAGTATCGCGGTAATCATTTTCAAAGTTCATAATGTTTTCCATATTGGCGCCACGCCAGCCATAAATAGACTGATCAGCATCACCAACAACACAAATATTCTTATATTGTGCCGCTAATTCATGACATAATTCATATTGTGCTTGGTTAGTATCCTGATACTCATCAACGAGCATATAACGGAATTTATTTTGATAATAATGTAAAACTTCAGGATCTTTTTTAAAGAGAACCAATGTCTGCATAATTAAATCATCAAAATCCATAATTTGGTCATGTTTCAACCGTTTTTGGTATTCGTGATAGACTTTAGCAGCCATTTTTTCAAAAGGTGATGCAGCGCTATCCTCAAACGCTTGTGGCGTTAAAAGATCATTTTTAGCATTTGAAATGGCAGACAAGATACCTCTGGGTTCATACATTTTAGGATTAATGTTCAGTTCTTTTTCAATGTGCTTAACCAAAGTCAATTGTTCGGCTGAATCCGCAATTGAAAAATTACGACCATAACCTATCTTATCTGAATCACGCCGTAAAATACGGACACATAAAGCATGGAAAGTTGACATCCAAATATCATTTGCGGCAGGACCAAGAAGTTTCTGTTCACGCTCGCGCATTTCGCTGGCTGCCTTATTGGTAAAAGTAATTGCCAGAATGTTCCAAGGCAAGACTTGTTTTTCTTCTACTAAGTAGGCAATTCGTCTTGTTAATACGGAGGTTTTGCCTGAGCCTGCACCAGCCACAACCAAGAGTGGACCCTCTGTCGTTTTTACGGCCTCTTTTTGTTGCGGATTTAATCCTGCCAAAATCGATTCTTCGCTCATTATAATTCCCTTCACAAATAAAATTATGTAACTAATTCATTGTACCAAAAAAGCAGGCAGCTTTTAGCAAGAATACCTGTTATTTATCAAAACGATCAAGGTTGTACTCCTCGATTAATTTAATTAATTTGGCCGCGTAATCAGGATCTGTGGCATAGCCGTCCTGAACTAATGCATGCGCCTGCTTTTGATAGTTTTTAGCAGCTAGAACATGCTTATACTGCTGACTATTCCACGTAGTACCTTTTTGGAAAAGCCGAGCATGCGCACGAATTGACGCTTCATAGGAGTCATAGATTTGGAAGCGTGCCTTCACTACAATCCACTTACCCTTTTGATATTCCTTTGTCTTCAAAATCGCTGAGGTATTCGGATTGCTGCCTTTCACGCCAAACAGATTATTGTACTTTTGTGACAGACTGCTCTGACCATAGTCACTCTCAAGACATGCCTGGGCAATTGTAATACTTGGAAGTAACTCAAATTCCTGATCAACTTCCTTGGCAATTGGTCCAATTTCTTTAATAAATGCTTTGTGCTGCCTAATAATCTTTTGTCTAGCTTCTTCACGGGCGAGTTGCTCTTGTCTAATTTGCTCCGTTTGAATTGCTTGCCGCCGATAATATCTAAACGCTACAAAAGCAATAATTAAAACAAATAAGATGATAAATGTTCGCAAAATAATAATAAAATTTGATTGCTTTTTGCCCCTACGTTTTTTTGGCATAGAAATTCCCTTACTCTTTTAGTTATTACTTTTTAGTATAACCTCTTTCAGACATAAAA
>SKEH01001219.1_pt1 | contig 11598 bp, 6 predicted proteins | sample 4826571 | NCBI WGS metagenome assembly SKEH01 (sample SAMN11008814, study PRJNA524170) | human gut metagenome | biome: Human fecal sample; material: Feces; isolation source: fecal sample from pouch patient p29 | host: Homo sapiens | place: Israel: Tel-Aviv | collected 2016-09-14 | reverse complement strand
TCACAGAACCATCTGCAGAGGTAGATATCTCCTGTGTAATGTGTGGTGGTGAAGGTTGTCGTGTATGCTCTCATACAGGGTGGCTTGAAATCTTAGGTTGTGGTATGGTACATCCTCGTGTACTTGAGCTTAATGGCTATGATCCTAATAAGGTGAAAGGTTTTGCCTTTGGTATGGGCGTAGAACGTATTGCTATGTTGTTATATGGTATTGGCGATTTACGTCTATTCTTTGAAGATGATATCCGTTTCTTGGAACAATTTTAGGAGGTAGAAATGAAAGCAAGCTTACAATGGATGAATGAATACGTACCTCTTGATCTAAATCGTCCTGCCCAAGAATTAGCGGATGAATTGACACAAGCAGGTATTCCTGTAGAAGAAGTACTTTCTATGGATCCAGGTTTGAAAAAAATCTATACTGGTAAAATCGTAGAAATTACAAAACACCCAGATGCAGATAAATTACAAGTATGCCAAGTACAATGCTTATCTGAAGATGGGGAAGAAATTACTAAGCAAATCGTTACCGCTGCTACGAATGTGGCTGTTGGTCAAATCGTACCAGTTGCGTATCATAAATCTCGTTTGGCAGATGGTACAGAAATCAAAAAAGGTAAATTACGTGGTGTTGTATCAGAAGGCATGTTCTGCTCCGTTGCTGAATTCGGTATTTCCTCTGATTTGGTAAGACCAGAAGAAGCACAAGGCATCTATATTTTCCCTGAAGGTACACCAATTGGTTTAGATATTAAAGAAGCACTTATGCTTGATGATACTGTATATGAATTTGAATTAACAGCTAATCGTGCAGACTGCTTCTCTATGGTAGGTTTGTCCCGTGAATTCGGTATTATGACAAATCAAAAGGCTTTGTTCCCAGTTATTATGGTGAATGAAAATGGTGAGTCTATCGAAGGTAAAGCATCTGTAGCTATCGAAGCACATGATCTTTGCACGCGATTTACATCCCGTCTTGTTACGAATGTTACCATCGAACCATCTCCATTGTGGATGCAAAATCGTTTGCGTAACAGCGGCATTCGCCCTATCAACAATGTAGTGGACGTAACAAACTACGTTATGCTTGAGTTAGGTCAACCAATGCATGCTTATGATTATGATTGTGTAGCGGACCATACCCTTATTGCACGTCGTGCAAAAGCCGGTGAAACACTTACTACACTAGACGGTAATGAACGTGAACTCAATGAGTCCATGCTTATCATTGCAGATACAAAGGGCCCAATCGGCGTAGCTGGCGTTATGGGTGGTCTTACTAGTGAAGTAACAGATAAAACTACGAACGTCTTGTTCGAAGCTGCTGTATTTAATGGACCATCTATTCGTCGTACATCCAAAGCATTAGGTATGCGTTCCGAAGCATCTGGTCGTTTTGAACGCGGTGTAAACCATAAATATACAGCATATGCTATCGATCGTGCTGCACAATTGTTACAACAAATCTGTCCTTCCTGTAAGGTAAGTGTTGGCGTTATTGATGTATATCCAGAACCAGTAGAACAACGCACTGTAACTTTCACAGCAGAACAAATCAATGACTATCTTGGCACTTCTATTGAAAAAGATAGAATGGTAGATATTTTAACGAAGCTTGAATTTGGCATTACTGAATCTGGTGATACCATTGAAGCACTCGTTCCAACATGGCGCGATGATGTGACTGTTATGCCTGATATTGCTGAAGAAGTGGCGCGCATCGTAAGCTATGATAATATTGCGCCTACAATTCCTGTAGCGATACTATCCTCTGGCGGTATGACACCTAAAAAAGCGTTAACTAAAGACGTAACACATTACTTAGCACATGCAGGATTAAGCCAAATCATTACATTTAGTTTCATGCACAAAGATGGCCTTACGAATATGATGTTACCAGAAGGTGACAGTCGTTATACTGCTATTCCAATCCTAAATCCTATTTCCGAAGAGTTCCCATATATGAGAACTACGTTGGTGCCAGCTGTTATTGAAGCTGCTAAACGCAATATTGCTCAACAAAATAAGGATTTGTGGTTATTTGAAACGGCTAATGTGTATGAACCAAAGGCATTGCCATTAACAGAAGTACCGCATGAACGCCCTATGGCATGTGGTATTATGATGGGTAAGGTTACAGAGGCCGCATGGAACCAAGCGCAACGCGACACTGATTTCTATGATGTAAAAGGTGTAGTTGACGGTTTACTAGCTAAATTAGGATTGACTCAATATGATATTCAACCATCTAGTGAAAGCTATTATCATCCAGGCGTAAGTGCACATTATACAGTCAATGGTGTAACGATTGCAAACTATGGTGAATTACATCCACAAGTGGTTAAAAACTTCGATTTGTCTGGTAAAGTATATATGTTTGAAATCGACTTGGAAGCTGTATTATCCATTATAGTACCGCCATTTAGATATCAATCATTCAGTAAATTCCCAGGTACAAGTCGTGACTTGGCTATTGTAGCACCAGTATCTGTTACAAGTGGTGACATTGTAGCGCTTATTAAGGAACATGGCGGAGAATACTTAGAATCCGTATCTATCTTCGACGTTTACGAAGGGGAACATATTGAAGCAGGCTATCGTAGCTTAGCTTATAACTTACAATTTAGATCGATGGAAGGCACATTAAATGATGAAGACATTGATGGTGCAATTCAAGCGATTATTGATGCATTAGCAACTAAAAATTGTAAATTACGATAAATCATCGTGAAAGGGTTTACCTTATGGTAAACCCTTTTATGTCTATCTATCCCCTGTTGTATAATAGAAGGTATAGGTAATGAGTCAGAAAGGATTTATTATGGAATTATTAGCACCAGCGGGTACGATGGAAAATTTTATGGCCTCCTTAGAATCGGGGGCAGATGCTATATATTTAGGGGGCAAGGTCTTTAACGCACGGGCTCATGCAGCCAATTTTGGTATTGATGAATTGCGTGAGGCTGTACGGTTAGCACATATTTTAGATGTGTCTGTGTATGTAACCGTTAATATTTTGATTGGCGATACGGAACTAAAGGACCTTGAACAGTATATTAAGGATTTAGATTCCATTGGTGTAGATGCCATCATCGTGCAGGACTTAGCTGTTGCAGAAATTGCAAAACGTGTTGCACCAACCATCCATCTTCATGGAAGTACACAAATGACGGCTGCTACACTTGATGCGGTTCGTTTTTATGAAAGCCTAGGCTTTACACGTGTTGTTTTGGCTCGTGAATTAAGTCTTAAGGAAATTCAACATATATGCAAACATTGTAAGGCAGAAATTGAAGTATTTGTACATGGTGCATTATGTGTATGCTACTCAGGTCAATGTTTGATGAGTTCTTTCATCGGTGGACGCAGTGGTAACCGAGGTGCTTGTGCACAACCTTGTCGCTTACCTTATGAATTATTGGATTCTAAGGGTGAAAGTGTGTTACCTAAACATGAAGCTTATTTGCTAAGTCCAAAGGACCTCAATTATAGTGAGCATATGAACGAACTCGTAGCGGCTGGTGTTACATCCTTTAAGGTAGAAGGTCGTATGAAAAAGGTATCCTATGTTCGTCAAGTGATAGGTACTTATAGAGAGATATTGGATGAGGCATCAATTCACGAAAATCAACGTAAAGCCCTAGCCTCTGGATTTAATCGTGGATTCTCCACAGCCTATTTAGAAGATACGGTAGGTCGACAAATGATGACCGTAGTGGCGCCAAATCACCAGGGTAAGCCAATCGGTGAATCGTATACGAAAAAAGGGGAAGTTTACTTATCCTTAACAGAACCTATTGAACAAGGTTCATTAGTTAAAATATTACAATCTAATGGCAGTGTTACCTATTATACGGTAGATGACGAATGGACATGTGTATCCGATACGATGTATAAAGGGCGACCTGCAGAGGGCTTAGCAGTAGGTCAATTATATTTAGCATCTACACCAAAGAATACAAAGTCACGAGGCTTACAAGAGTTTACCCGTAAATATGATATGTCTGTATATCTCAGTATTGGCTCTAATGGTGAAACAAATTATACTGAATTAACTGCCATCCTAGACTCTGGTCTTAGTGTGACTGTTACAAATGAGTATGTGCCAGCTATTGCTAATAAAGTGCCCACATCGTTAGAGAAGGTAACAGAACAGTTAGGTCGGTTGGGTAATACGTTATTTAGGCTATCTTATGTAGATATTCCTGATGGCCCTTATATGTGGCCTGCTAGCGTTCTTAATGCACTACGTCGTGATGCCGTAACTGCATTAGAAACAGCGTTAATTACACATCATGTAGAATCATGGCAAGCATTGCAAGTAACAGGCGATGTAGATTATGATTTCAAGGCGCAACACGAGTTATCCTATGATACTTGTCCTATGATTTCAGCTCGTGTCGATGAAATAGAAGGTGTGAAAGCAGCAATTTCTGGTGGAGCACAGAAAATCGTTTTTGGTGGTGATAGACTGAGTCGTACACCATATGCGTTATCTATATATGATGAGGTGGCCCGTTTATGTGCTCAATCTGATGTGATTTGCACCTTTGCTACACCACGAGTTGTGAAAGATGATGAAGTAGAAGCATATAAACATACATTAGAGGCAATCGTACAGGCTCATCCAGATAGTATTTCCATTCACGTGCCACAAGCATTATTATGGCTCCGTGAATTAGGATATACAGGTGCCATTGAGGCTGATACAGGCCTTAATATTTTCAATACACCTACATTGCATTTCTGGGAACAGTTACATATAAGTTGTGTAAATCCATCGCAAGAGTTGACCTTAAAACAAATTACGGAACTAGCTAAACATAGCCACGTTCCTATTGAGACGATGATACATGGCTATACGGAAATGATGATTTCCGAATATTGTGCTATTGCAAGTTTTGTTGGCACAGGTAGTAAAGTAAATTGTCCTATGCCATGTGTTAAGGAATCGTATTCGTTAAAGGATAGAAAAGGTGAAATATTCCCAATTCGTACGGATCCATACTGTCGTATGCACATCATGAATAGTCATGAAATGGATATGCGAGCCTATGTACCTATGTTGTTACAAAAAGGAATTTCCATATTACGCGTTGATGGTCGTCATATGAAACCAAGTTATGTGAAAGATATTGTATCCCAATATGTTGGCATAGCAACGGGTACGATGGAGGCACCACCTAAGAAAATAGATTCCCAAGGCGAATCTATTACACGGGGACATTATTTTAGAGGTATTTTATAGAACGAGGTAGTACATTGTTTAATGAAGATGTATTAGATTTTATAAAAATTAAAGAAGAGTTGGCTAGTCATTGTAGCTCTATTATTGCTAAAGAAATGGCTTTAGCATTGGAACCTATGACGAATCGAGAAAAGATTCAAGAGGCTTTAGATGAAACAGCAGAAGCACTGCGCTCTTGGCAAACAGAAATCGAGCAACCTTTAGGGGGGACTCGAGATATACGTGAATCTTGTAAAAAGAGTCGTAAGGATTTTGTGCTTTCACGAGAAGCCATATGGGATGTCTATATAACTATAGGTGCCTATAAACGTATGGCGAAGTTCTTTAGAGCGAAGTATATGGAATACCCATTATTGTCTTTATGGATGCAAGACATGCCGAATATGGACCGTGTGGAACAACGGTTAAAACGTGTATTTGATGAAAAAGGGGAACTGCTCGATACAGCATCTCCTAAATTGGCAAGCCTACGGAATACGATTAGTAAGACGCGAGATCGTATTAAACACGATATTCAAGCCATATTGCATGACAAGGATAATCAGAAATATTTCCAAGAAGCGATTATTACGCAACGCAACAATCGTTATGTAATTCCTGTTAAGCAAGAATATCGCCAATATTTTGATGGTTTAATTCACGATCGATCTGCAACAGGGCAAACATTATATATTGAACCGATGCGACTTGTACAGCTAAACAATGATTTGCAAGAAGCTTTAATTGGTGAGGAGCAAGAGGTATTACGCATTTATAAGGAACTTTCAGCCCTTATCAAACAACATAGTAATGATCTGATGGATGCCTGTGAAAAGGTATCCCATATTGAATTTGTCTATGGGAAAGCAAAACTAGCTATAGCCCAAAAGGCGGTGCAAGCCACATTGAGCGAAGGGCGTGACGTCAATTTGATGCGTGCTCGCCATCCGTTGATTCCTGCCAATACAGTTGTACCTACAGATATTCGCTTGGGTACGGACTATCGAATTTTATTGATTACTGGTTCCAACACGGGTGGTAAAACGGTGTCATTAAAAACACTTGGCTTATTATCCCTTATGAACCAAAGCGGTTTATTTATTCCTGCTGATCATGGTTCTATATTGCCGATTTTTCATAATATTTTTGCAGATATTGGGGATGAACAAAGCATTGAAGCTAGCTTGTCTACATTCTCTGCACACATGACACAAGTGATTTCTATTATTAAACATTGTGGTCCTAATGATCTTGTGCTACTCGATGAACTCGGCTCTGGCACAGATCCGGAGGAAGGTAGTGCTTTAGCTGTATCCATACTTGAATTCTTCCGCCAAAAGGGAACTCTCATGATGGTTAGTACTCACTATAATGAGTTAAAGAACTATGCGTACCATACGGCAGGTATCGAAAATGGTCACGTTGAATTTGATGAGCGTACATTAAAGCCTACCTATCGATTACATATTGGCGTAGCTGGTAGTAGTCATGCATTGAGCATTGCAGCGCGTTTGGGGTTACCAAAGGACATCGTCAATCGCGCTCGTGATTACAAATCTAAATTTGGCAGTAGCGAAATGGAAAATGTTCTAACCGATTTGAATGAACAATTACGTAAATCATCGGAACGCGAACGGGCACTCAAAAAAGAATTAGATGAAACACGTCGCATGCGCGGTCAATTAGAAAGAGAAAAGAAACAGTTTAATGAAAAACGCAAACAGATGTTAGCGAAGGCTCAAGCTGATGCGGAATCGATGAAACGTAGTCTCCGCGTAGAAGGGGAAGCCATCATTAAACAGTTAAAGGCTCAATTCTCTGAGACAAATAAGGATAAGCGCTTATCCGCCATCAATGCAGCTCGTAAAGGAATCTCTAATGTTCACGTGCCAGAGGCACCTATAGATGATAATCGTAAAGAGTTGACTATAGATGCCGTTGCTATTGGTCAAGTCGTATATGTCACATCTTTGCGCTCGTTAGGGACGGTTTTATCCATTAAAGGTAATCGTGTTACTGTAGATATCAATGGTTTATCTGCTACTGTGAAAGTAAGTGAATTACAATCTACTACGCGAGAAGAGTCCAACAAGATTCAACGCGATAATCTTAAGGCGCAACCTAAAACACGTAAGAGAGCAGGGGGCTCTGCCGTGCAACGTCAAAAAGAAGTACGTACAGAGATTAATATTCTCGGTCAAACCGTAGATGAAGCTGTTGTTTCTGTAGGTCGATTTATTGATCAAGCCCTATTAGGCGGCATCAACCAAGTTCGTATCATTCATGGTAAGGGCACTGGTGCATTGCGCGAAGGCGTACATCAGTATTTACGAACCTTGCCACAAGTAGCACATTTTGAAACTGCTGGCTATGATGAAGGTGGCGCAGGTGCTACAAATGTAGTGTTAAAATAATATACAATCCTTACGATAGTGCTAGATAAGAAGCAGACAACTATGAGTCTGCTTCTTTTTTTGTAATAGAAAAGAGGCAAAACCATGTGGCTTTGCCTCTTAGTATGTTGCTTCGCTAGTGGTTAGCGATCTTTTTTCTTCTCTTTTTTAGACTTCGATTGACTTGGTTTGGAATCTGTAGATTCTACCTTGGATGATGAGTCATCATCTTTTGAGATTGCATCATTCTTATCCTTACCATCCTTTTTATCTTTGTCATCTTTTTTGTCTTTGTCGTCCTTTTTCGGAGCTTCTTTTACTGGGTTATAATGGCCCTCGCTGACAGCTGCTTGAGCACTAGCAGGTACATTAAAGTCAGAAGCAGGGGTATTAGCTAATGCGGCCGACATAAATTGTCTCCACATTACTGCCGGCGTTGAACCACCGGTAATACCTAATGTTTCAGATCCGTAGTCATCGCCTATCCAAACCGCAGCAACTAAATCAGGTGTATATCCAACGAACCAAGCATCTTTTTCATCATCTGTTGTACCTGTTTTACCAGCTGCAGGTCTACCAATAGCAGCATTGCCACCAGTACCACCAGTGATAACAGACTCTAACATATCTGTGATGATAGCCGCATCTTTTTCTTCAACGACGCGTTTTTCTTGGATGGAATTTTCTTCCACCACTTGTCCGTTGCGATCCACAATTTTTATGATTGCTGTAGGTTGAACCTTGACGCCACCATTAGCCAGTACGCTATAGGCTTCTGCCATTTCTAATGGTGAAACACCATGAGTTAAACCACCGAGTGCTGTTGATAAGTTGTTATCTTCATCAGTTAAGGTAGTAATACCCATCTTCTTAGCTAAGTCGATAATCTTAGACATGCCCACTTCATCAGCAATTTTTACAGCTGGTACGTTACGAGAATGTTGTAATGCATAACGGTAAGTAATATTGCCTTCATAGTTTCGTTCATAGTTTTGAGGACGCCATCCATTAAAATCAACAGGGCTGTCATCAACAATGGAACCTGGAGTTTTACCAGATTGAATAGCAGCTAAGTAAACAAATGGTTTCATAGCAGAGCCTGGTTGACGTTCCGCTTGTGATGCACGGTTAAAGGCATCATCTCCACGACCACCGACCATGGCAACAATATAACCGTTATGTGGATTCATTGCTACAATAGCACCTTGTGGTTGGTGTAGACCATTTTGGTCAGTATACATAGTTGGTAGATTTTGCATTGCTGCAACTGCAGCATTTTGAGCATCCATATCGAGAGTGGTATAAATTTTAAGACCATCTTTATAGATTGCATCATCACCATATTTTTCAGAAATTTGAGCAATTACGTAATTGATAAAATAAGATGCATTGTTGTTTTCGTGAGTTTGCTCTTGCTTAGCAACTAAACCTAAATCTGCTTCGCGAGCTGCATCGGCTTTATCTTGTGTGAGATAACCATACTTAACCATTTGGCCCAATACAACAGCCTGGCGTTTTTTACCGGCTTCTAAGTTGTTGAATGGGGAGTAGTAGTTAGGACTTTGAGGTAACCCCGCAAGCATAGCACATTGAGCTAATGTTAAATCGCGTACATCTTTACCAAAGTAAACATGAGCTGCTGATTGAACACCATAAGCACCTTGACCAAAATAAATTTGGTTCATATACATTTCAAGAATTTCTTGTTTGGTATAGTGCTGTTCGATTTTAAGTGCTAATAAAGCTTCGGAAATCTTACGTTTAAGAGTTCTGTCTTGGGAAAGAAATGCATTACGAGCCAATTGTTGTGTGATTGTAGAACCACCTTCGGATACACCACTATGTACAACATTAACCCAAATAGCACGTAAAATACCGATAGGGTCGATACCGTGATGGCTATAAAAACGGGAGTCTTCAGTAGCTACAAAAGCATCTTGTAATTCTTTTGGTACTTCATTAATTGGGACTGGCAAACGATTTTCTGTGGAGTGAACCGTAGTAATTAAATTGCCATGTACGTCATAGATCTGAGACGATGCAGATGGTCGTACGTTAGATACATCTGGAAGATTAGACATGGTAGCGCTTATAAAACCACAACCGCCACCGGCTACAATAAGAACAAGTAATAATACAATCATCCAAATCGTCTTTTTAGTTGATGCCTTTGGATTGCTCGGGTTAGGAGCTGGTTTACGACGAGCTCTTATATTTGAGTTATTACCCATAGAGTCACCTCTTTTTTAAAGTAAATATAACGTAAAATATATTACGCAGTTATAAATAGTATACCATAAAAGACATAAAACAAACACTATATATAATTGTGAAAGCCTATTTATAATGGTATACTATAAAGAACAGATTTTATGTAGGAGGATTTCCATGATTACAGCACAAGAACAAGTGCGCCAAATTACACATGGCGTATCTGGAATAATTAATGAAGAAGACTTAGTCAAAAAAATAGAACGTTCCATTAAAGAGAATAAACCATTGATCGTAAAATTGGGCCTCGATCCTACGGCTCCTGACATTCATTTAGGTCATACCGTACCACTTCGTAAGCTTCGCTTGTTCCAAGAGTTTGGCCATCAAGTGGTTATTGTAATCGGCGGTTTTACGGCTCGTATTGGTGACCCTACTGGTAAAAGCGTAACACGCCCACCACTTACTAAGGAAGAAGTATTAAAAAATGCGGAAACCTATAAGACCCAAATCTTTAAGGTATTAGACCCTGAAAAAACAATTGTACGCGATAATAGTGAATGGCTTGAATCCATGAACTTCGCTGATGTACTTCGCTTAGCAAGTTCTTATACAGTAGCACGTATGATGGAGCGCGATGACTTTGATAAACGTTACAAAGAAGGTCGTCCTATTGGTGTACATGAATTTATGTATCCATTGATGCAAGGTCAAGACTCTGTAGCATTGCATGCAGATGTTGAATTTGGTGGTACAGATCAAACTTTCAACTTACTTATGGGTCGTCATCTACAAGAATTGGCAGGACAAGAACCTCAAGTAGTTATTACTATGCCATTGCTCGAAGGCCTTGACGGCGTTCAAAAGATGAGTAAATCCTTGGGTAACTACATCGGTATCGATGAAGCACCTAAAGATATGTATGGTAAAGCCATGTCTATTCCTGATGAATTGATGATGCGTTATTTCATGCTTGTTACGGATATGTCTATCGAAGATCAAGATGACATGGAAGAACGTTTAGAAAATGGCACATTGCACCCACGTGATGCAAAAATGCAATTGGCAAAAACTATCGTTCGTTTATATCATGGTGAACAAGCAGCGCAAGAAGCGGAAGATGAATTTAAACGCGTATTCCAACAACATGCATTGCCAACAGATATTCCTGAATATGCTATTGATAAACCTAGCGAAGCTATTTTCGTACCACAATTCTGTACGGATGCTGGTTTGACTGCTTCTAATGGTGAAGCTCGCCGCTCCATTAAAGCTGGTGCATTCAAAGTAAACGGTGAAAAATACGGTGAAGAAAACCTAGTTCTTGAGGATGGTATGATTGTTCAAGTAGGTAAGCGTAAATTTATCAAAATTAAATTTAACTAATATAAAACTGTGATGAGGTTTGAACTGCACCCCAAAAATTGGACACAATTTTTGGAGGTGCAGTTTTTTATGTCAAAATACTCAAAAGAAGTTAAAGAAAAAGCAATTGGCCTTTTTGAAAAAAATTAAGTCCCTTTAGAATTGCTAAGGAGCTTGAAATTCCAGAAAGTACTGTAAAAAACTGGCTATGCAAATTTAAACTTAGTCATAACTTGACTCATAAAATTGGTAAACGAATATTTTCAGCAGATTTTAAACGTAAAGTTCTTGAAACGAGCTGGAAAGATAAGTTATCCTTTAAATGAAGAAAAAGAAGTACAAAAAATAGATTCGTTAGTAGACAGTGATAGTCCTAAAGATCAAGTAATTCAGATGGTGAAGT
>SKEH01001217.1_pt1 | contig 11632 bp, 9 predicted proteins | sample 4826571 | NCBI WGS metagenome assembly SKEH01 (sample SAMN11008814, study PRJNA524170) | human gut metagenome | biome: Human fecal sample; material: Feces; isolation source: fecal sample from pouch patient p29 | host: Homo sapiens | place: Israel: Tel-Aviv | collected 2016-09-14 | reverse complement strand
CCTAGATATTTTTTCAAAGGGAAAAACTCAGTGATGGAATCTCCTGCAAATACGATACTATCCGCTTTAACCTTACTGTTGGCTTTCTGAAAAGTTTGCAACCGTTTCATTTGATAGGTAGTCAATTCAGCACTCCCTCTTTCTTTTTGACGTTTTTTAGCAGTTCTATTTTCCAATATTTTATCCCCTTAAATCCATTATGATAGCAAAAAAACTGTTTAAAACAGGTTTTTTGCATGCACTAATCAATAGAAGCTAGATAATTATCAATAACGTCTAAGACTCCAGATTCATCATTTGACTTAGCTTGATAATTAGCAGCTGCCTTAACATTTTTAGGTGCATTAGCCATAGCATAAGAATACTTAGCTAGTTTTAGCATTTCAATATCATTTCCGCCATCACCAAAAGCCATTAAATGATCACCAGTAAAATTCCAGCGTTTCAATAACTGCTGTAAGGCCCATCCCTTGTGCAGTCCTTTTGTAATAATATCAATATAACCAAAACCGCTGGCCGTTCCTACCAAACGCTGACTTGTTTTATAATCAGCAATAGCCTTCATGATCTGAGCTGACTCCTCTTCTTTGACCTGCAAGGTCAACTTAAAAAAGCGTTCATCAGGAAGAGGGGAAAACGAGTTCACAAGTTCTAAAACAGGAAAGAAAGGTGAAAGCATTTTGACAATATTCTCAGAAACGCCCTTTTTTAGATAGCCTTTCTTTTCTCCCGATAAGACAACAACAGCTTGAGGATACTTCTCTTCAATAAAGTAAATGATACTGGCGATATCCTCTCTTTGCTGGAAAACTTCAACCAAGGATTGATTTTTAGAAATAATATTAGCACCATTTTCACCGACAAAAGTTAACTGCTCATGACAATCAGGAAAGTGTTCGCGCAATTGACGGTATGGATTGCTGCTTGCGACAACAAAGCGAATATCTCTTTCTTGCAGTTGTTTTAAGATTCTCTGAAATCGGTTATGATCGTAACTCCCTTTAGAATTTAAGAAGGTTCCATCCATATCGGTTGCAATAACTTTCACACTCATTTCTTCTCCTCTAACTAGCTAGTGTAATTAATCTTAGATAAATAATAACAATATTATTTTAAATCAAATAATATTTCTAATTCGTTCGACTGTATTCGAAGGCAAAATCGGATCCCTTTTAAAGTTCTGGCATAAAATCACTTACTTCCTGTCATTATTATAACACACAAAAAATTTAAAAAAATTAAAAGACACCCTAAAGTGCCTCTTGTTATTAGCTGAGTAGACCAGTTATATAAACCAGGAAGAAAATAGCAAAACCAGCCAGATAAATCAAACCAAAAATTGATAACCAATTCAGCCAAACAGATAGCTTGTGCTCCTTGTTATTAACCAATGAATAATTCAAATAAGCATAAACTGGTGTTGTCAGGAAAGACGCAATCATAGCAAAGCGCATTAGAGTTGCAACATCACCTGCAAATAAAAGAACAATAATAATCCCAATAATAGACGTAAAGACCATCCAAACATTAAGCGCCTTTTGTGAAGCTTCCTTTCGTCCAAACAGTAAGCGCATGGTTTCATTATTGGCACGCGAATAGCCATCAATAACTGTAATAGTTGTACCAAAGATGCACAAAAAGGCAATGAAGGCAATCAAAAGACGAGACCAAGCACCAAAGGACGATTCATACATATTGATAAACTGGGCAATGTAAGCTGCACTAGCACTCTTAACTTGTTGGCCTGAACCAAATTGAATCAAAGCACCCAGTGCCAAGAAGATAAATGCAAGAACCGCTGTTCCGATATAACCAACGTTAAAGTCAAAAATACCATCAGTCAGAGAAACTTTTGCTGTCTTGCGCTTTTCAACCGTCCACATAGAATTGATAGCCGAAATTTCAATCGGAGCTGGCATCCAGCCCATCAAAGAAACAATAAAAGGCAGGGCTGTTAGTTGCCACGGTGATGGTGCTGTGAAATCTGGAGCATATTCTCTATGTTTAAAGAGAGCAATAACAACAGCCAAGGTTGTCGCCAAAGTCAAGGCTGTCATCACCCACTTAGACAAGCCATCAAGAAAACGATAACCTCCAATTAAAAGCATTGCCAAGGTTACTATGATAAGGGCTGTTGTTAATTGCGAGATAGACAGGCCAAATCCATTCGGGAAGATATTATAAAGAATTGCCGCAGCTAAAATTCCAACAGCTGCTGTATTGACAACGGCTGAGAATATATTCATGATAAAAAATACCCACAAATAAAGTTTCCCTTTTTCTTTGTAGCCTTCAATCAGACTTTTATTATTTTGCAGTGTGTATTGCGAGCCAAAACGAAAAAATGGATATTTAAACAAGTTAACCAATAAAACAATAATGGCCAACTGCCAGCCGTAAATAGCGCCTGCTTGCGTTGATGATACAATATGGGATCCACCAACAGCTGCTGATGCCATAAGGATCCCCGGTCCCATAGCTTTAAATTTGCTTTTCCATGTTGAGCGTTCCTCTTCCGCCATAAACTTTTCTCCTTTTTATAACTTAAATTATCAGAGTTTTCTGAATATGATGTACAATTATTATAACATTGATAGAAAAGCTGTCAAGAGTATTTTCAGAAAATTTCAATAAATTATTTAACTCAATTAGAATAGGATACCTTATTAGGACAAACAGCTATGATTGCAGCGCAATAACCTATAAAAGAGTCTAATCGTGAAGATTACGTATAAAAAATCGGATTGTTAGCCTTAACCTACTCAAAACAAGACTAAATAACTTAGGGAAGTTATTATGATTTTAGGAAAATAATCCTGTAAAAAAATTAACAAGCCATTGCCAGATTTTAGCAAAAAAACCTTTACCGGACTCAATAGCTTTGTTAGCATTAAACTTTAAGTTGAGTCCCTTAAAAGTTGATTTAGCATTAGCAACAATACTGTCTTTTAGAGAATTCAGAGTTGATTTAAACCCTTTATTGTGAATAACCTCACTCTTTGAAAGTTTAAATGCAAAATTAACGATTAATGTTATTTGTTTGTCAGTCATTGAAGAATTTAAATTGTAATTTTTCAACGTATTCTCAACAATCTTTCGAACTTGATCTTTTGTTAATTTATCACCTGAATCAGCCACTGCAGATTTAATATCTGTTAGAGCAACATTAAGCTTATCAGCATCATAACTTTCTTTTCCTTTATTTTCCTCATTAATTCCAGAGAGAGTATTGAGTTCTTCTTGAGCCAAATTTTTACTTTCTTCAGAAACGCTTGCACCATTTTCTTCAAGTGAGTAATAAATACCCGCTAAAGCTGATTCTCCCGTTACAGCAATTGGTGCTGCAACTGTAATTTTAGCATGTTCAATTCCAAGCGTTACAGCGGCATTTCGATACATATCCTGTGTCACTTTCGTGATGTTTTCAGGAGTAACAATCTGCACATCAAGTGTTTCCTTATTACCTAATTTTTGAATCTTAACAGATGAATATAACTGCAAACTCGGATCATCAGCAACATTCATAATTTTAGCATAGCTGCTTGTATTTAGTGTTTTAACATTGGTATCCTTATCAGCACTATAACCCAACAAATTCAATGTTTGACTGCGCTGATCTTCACTTAAAGAATACCCCATAACATAGTCTGGCTGAACATAAGATTCATCAATAACCTTCTGAACAGAATCGTTGCTGCTAGCAGCAACGAAACTTAAAGGCACTATAGAAGTCAGAAAAAGTATTCCGCCTATTAATAATTTTCGTAAAATCATCGTTCTCCCTTTCTTATTTCTTTCTCTTATTCTTAATCATGAGAGTTAGCTTTTTAAACTGAAAAAACTAGCAATTTTTCATGACTATTCATGTAATTCCAAAGGCAGACCATCTGGATCAAAAAAGAAAGCCATTTTTTTACCTGTATAATCATCATAACGAACCTCTTCAACTCTTATACCTAAAGCTATCAACTCTTGTCTAGATGCCTCAACATCTTCTACATAAAAAGCTAGATGTCTCAAGCCACAAGCTTCTCGCGGCCAACTGATACGCTCTGGTGGGGCGCAGTAATTAGAGTCCGTTAACTTATTTCCAAAAATTTCTAACTCAATATCACCACATTTCAAATCAAGTTTGTAATCATGACGTTTCGGCCTGTGATTTTCTCGAATGACTTCAAAACCCAATTGATTAACATAAAACTCATAAGATTTATCATAATCCGAAACTATCAAAGCAACATGATGAACTGCTTTTAATTTCATTTTTGTTTTTCCTTTCAAAATATTGCCATTAGTGACAATCAAGTAGAGGCTAATCTCTAACTCCTCTCACACCATCACACCAGCGTACGTACTATTAGACATATAGCAGCGGTTCAACTAACTTCTCATGATTCCTTGTTATTACGTTTGCAATGCTCATGAGACCTCACAGAATAAGTCGTACCTAAAAGAAACTCGTTAGAGCGAGTTTCTTGTTTTAAAATGATATTTGATTATAGGACTGCCTAAAAGCTTTTTTTATCTTTTTGGAAGTCTTATTAAAATCAGTTTCCCCCTTATATGTGCCATGAACAATTGTTCTGGCAGTCGCCCCCGCATCTGTACAAGTGACCAAAGTAACTTCATTTTGTCCCGGCCGATTGTCAATAACTTCTACATGTTCAGGTGTGACAGTTTTCACTTCACTAATAACATAAGTATAAACCTTATTTTTATCAGTCAGATAAATTTCCATGCCTTCTTTTGCACGTTCTAAAGGTGAAAAGAGCATCTGTGAAGATCCGGTCATACCAAAAACATGATGGCTAGCAAGAGCATAATTATTTTCTCCCATGACTTGGTCATTTTTCATCGTTCCAGCACCATATGTTAAGCCAACATTATCTAATCCTTTGAAGATTGGTAAATTGATTTTTAAGTCTGGAATGGCAATTCCGCCAATTACAGGAAGCTTCTGAGCAGCCATTTGCGCTGCCAGTACCGATTGAGTACTGATAGATTCCACCTTTTTAAAATCAAAGGAAGAATGGGCAGCCTTGTTGTGTTCAATATCTTTCTTGCTAACATTAGAAACCTGATATCTATTGGTATTCCAAGCAATTAGAGTATTTCTAATTGGGGTATTGAAGATTAGTGCTAAGCCAATCACTAATAAAAGGATAGGCAGAAAGGTCCTTAAAAAACTTCGTTTTTTCCTAGATTGACGTTCTTTTTTCATTGCTACCTACTTATTTTCATTATTATTTAGTGAAGTGCCTTCTATTACTTCAGACTTGACCAAAGCAAAGGTTACAATCTTAGCATTTTCATCTAGGCGCATCACTTTGACACCCATGGCTGAACGCCCAGTCTGAGAGATATCGGCAACACTTGTACGAATGATAACACCAGTATCCGTAATAATCATGATATCTTCATCATCATTGACAGTGACAAGTCCAGCGAGAGGACCATTTTTAGCGGTGATATTGGCAGTTTTAATTCCTTTACCACCACGTCCTTTAGTCGGGTATTCACTGGCAGGTGTTTGCTTACCATACCCTTTTTCTGTAATGGTTAGAACATTGCGATTATCTGCTATGTGATCTGCACCAATGACATAATCATTTTTCCTGAGATTAACACCTTTCACACCAGTTGCCAAACGTCCCATATTGCGGACAGCAGATTCTTGGAAACGAACAGAATAACCTAAATGTGTTCCAATAATGATATCCTCTTGACCATTGGTCAAAAGAACGTTGATCAATTCATCATTATCGCGCAGACTCAGCGCTTTGAGACCATTTTGACGAATATTGCCAAAGGCAGACACACTAGTCCGTTTGACAACTCCTTGCCTAGTCGTAAAGAATAAATACTTATCATGAAAATCATCTGATTTCACATTGATTATGGTTTGAATCGTTTCACCATCATCTAATTTCAGTAAATTGACGATAGGTAAGCCCTTTGCAGTTCGGCCGTATTCAGGAATTTCATAACCTTTGAGACGATAAACTCTCCCTTGATTAGTAAAGAAGAGCATGGCATCATGCGTACTTGTTGATACCAGTTCACGAACAAAGTCATCATCATTGACGCCCGTTCCTTGGACACCACGACCGCCTCGTTTTTGTGTACGAAACTCATCTTGACCAAGACGTTTAATATAACCCTTATTAGATAAAGTAATCAGAACATCTTCTTCTTCAATCAAGTCTTCATCTTCGAGTGACAGGACTTCACCAACCATTAATTCTGTTCGGCGTTGATCAGCAAATTTGCGTTTGATATCTTCAAGTTCATCCTTGATGATGGTGATAACACGTTCTGGTTTAGCCAAAATATCAGCTAAATCAGCGATCAATGCTAAAAGGTCATTATATTCTGACTGAATTTTATCACGTTCCAAGCCGGTCAAGCGACGCAGGCGCATATCAAGAATGGCTTGACTTTGTCTTTCGGATAAATCAAAACGACTCATTAATTCAGCTTGAGCAATGGTATCTGTCTCACTATTGCGGATAATGGTAATAACTTCATCCAGATGATCAAGAGCAATCAGTAAACCTTCTAAGATATGAGCCCGGCTTTCAGCTTTAGCCTTATCAAACTTAGTACGTCTAACAATGACTTCTTTTTGATGGTCAATATAATTATCTAAAATCTGTCTCAAGGACAAAATTTTAGGGACACCCTTCTCAATAGCTAACATGTTAAAACTAAAATTAGTTTGTAGACTTGTTAACTTAAAAAGATTATTTAAAATAACATTAGCACTAGCATCACGGCGGACTTCAATAATAAAACGAACGCCTTCACGGCTGGATTCATCTCGAACAGCAGTGATACCTTCAATGCGTTTTTCTTGTGCTAAGCGAACAATATGCTCATGTACTTTAGTTTTATTGACCATATAAGGAAATTCAGTAACAACAATGCGTTCACGTCCTGACTTCGTTTGCTCAATCTCAGTGCGAGCACGCAAAACAATAGAACCCTTTCCTGTATCATAGGCGCGATGTATACCCGATTTCCCCATGACAAGAGCTCCTGTTGGAAAATCGGGGCCGGGTAGTACTTCCATTAGGTCACGCGTTGTCACGTCAGGATTATCCATAACTAATTTGACCGCATCAATTGTTTCTCCCAAATTATGAGGTGGAATATTAGTGGCCATTCCAACAGCAATACCTGTCGCTCCATTAACCAGAAGATTTGGAAAACGTGACGGTAAAATTAAAGGTTCACGTTCAGAACCATCATAGTTATCTGCAAAATCAACTGTATTTTTATTAATATCACGAAGCATTTCCATAGCAATTTTGCTCATACGCGCTTCTGTATAACGCTGCGCTGCAGCGCCATCTCCGTCCATAGAACCAAAATTTCCATGACCATCAACCAACATGTGACGGTAAGACCACCATTGTGCCATCCGAACCATGGCTTCGTAAATAGATGAATCTCCATGCGGATGGTATTTACCCATGACATCACCTGTAATACGCGCTGATTTTTTATGCGGCTTGTCAGGAGTAACCCCCAATTCATTCATGCCATATAAAATACGACGATGAACAGGTTTTAATCCATCGCGAACATCTGGAAGAGCCCGAGCAACAATAACACTCATAGCATAGTCAATAAAACTCGTCTTCATTTCACTTGTTAAATTGACATCTACTAAATTTCTATCTTGCATTAAAAAATGCCTCATTTCTAGTCTAAAACTCTTTTATATTATATCACAAATAAGGCTCTTTTTCAGCTATTCTACTATAGTTTTCCGCTGAGAAAGGTAAATATTAGTGACTTTCTTAACAAAAAGTGTTAGAATGAAAATGTATAGAATATATACTTAATAAATTATAAGGAGATGTTTAGAACATGACTGCAACTAAACAACATAAAAAAGTCATCCTTGTTGGTGATGGTGCTGTAGGTTCATCTTACGCTTTCGCTCTCGTTAACCAAGGAATTGCTCAAGAACTTGGTATTATTGAAATTCCTCAATTATTTGAAAAAGCCGTTGGCGACGCTCTTGATCTTAGTCATGCACTTGCTTTTACTTCACCAAAAAAAATCTATGCAGCTAAATATGAAGACTGTGCGGATGCTGACCTTGTTGTTATCACTGCTGGTGCACCCCAAAAACCAGGCGAAACTCGCCTCGATCTCGTTGGTAAAAATCTTGCCATCAATAAATCAATTGTTACTCAAGTTATAGAATCAGGCTTTAATGGTATCTTCCTCGTTGCTGCTAACCCAGTTGATATCTTAACTTATGCTACATGGAAATTCTCAGGTTTCCCTGCCGAAAAAGTTATTGGCTCAGGTACTTCACTTGATACTGCTCGTTTCCGTCAAGCACTTGCTGAAAAACTTGATGTTGATGCGCGTTCAGTCCATGCTTACATTATGGGTGAACATGGTGACTCAGAATTTGCAGTATGGTCTCATGCCAATGTAGCTGGTGTTAACCTTGAAAACTATCTTCAAGATGTTCAAAATTTCAATGGCGAAGAATTGATTGACTTATTTGAAGGTGTTCGCGATGCTGCCTATACAATCATCAATAAAAAAGGTGCAACTTTCTATGGTATTGCTGTTGCCCTTGCTCGTATCACTAAGGCTATTCTTGATGACGAAAATGCCATATTGCCACTTTCAGTATTTCAAGATGGCCAATATGGTTTCAATGAAGTCTTTATCGGTCAGCCCGCTATCGTAGGTGCACATGGTATTGTTCGCCCAGTAAATATTCCTTTGAACGATGCTGAAAAACAAAAGATGCAAGCTTCTGCAAAAGAATTAAAAGCTATCATTGACGAAGCCTTCTCTAAAGAAGAATTTGCTGCTGCAGCTCGTAACTAAACAATAAAAATCCATAAAAATACCAAGCATTACACAATGCTTGGTATTTTTATTAAACGTTTTAATCATTGTAGTAAGTCCTGCTAACAACAGTCCAACTGTTAAGACCATCCGACGACTTTTCCAACTCTCCATTAGCATTAATACGATAATGAGCAACAGTTGGACTAGTATTAGGATCTGCTCCTGCTTGCTTCATTGCATCAGACTGATGATTTTCCTTAATAGTAGCATAAACCAAACCATCCGTATCAGATTTCCAACTTTCAATAGTGAAATCTTTTTTAGTAAAACGACTATCTTTACGATTCTCCAGATAATTTGCGATAACCCAATCTTCAACCTGTTGAGTAGTAAGATTTTTTGTATCTACTTGACTGTCACTACTCTTTCTATGAGAAGACTTCTGTGATGAAGGTCTTCCTTTTTGCAACTGGTAATCCAACCCAATATTAGTTAAAGGTTGAGAATAATCAAAATCGCTGTCAACACCTGTTTGCCAAACTAAAGGTTTAATATAGCCATCTCCAATATAGACACCATAAGCATATCTAACGTAAACTCCTCCTAGTTGTGCTCCTGCCACCAAACCACTTGGCTGTGTCCCTTTAACAAAATGATAACAGTAAGTATTAACGCCCACTCTCTCTATATTTTTAATTCTACTTGTGTAATTTTCTGAACCAATAACTGTTTTTATCACACCATTTTTAGAAAAGGTCATTTGAATATCTTTTTGGAGATTATCAACATAACCATACCACGTTCCTCTTAACTTTACTGGAAAAACAGCTGTAGTTTTCTGGCTTTGACTACGATCAGATTTTGTCTTGTTAGTTTTATCTTTCTTTTGGAGAGATGACGTTGCTGTGGTTCTCTTAGAAGTTGAGGTATTAGAGATAGGTCGAGAGCTGTCTTTTAAAAACATAAGAAAGAGAATAGCTATGATTACTCCTATAATACATACTGATGCTATTAAATAAGTGCGAAAACGATTTTTCTGCAATAAATTTTTATGCTCTGTTTCGTACTGTTGTAGCAAAAGAGAAATTTCTTGTTTCAACTTAGGATCTTTTTCTTTTTTTATAGCTAACTGAAGACGAGAAATTCTTTTTTCTAATTCTTCTTCAGCCAATCTCTTTTGTTTATCATGTGTCGTCGGTTTTTTATTTTTCCTAGTGAAATCTTGATTCGCCATATCTTTCTAACGCCTCCTTTTCACTTTTATTATATAATAATCACTTTCAGACAGCAATATACCTAATGATAAAAGTATGAGAATTTGATAGATAAAGATAACTCAATAGTTTTTTTGAAAAACGATTAAACTGACAAAAAATTACTTTTCACTGTTTCATTCATAATCATTTAGCTTTTAATGCTGCTTTGATCATATAATTATAGGGTTGATTGAAATGAGGAAGAAAGAAATAGTCCAGTAGAGCTAAACGTTCAATGGTAACTTTTTCCTGAATAGCCAATGAAAACATATGAATTCCCATTGACATATCTTCTTTAGATGCCATTTGTGCACCAAGAACCAGTCGGCTATCCTTATCATAGACAATTTTAAGTGTAACAGGATAATTATCATGTTCAATAAAACTAGCCTTCTGAAAATCTGTAAATGCAGTGACTTCTGGATTATAGCCAAAACGCTTTGCTTTTTCTTGCGTTAACCCAGTTGAAACCATATTGAGACCAAAAATTGAAATACCATTTGAACCTTGAACACCAAGAGATTCCAATTTATGCCCTGCTGCATTATGACCAGCTACAATACCTGAGCGAAGAGCGTTTGAAGCTAAGGCAATGTAATTGGTATCATTAATAGCGTTGTCATAAACAGTCGCGCAATCGCCGATGGCATAAACGTCAGGAATACTTGTCTCTTGTTTTTTATCAACAAGGAAAGCACCATTACGGAAGGTTTTGAGTTTAGCGTTGCCAAGTGCAGTATTAGGACGGAAACCGACAGCTAAAATAACCATATCCACATCATGGCTCGCTTTATCAGTTACAATACGTTCGACTTTACCATCACCTTCAATGGCTTTGACAGTTTCTCCGAATGCTAATTCAATACCATGATCTTCCAAATTTTGACGCATCATTTCTGAAAGATCCTGATCATAATAACCAGCTAAGCAAGTATCAACAACATCAATAAGAATCACTTCTTTTCCGAGGCGTTTAAAGGCTTCAGCAAGTTCTACACCAATATAACCAGCACCAACAACAGCAATACGATTCAGATTTTGAGTCTTATCCTGTAATTTATTAATAACATCTTCTGCATTTTGATACAATTTAACAAATTGAAGATTTTTCAAAGTTGCTTCAAAATCACGACTACCTTCTTTGATAGCTGCACCTTTGATAGGTGGTAAGATTGGTGTTGATCCTGTTGCCAAAATAAGCTTCTCATAGCTTTCAACATGTTCTTGACCATTGACCAAAGCAGTAACCCTCTTAGCATCATAATCAATGGCTGTCACTGGCGATTCCATATAAATTTTAGCACCTTTTGCTTCTAACGATTCCTTGTCAGCATAAAAAAGACCTTGAGGGCCTGATATTTGTTTTCCAATCCAAAGTGCCATTCCACAACCCAAGAATGAAATATTAGAATTTTGGTCAAAAACGACAACTTCGTTTTCACTACCGTAATTATCTAGAACAGTATTAATGGCAGCTGTACCTGCATGGTTAGCTCCAACAATAACGATTTTACTCATAAGCAAATCCTCTTTTCAATATAATCTAATTA
>SKEH01001216.1_pt1 | contig 11635 bp, 10 predicted proteins | sample 4826571 | NCBI WGS metagenome assembly SKEH01 (sample SAMN11008814, study PRJNA524170) | human gut metagenome | biome: Human fecal sample; material: Feces; isolation source: fecal sample from pouch patient p29 | host: Homo sapiens | place: Israel: Tel-Aviv | collected 2016-09-14 | reverse complement strand
TTTGTTGTACTCATTATGGATAAATATAAAATACAGAACCACCATGCGCTGATGATGTTGGATCAAATGTACCACGGTAGTTACCGATTAACATGTTACCAGCATAGTTCGATTCCATAACTTGAATTGAATTTACACCTGATGCTGATGTAACATAAGCTACGTGACCATAACCACCACCATCATTTGGCCATACCGCAATCGCACCGGCTACTGGAGTTGTACCTACTGAGTGACCAGCTGCTTGCGCACTAGCAATCCAGTCTTTAGCATTACCCCAATTATTACCAGCCCATGGAGCCAATGATTTCGCACCCCAAGTACATTGTCCAACTGGATATGTATTAGGAGTTGATGCAGCTTCTGATGTCGCTGCTAGTTGTTCTGCTGGAGCTTCTGATGTAGCTGGTGCAGCTTCTGATGTTGCTGCTGGTTGTTCTGCTGGCGCTTCTGAGCTCTCTGGTGCCTCTGATGCAGCTGCTAGTTGTTCTGCTGGCGCTTCTGAGCTCTCTGGTGCCTCTGATGCAGCTGGTGCTTCTGATACAGCTTCTGATGTTGCGACAGGTACTACGCTAGCAGGAGCTTCTGATGCAACTGGTGTTTCTGATGCAGCTTCTGATGTTGCTGCTTGGTATGCTGCTACTTCAGTTGTTTCAGCTTGTGCAGATGTTTCAGTTGCTGGAGCTTCCTCTTCTGCAAGTGTTTCTTCAGCTGATGAAGTAACATGATCAATAGCGTCTGCAACTGGTTGTTCAGTATCTGCGTAAGCTGGAGTATCTGATGCTGATGCGATAGCCTCTGTTACTTCTGAAACAACTTGTGTTGATTCTTCTTTAGCAGGTGCTTGAGTAGCTGTCAAGCTAACAGTTTCAACTGGAGCTGACAAATCAGATGCTACTACAGATTGACCATTTACAGTCACTTCGTTAGTTGTCAAGTTAGATTCTGCTACTACAGGTGTGTCAGAAGTTTCTGAAGATGGTGTTTCAACTTTAACTGATACTGCTTGATTATCGGCGTTGTATGTTGTTGTCAAAACTGTTCCAGGGAAAATCAAGTCAATGTTTGTAATTTCTTTGATATTAGCCAAAACATTCATATCGATTCCCATCGCTTCAACAATACTACCTAAAGTATCACCATATTGAACAGTGTAAGTTTGTTGATTATCATTTACAGAGATATCTGCCTTGATTTGATCTACTGAACGTGCTGTCCAGTGAGAAGTTTCATCGGCATGTACGTGGCTAGCAGCAAAAAGCGAAAGTGCTGCAGTCGAGTAAAGAAGTGCCTTTGTAGTTTTAGATTTTGATAACATGTATAATTCATTCCTTCTTTAACGATTTTAATATCTACAATAATACCACACTTTCCATCAAAAAAATTGTGACTTACTGCTCTTTAATGCAATTACTAACTAGTTGTAACAACCCTGATTTATTGAAAAACATCTGAGATATTTGTAAAAAAAATGTAACAATTTATCCCAATTCAAATGCTAACCGCTTTATAAAAATTGTAAAAAACGATTACACCTATGGTAAAGCCCTATCCCTATCAATGTGCTAGATAGTCTTCCCAAATCTGGTCAAATTGGCCTAGATTGAAAGAGAAACTAGCATGATCTTCCAAGTAACGACTAACTTCTTCAAAATCATCGGTATGCTTAGGAAAGGTTGAATCTTCAAAAGCCAAATCGGCTAAAATAGCTACCGGTTCATTTGATTTTGGATTACGTTGAGCCATCAGCCAAGTATAAAAGGATTTTCTCATACCTTCTCCTAACCGATTAATTCTGTTCCAAACTGATCTTGTTTGACTTTTTTAGCCTTCATCAGACCACCCAAGGCTTTTTTGAATTGTCCCTTAGAAATACCAAAGGTCGCCTTGATATCTGCTGGTGACGATTTATCATTAAGTGCCATAAAGCCACCGTTACTCTCTAAATAGGTCAAAATCATCTGTGCATCATTCTCGAGCATTTCAAAAGAACGTGGTTTAAGAGAAAGGTTAAGGGTGCGATCAACCTCTCTAAATCCAATCACACGCGCTTCAAGGACTTGACCCAAGCGCGGCTCAGCATAACGTTCTGATGGATGGATGAAGCCAAGCATGTTATTCTCTGGCAGATAGACAAAGGTTCCTGACAGTTTAAGACGGTAGGCAATGGCTGGCCATTTTTGATTTTGCATATTATCGTAAGCAGGACCAGCTATGCGTTGAAAGACCTCAGGTTCAGCAGGAAGCCCCCAAATACGATCTTTTTTATCCACATCTAGTTTTATATAGAGTTTATCCCCCTTCTTGGGCCAGAGCTCTTTGAGTTCAGGTAAAACATCAAGAGAGACAACGATTTCCTTATCTGGAATTCCCACGTCTACAAAGACACCTAAATCTTTTCGGACATCAGTGACCTCTCCCCAATCGTAAGATTCTCGAGTTGCCTTGATTTCCTTTTGAGTCAAACGTAATTTTTGCTTACTATCTGTATAGGCGAAACCTTTCACCATGTCACCAATGGCGTGTTCTCCCTCATCTTTAGCCAAAGCAAAGGTCACACCATCCTTTTGAACAAAGTAAAAGCGGTCATTTTCATCAGTTACTAGTGCAATAATGATGGTTCCAAGTAGTGTATTCATCTTTTTTCCTCTAAAAATAGAGTCGGACAAGAAAGCTAACATATTCCATGCTCTTTTGCTTTCTGTCCCACTCTCCTTATTTTCTATTGATTAAACAGTAAGAAGTTCTTTTTCCTTCTCTGCTATCATGCTGTCAATCTTATTAACAGCATCATCAGTTGCTTTTTGGATATCTTTTTCCAAAGTTTTCAATTGATCTTCTGTAATTTCTTTTTCTTTTTCTTGCTTTTTAGCTTCATCCATAGCATCACGACGGATGTTACGGATAGCGATTTTAGCATTTTCACCGACTTTTTTCACTTCTTTGGCTAACTCTTTACGAGTTTCTTCTGTAAGTGCTGGGATAACCAAGCGGATTACAGAGCCATCGTTAGCTGGGTTGATACCAAGGTCAGATTCATTGATGGCACGTTCGATATCAGCGATTGATCCTTTATCAAATGGTGAAATCAAAAGAACACGTGCTTCAGGAACAGTGATTGAAGCCAATTGGTTAAGCGGTGTTGGAGCACCATAGTATTCCACAGTGATGCGGTCAAGAAGTGATGCATTGGCACGACCTGCACGGATAGCTCCGAATTCACGGGCCAATGACTCGTGTGTGTGGGCAAAACGTTCTTTTGCTTTTTCAATAATTGCGTTTGTCATGAGTTCTCTCTTTCTTATTTACGTAATTCTGCTTTGTTAGATACAGTTGTCCCAATTTGTTCACCAAAAATAACACGTTTGATATTTCCAGGTTCGTTCATATTAAAGACAACAAGATCAATGTCATTATCCATTGAAAGGGTAGAAGCTGTGGCATCCATAATTTTCAAACCACGCTTGATAACTTCTACATGTGTCAATTTGTCAAATTTGACAGCATCAGCGTTTTTACGGGGGTCATCATTGTAGACACCATCGACACCATTTTTAGCCATAAGGATGGCATCGGATTCGATTTCAGCGGCACGAAGTGCTGCCGTTGTATCTGTTGAAAAGTATGGTGAACCAATCCCTGCTGCAAAAATAACGATACGCCCTTTTTCAAAGTGACGAAGGGCACGGCCACGAATATAAGGCTCAGCCACAGATTTCATATCAATCGCTGTTTGAACACGTGTATCGACACCCAATTGTTTCAAACTGTCAGCCATAACAAGAGCATTCATAGTTGTCCCAAGCATCCCAGTATAGTCAGCTTGAACACGATCCATTCCTGCTTCAGCTGCGGGTTCTCCACGCCAGAGGTTACCACCACCGATAACTAGAGCAATTTGAATACCTGAATCCGCTACCTCAGCAATTTCTTTAGCTATAGCTTGGACGGTTGGAAGATCGATCCCAACACCTTTTTCACCAGCTAGAGCTTCACCTGAAAGTTTAATGAGGACACGTTTGTATTTTGGTTCTGCCATGATTTCTCCCTATTAACTATTATATTTCTGATTTGATTCTTAGCTGAGATTTATCATTTCTAATCCATCATTTGCCATCATTTTAAAGGTTGCAAAGGAACTCATTTGACCTTCTCCTTTTGACGATTTGGATAAGAAAATGGTTTCTTTTTTGCAAAGCAAACACTAAATCTTCATCCTTACTATTTTATCATAAATTAGGATTTTCACCTAGTCAAATATTAAAAAAATATGTTTACAAGATGACCGTAAAGGTGATGGGGTCATTTTTATAGGAGGCAAGGATTCACCCCCTTAAATAATTTGACCATGCTTTGCGCCATGGATAGACCTATGCCGAAACCACTGTGCTCTTTGTTATTATGAGACTCATCAATACGATAAAAGCGCTCAAAAACTTACCATAATCAACTTCCTTGCCTTCTTTATAGGTATTTAACACTTCTAAACGATCCCTTTTACACGTTCTTCCAATCTGACGAAGTCTTACCGTAACCGTTCCTTCTGGATCACAATACTTGTTAGCATTATCCACTAGGAGAGTTACCAGTTCAAAGAGAGATTTTTCCTCGGATTTTACATGGATATCTGGAGTGATATCCATAACGAAGGATTTGCCATCTCGGACGACAGGTCCCTTAAAGTCATCGGCTGCATCCTCTGTAATATAGGAAAAATCCACATCTTGAAGAACAATGTCCGGCTGCTCCTCCAGACGAGATAAAGCCACAAGAGAATTGATTAGATTAGTCAAACGTGCCACTTGGTCATTAGTTGACTTGAGCCATTCATTCTCCCCTGTCATGAGTTCCTGTAGCTCCGTATTAGCAGAAATAATAGCTAACGGTGTCTTTAATGCATGACCAGCATTGGTGATAAAACGTCGCTGCTTTTCATAATTTCGAATGAAGGGGCGAATGACGATTCCTGACAAAGCACTGACAATGATGACAAAAAAGATAAAAGCAAACAGTGATAAAAGAATAGAAAGATTGAACAAGGCTTGGGAAGAATTATAATAAGAGGTCGTGTCCAAAAAGACTACCAAAACCTTATTTTCACTGACCTTACTAACTTGACAGCTAAGATTGATATTTTTTCTCTAATCGTTCCAAGATTATTGGTCAAACGTCTAACTGTCAGGGCATATCTAGCCACTTCGTCGTCGTTTATTAGGAACATAGGACTGGTATCCTTACTAACAACCATATCACCCGATAAAATAACGCTGAAAAATCAAAAACTGTTCGAAGGAATCTCATCTCTTTGATTGGTCTCAATTTTTGTGGTTTTTTCCGAAGCTTCCATTATTCTCTGTGAATGTGTTGAGAACCTTGGTAATTTCCTGCTCCATCTGAAAAGACCTCACAGTGTTGATGATTCCCACCAAAGGGTTCAAGCGAGAAGCAACTTCCCATCCCTTATCTTTGATAATCCGGAGTCACTGACAACATCATCAGGTACCAGTCGTACTCTGCAGAATCTTCTAGATTTCTTTCAGACTCTTCAACGAAGTTAAAATACTTGAACAATCTAATAATGCTTATAAAACGGAAAAGCTTGATCGCCCCATTTTGAAGATTGTTAAGCATAGATACCGTCTGATGCTGTAAAATAGCTGCTGAAACAATGTGACCATCCTCTTCAGCCACCAAACAAGAGTCCATTTTTATAGCAAAACGGATCAATATTTTCTGCAAAGCTAAGACAAACTCATCATACTGTTCAGGATTCTTTAAATTACTAGCATTCATCGAGAGGCAGGGATAATCTTCAAAAGCATCTGCGCACACTCATGTCACTTTTTAAACTTCATCTTGTCTTGCTTTGCAATATTGCATCTTATCTCATAATCTGTCTGTTTTTTCTCAGTATAACACAAAACGCATGACTTACAATCATACGTTTTATGGAATTTTGTTAAATCTTATAATTTTATAAGAATATCCTAGGCCACTTCTTCCGTAAACTGACTATTATAAAGATCAGCATAGAATCCATTTGCTGCCATGAGCTCATCATGATTTCCCTGTTCAATAATGTTACCATCTTTCATCACAAGGATGAGGTCCGCATTTCGAATGGTTGATAAGCGGTGGGCAATGACAAAGGATGTACGACCCTCCATAAGCTTGTCCATAGCCTTCTGAATCAATTCTTCTGTTCGTGTGTCAACTGATGATGTTGCCTCGTCCAAGATAAGAAGAGGGGCATCCTTAAGAAGTGCACGCGCAATGGTTAAAAGTTGTTTCTGACCAACTGATAAAGTAACAGAATCATCCAAATAGGTATCATAACCTTTTGGAAGTGTGGTGATGAAGTGATGAACACCCACGGCCTTGGCTGTAGCAATAACTTGCTCGTCAGAGATATTTTCTTGGTTGTAAATCAAATTATCTCGAATCGTTCCTTCAAAGAGCCAAGTGTCTTGAAGTACCATAGAAAATTGATCATGGACGGTCTCACGCTTCATGTCGTTCGTATCCACACCGTCAATGGTGATACGGCCTTTATCGATATTATAGAATTTCATAAGCAGGTTAACAATGGTTGTCTTACCAGCACCCGTCGGACCAACAATAGCAATCTTTTGCCCTGGCTTGGCAAGAGCTGAAAAATCATGAATGATAGTCTTTTCAGGAGTATAACCAAAGGAAACATGGTCAAAGACTACTTGACCCTTGGTATCTGTCAACTCAGCTGTCTTGACTGACTCGTCGTCCATATCTTTTTCTTCCAAAAATTCAAAGATACTACCAATAGCTGCAGTTGCTGATTGGAGTTGTGTAATCCCTTGTGCAATTTGAGAAAGAGGTTGTGAAAAGATACGAACATAGGTCATGAAGGCTACCACATCACCGATGGTCAGGCTTCCGTCAATTACCTTAACAGCACCTACCAAGCAGACCATGACATAACCAAAGTTACCGATGAAAATCATAAGTGGCATCATAATACCAGAGATAAACTGAGATTGCCACATTGAATTATAGAGCTTATCATTAAGCCCCTTGAAATCTTGACTGCTTTCTTTAGATGCATTGTAGCTCGTTACAACTGCTTGACCTGTGTAGATTTCTTCAATGTACCCATTAATGTTAGCCAAATTTTCTTGTTGGCGTTTAAAAAGTGGTTGCGAGAAGCCCATGATAAAGGCTACTAGAACAAATCCTATCAAGACAGAACCAATCGCAGTGAAAGCCATAGTAACATTTGAGTAGAACATCATAATAATGGCTGCTACCAAGAGAATGCTTGAAGTAATTAGAGTACCCAGACCCTGACTAAGCGATTGTCCCAAAAGGTCAACGTCATTAGTCACACGAGAGAGTATGTCTCCTTGAGAATGACTATCAAAATAATTAAGAGGTACGGTGTTGATTTTCTTTTGGATTGCTGTACGGAAACGTTGTGAAAATCGTTGCGTAATTGTTACAACGGTAAAACTTTGTAAGTAACCAACAATGGCTGAAATGGCATATAAAACAGCCAAGGTTAAAGCAATGCTGCCCACCTTGTCTAAATCGATGCCCGGAATAACCCCCATCTTAGTTGGCGTAATCCCATCTGTAATAAGATTGGTGATTTCTTTTAATTTATCAGGTCCAATAACAGTTATAACTGCTGAAATAATGGCTCCAACAATCGCAAGGACAAAGGGAACTTGGAAACCTTTAATATAGGGTTTTAAACGTTTATAGGACGATGTTTTTGGCTTATTTTCCATCTTCTAACTCCTCCTTAGACAATTGTGAATAGGCAATTTCTTGGTAAACCTCATTATTAGCCAAGAGTTCCTCGTGGGTTCCTTGACCAACGACCTTACCTTTATCAAGAACTAAGATTTGGTCAGCATCCATAATAGTAGAGATGCGTTGCGCAACAATCAACTTGGTCATATCTTGTGTTTTTTCAGCCAATTCTTGACGCAACTTGCGATCGGTCTTATAGTCCAAAGCTGAGAAGGAATCGTCAAAGATCAAGATTTCAGGCTTACGGGCAAGTGCACGCGCAATAGCCAGACGTTGTTTCTGACCACCTGAGAAGTTAGACCCAGCTTGAGCCACTTCTGCCTTAAGTTGACCTTCTTTATTTTCAACAAAGTCTTTTCCTTGAGCCAATTCGAGAGCTTCCCAAATTTTAGCGTCATCAAGAGGGCTGTTATTGCTGGTTCCCATCGTCATATTTGACGTGATGTCCCCTGAGAAAAGTACTGCCTTTTGTGGGATATAACCAACAATATTGTGCAAGGTTTCGTGATCGTAATATCTCACATCTACACCATCGACCTTTATAGTTCCTTGCGTTGCATCGTAAAAACGTGGGATAAGGTTGACAAGAGTTGATTTACCAGATCCAGTCGAACCAATAAGAGCAACCGTATCTCCTTTTTTAGCTTTGAAGCTAACATGCTCCAAAACAGGCTCTGAAGTTTCAGAATAACGGAAGGAAACGTCTTCAAATTCAACAGTTCCGACTTCTTTAGGCTTTTCAGAACTATATTCAGGGTAAGAAACTGAAGATTGAGTATCTAAAACTTCATTGATACGTCCAGCTGCTACAACTGCTCGTGGAAGAAGGAAGAAGACAACCATCATCATCATGAATCCCATAACAACCTGCATGGCATAAGATGAGTAAACCACCATGTCTGAGAAGAGATGAACCTTGTCTTCCATGACACCAGCAATCTTAGTTGGATCTGTTGGAATCTTAACATCTTCAATCAGATGCGCACCAATCCAATAAATAGCTAGCGTCAAACCACTAGATACAGCAGTCATTACCGGTGTCAGCAAGGCAAAAGAACGACCGATGAAAAGATTGTTTTGGGTTAGATCAGTATTGGCCTTTTCAAACTTATCCTCTTGATAACTCTCGGCGTTATAGGCACGCACCACACGAATCCCAGTAAGAGATTCACGCGTCACACTATTGAGTTTATCTGTCAGAGTCTGAATCAAACGTTGCTTAGGCATGACCATAATCAAGAGGAAGAGCATAAGAATGGCAATTACTGCCACAGCCACAAGCAAGGCAAGAAGCCAATTACCATTTTTATCAGCAATCTTTGTAATAGCCCAGATTGCCATAATAGGTCCCTGTGTAATAACCTGTAACCCCATGGTCAGTGCCATCTGTAATTGTGTAATATCGTTTGTCGTACGGGTCAAAAGACTAGGAATAGAGAATTTCTTAATCTCGGCATCCGAAAAATCTAAAACCTGATGGAAGATATCATCACGAAGACGAGTGGTAAAACTAGATGCTGTTCTGGCAGCTAGAAAACTAACCACTACAGAGGCCATAAAGCCCGCAAAAGACATTAAAAGCATTCGCATCCCTGGGGCATCCGTATTCCAAGCAAAAATATCCGATGCCTTAGTCCCCTTGGTTGATAAGAGGGTTATAATGTCAGACATATAGTCTGGAATTTTCAAGTTTAGATAGACGTTCAAACAAACAAATATCACAGCTAAGACAATCATACTTAACTCTTTTGCCGTCAAACGTTTAAAAATTTTAAACATAAGTTACTCCTTATTTTTCTCTAAATTCTTACGAATTTGGTGAAAGACTCGAAATGCTGTTTCAGCATCTTCTTTCGAAATACCATCTAATAACTGTCCATGGATAGCCTCTCGGAAATGTCCGACGTCTTGAGCCTTCTTTTTGCCTAAGTCTGTCAGATGAACATACTTGTAGCGTTTGTCCTTGTCAGATGTCACCAATTCAACAAAACCATTTTTCTCCATACGTTTGACCAAATTACTAGCCACTGACTTGGAAATAGATAGTTTTTTCTCAATATCTTTGATAAATATTTCTTTATCTTGGTTCTCAAACAAGTACCTAACGGCAAACCCTTGTGGACCAGCTAAATGCTCAACGCCATACGCTTTACCTAACTCTTGCACGCGAGACTCCATAGTATTGATGAATTCTCTGAAGTCACTAAAAGGATCTTTCCCATGCATCGCAAGCTCCTCCTTAAATAATTCTCATGGGAACTACTTTAGTTCTTATAAGAACTATTGTCAAGAAAAAAAGTTCCTATGAGAACTAAAAAAAGAGTGAGGTAGAAATTTTTAGTTCCTACTCTCACTCCCATAACTATCCTAATCGATGTTTCAAAATCTAATATTAAGCACTTCCTAAACCATGCTAGCTATATAATAACACCCTCCAAATGATCCAATTCATGCTGAATAATTTGGGATGGCATACCAGAAAAACTCAACTGTTTTGGCATCCATCGTTCATCTAAATAAGCAACCTCAATCGATTCATAACGTCTGGTTGGGCGACTTCCTTCTAAAGACAAACAAGACTCCTCCGTTTGAAAAGATGAAGACTTGCTTACCAAAACAGGATTAAACATAACCAGATTGACAAAACCGATATTGACGATAATAACACGCTTTTTGACTCCGATCATATTGGCTGCCATACCCACACAGGCATCCTTATGAAACTCCAGCGTATCACGTAAATCCTTTGCCAAATAGAGGTCTTCTTTAGTCGCTTCTGTCGATTTTTGTCCTAGAAAAAAGACATCCTTTACGATAGTTTTTATCATCTATTTACTCCCATATTATTTCTTATCTAAACTATGAAATCATATGTCCTTTATTTATCAGCTTCATATCCAAAGACATGAAAAAATAGCTACCCCATTCCTTATCTCTGAACCAAGGGATTTCAATTACATATATAATTTCCTCAACTTATTATATCAAAAATAGCTGACTTCTAGGAAAACAGCTAAAAAAAAGAAACCCGCAGGCTTCTTTTCTTATTTTATAGAGAGGCTTATTAACCAGGTCAGGCCTATTAATTAAACAATACCTTGAGCTGACATTGCATCTGCAACTTTAAGGAATCCAGCAATGTTTGCACCCACAACAAGGTTACCTTCTTGACCAAACTCTTTAGCAGCAGCTGCAGCATTTTCATAGATACCCTTCATGATATCGTAGAGTTTAGCATCAACTTCATCGAATGTCCATGATGTACGTCCGCTATTTTGTGCCATTTCAAGAGCTGATACAGCAACACCACCAGCGTTAGCAGCTTTGGCAGGACCGAATGATACACCAGCTTTAAGGAAGACATCAATAGCTCCCAAAGTTGAAGGCATGTTAGCACCTTCTGAAACAGCAAGAACGCCATTTGCTACAAGTGTTTCTGCATCTGTTTCATCCAATTCGTTTTGTGTTGCACATGGGAAAGCCAAGTCAGCTTTGATAGACCAAACTGTCTTTTCACCACCAGCAGGTGTGAAAGTTGCATTTGGACGAGCTTCTGCATATTTCACGATACGTTCACGTTTAACTTCTTTGATTTCTTTCAACAAATCAACGTCGATTCCATCTGGATCATAAACAAAACCAGATGAATCAGAACATGTCACAGCTTTAGCACCTAGACTTTGCAATTTTTCAATAGCGTAAATCGCAACGTTACCTGCACCTGAAACAACTGCTGTTTTACCGTTAAAGTTTTCACCACGTGCATTAAGCATTTGTTCTGCAAAGTAAACAGCACCGTAACCAGTTGCTTCTGTACGAGCAAGTGATCCACCCCAGTTCAAAC
>SKEH01001212.1_pt1 | contig 11694 bp, 9 predicted proteins | sample 4826571 | NCBI WGS metagenome assembly SKEH01 (sample SAMN11008814, study PRJNA524170) | human gut metagenome | biome: Human fecal sample; material: Feces; isolation source: fecal sample from pouch patient p29 | host: Homo sapiens | place: Israel: Tel-Aviv | collected 2016-09-14 | reverse complement strand
CCCATGAGAATAGAGAACCTGTCAGCGATATCCTCTGCTTCATGAGCATCACATGCATTGATGCCGACATGTGCCACATACATTCCAAAAAGCTCAACAGGGTTTTCTGTTGATGAAATGTCTGACGGAGTTTTTGGTACAACGTGAGTCAAATCTTTCTCTGGCATCATTGCTTCCCTTCTTCTTACTTTTCGGCACTGCTACCGAACGGATCACGTTCGTCGGCGGTTGCTTTCATGTGACGGGCTCCCATATATACTAAAGTTCCCAACACACCAAAAGCAACGATTCCCACACAAATAACCCTAAAAAGTCTCACGGGATTTGCGGTTAGATAAGAGAACAAGTCGGATGCAACAACGACATTTGAAGCTGTGTATACAGTTTTGTTTCCGGCCCTATCCCATACCGACAAGCTCATATCATGAGCTCTGGCATCGGAAGGCAGCTCGTACGAAATATCACCGGATTTAATCTGCTCTGCATACTGCGCAAGCCACTGAACAACTATATCTGTGAAAAAGGTAAGCGGTAGTAAAAACTCTTATAGACGGCAAAAAGCCACGTGAGCGGTAGTAATCGGTGTAAACGGTACTACCCGAGCTACTTTTCAAAACACTCAGCCTCAAGTTCAGCAAACTCTTTTGGTACAGCACTCAAATCACAGTTGAACGATTCTGCTACGGCTTGTGCCTGAAGATGCCGAAGACCTGATGCGTCAGTATTTCCCAGTTGATCGTATATGCGAGAAGCACGTTCAAGTGCATAGCTCACATACTCTGCCACGGAATCCGCTACTCCTGACAGAAGCATCATTGTTACCAGCGAATCCGGAGCGAGAGCGCATGCAGTCTCAGGAGACAAATCGATAAGCTCTGCAACTTGTTGCTCAACTATCTCCAAAGATTTGGGATCTTTGGTATCGTATGCCTGTTTAAGGGCTTGTGTAACGGCCCTGCTAAAGTCAGCAATAATCTCAAGTATGTAATCACGCTGCAGCATATAAAATCCTAACGTTGTGAGGGGAACGGTATACTCAAATGATTGAACGCGCTCTGGGTGGCTTGGCGTCCTTGCGGCGTTCTGATAATAAGACCTTGCTGTAACAAAAACGGCTCATACACATCTTCAAGCGTAGAAGGATCTTCCGAAACAGCACTCGCAAGCGTCGTAAGACCAACCGGACGACCATGAAACGTCTGACACAGCGCGCGAAGCACGCTGACGTCCATGGCGTCAAGCCCCAACTCATCAATATCAAAAAATGACAGAGCCTGCGCTGCAATTTCCCATGTAATTATTCCGCCTGCTTTGACCTGAGCATAGTCACGAACTCGCTTCAAAAGACGGTTAGCCAAACGAGGTGTACCACGAGAGCGAGAAGCAATTTCCAAAGCCCCCTGCTCGTCAATGGAAACATCTAAGATGGTAGCCGAGCGCAAAACAATAGTTTTGAGCTCCTCAACGGAGTAATAGTCAAGCCGGTACGCAATGCCAAAGCGATCACGCAAAGGACCCGTTAAAAGACCCGTTCTTGTGGTTGCCGCTACAAGAGTGAAGCGTGGAATATCAAGCCTGATTGAGCGGGCAGCCGGGCCTTTACCGATAACAATATCCAAAAAGAAATCTTCCATGGCAGGATAGAGAACTTCTTCAACTTGATGATTTAAGCGGTGAATCTCATCAATAAAAAGGATGTCTCCCTCCTCCAAGTTTGTAAGAATAGCCGCTAAATCCCCCGTTCTTTCAATAGCGGGACCGGAAGTAGTATGAAGTTTTGAATTCATCTCGCCTGCAAGGACACCGGCAAGCGTCGTTTTGCCCAATCCCGGAGGGCCCGAGAAAATAACGTGATCAAGCGGTTCATCCCTCTTTTTTGCAGCCTGAATAAGAACTCGAAGGTTCTCTTTTACGCGCGACTGCCCAAGGTATTCATCAAGCGTCTTTGGTCTCAAAGACCGTTCCTGCTCAATGTCTTCAGGACCAAGTTCGCCAGAAACCATCCGATTTGATTTTTGAGTCCTTTGATGGGTTTGCTGTGGAGATGACTTTCCAAACAAATCCTCTGCGTCCGCTTCCCACATTAGTTACCACTTCCTAGACGGCGAAGTGCATAGCTCATGGCCTTCTCAATGGAAAGAGCACCTGCCTCTTGCCTACCCTCAAGAGCCAAAGCGGCTTCTTGCGAGGTAAATCCCATGGCGAGAAGAGCTTCCGTTACTTCATCGTCAAGCGACGTATGAGCGGAAAGTCCTCCCGACACGTTTGTATCCGATAGACCAGAAAGACCCACAAGGTTTCTAAGCTCTGCATCTTTTGCAAAAACATCCGAAAGTTCAACAAGCATCCTGCCGGCTTTTTTCTTTCCGAGTCCCGCAACCTGTGTCATGCGGGTTACGTCTTCAGAGGCCACCACACTTGCAAGCTGTTGGGACGTGAACGTTGAAAGAACGGAAAGCGCGAGCTTTGCACCAATGCCGGAGATGGCACGCAAGCGATCAAAAAGAGCACGTTCTTCTCGCGAAGAAAATCCATAAAGTTCCATGGCGTCTTCTCTCACCACCATCCGCGTAAGAATGGTAACGCCCGCTTCTCCTGCCTGCGGAAGAGATGCCGCGGTATTAGCCGAAACGCCAAGTTCATACCCAACGCCGTTGACGTCAAGAACCACAAGAGACGGAGAAACAGAAAGCAGTGTTCCGGTAAGCTGCACAATCATAGACGGACTCTCCTTTTGCCAAGCTCTTCCGTTCTTGTGAGGTTTGCATGACACACCGCTGCCGCCAGTGCGTCTGCGGCGTGATCGGGGTGAGGTTCATGGTCGAGCGCCAAAACGGAACGAATCATATACATAACCTGGGCCTTATCGGCAGAACCCGTACCAACGACGGCCTGCTTAATCTGCATAGGTGTGTATTCTCCCACGGTAAGGCCGGCTTTTGAACACGCAACGATTGCCGCTCCCCGCGCCTGAGCCGTTGGAATGGCGGAGCGAACATTCTGTCCAAAGTAAATACCTTCAATGGAAAGCGCCGTGGGCTCATATTTTTGGATAACCCGAGAAAGCTCATCGTAAATTCTACCGAGACGCATATCGATAGGCTCATGAGCCTTTGTCTCCACGCAACCGTAGGCGCGAGCGCGGCACACCGACCCGCGAGTTTCAACAATGCCCCAACCGGTATGTGCAAGACCCGGGTCGACTCCTAAAATTACCACAGCACCTCCTTGGAGACGATAAGAACGTTCGTTCCATTTTATCACAGAGATTGTATTAGTTTTCCGAAAACGGTCCCCGCCACATTTTTGGCACGCCGAACATGACACCCGCTCCTTCAAGACCTGAGAATTCACGCAGGTATTCGAGAATTTCCTGAACGCTTTCAGGAGAAGGCGCCTCCATTTGCTCGGGTACTGAATTTGAAAAGGTGTGTTCCGCCGATGAACGTAGCCCATCAAAAAGAGTGGAGGTATCCTGCCTTGGTACTTCACTTGCCCTCGTGTCTCTCCACATGGAAAAGAGCGGGAAACTTTCCTCAACAATCGAATGTTTTGAGAAAGTAAGAATGGGCCGCATACTCTGTCGGGCAAACGTATTCTTTTGAAATGCCTCACAAACACGCTCTGCGACTTTTGGATGCTCAACGCTCAAAAGGAGGCTTCTGACGCTTTTGTTTCCCTCAAGCATCTGAGTTAGAACATGATCGACAAAGGCATCCCGCTCCGTCTCATCTGCAAACGGTGTCATATCTCCGTCAAGCTCACTGACCATACTTGGAGCCTCTTGGAACTCAGCCTCTCCATCCAAAGAAGCCGGCTCTACAAGATCTCTTACTTCAGACAAATAAAAATCCCCAAGAATATAGAGTGAGCTGGTAGCATGTATACCACTCGGATTCAAAGCGATATCAGTCTTATTTTCGGTGGCTAAAACAAGCAGGTTCTTCTCGCAAGCGACCGCGGCCAAACGTGCGTATTCAACATTCTTCTCCAGCCGGCCATGAGCATGCGATCTCTGTATGTACACCTGTTTCTCGCTCAGCACACTTTTTGCAAGAGCTTCCACCACGTGGGCATTAAGCGAGTTGTCGAGAAGAACGGCGACGCCCTCAAAGTCTCCCTGGATAACTGCCTGTGTCAGTCCCAGCTGAAGTGCCCTCCACGCAACGTCGGCCATATCATACGTGTTCAAAGTCTCTTGATGCGCTTTATTGGCTGGCTCGTCCGCGGCAGATACGGATGCACCTGCAGCAAATACATCCGTAACAGACGTGTCCGCGTCAGACAGCTTTGAGAGGTCGGAAAAAATGAGGTCTTCCTCAAAAGCTTTTCCGCAACTTGTCAGCCGACCATCTGGGGTCATAACAAAACTTGATCCAATGTACACGTGTGTACCATAAAGGCCAACGGGATTGGCAGCGACAATCCACGTACCCAGCTCATTGGCATCTGAGACAAAGCGACTATTTTCTGCGTGAAGCCCCATAGCCGTGTTTTTGTCATGGAGGATATACCCCAGCGAACTGAGATAGAGCAGAATATCTGCCGATTGATCCGTATCTTTCCACGTATTAAGTTCTTGATAGGTGAAGGCAACGCCTATAGAAAGATCCTGCATTTCAAAGCAGGGCAAATCAAAACTCAAATCACCAAAACCCATCATTTTTGCGGCGGCATCTGTAAGAGAACCTCGTGTCAAAGCACTGAGATGGGCAATTTCCGCCGCAAGACGCAGAGGCGTTACATGTCCTTTCCGAAGAAACATGGCTTCTTGGAGAAGTTCTCCATCCTTTTGCACAACCACCGGTATAAGCGCCGGTATCGGGAGCTTTTCAGCAAGTGCCTGCAAGGCCGTAAAAAGATCTCCGAGGAAGTCGTCAATCGTAGCATCACTGAGTGCCATAAGGCCGGTAAGGGTTGGAGCAGGATATATAACAAGATCCGCATCTCCCTCTTGTGCGCGACAAGCATACGCAAGCATTCTCTCACATGTTTCCGACAAGGCTCCGGTATGGGTATTCATTTGTGCAATGGCAACTCTCATGGTTCACTCTCTTTCGCGCTCTACCACAACAAAACAAGTATGCCCAAAAGCAATAAAAAAAGAGCTGTACTTTCTACAGCTCTTAAGAAAACACGTAATGCGCGTACATAAAACACGAAACGCACGCATTATTAACGCACGTATTGTTACGAGAAAATCATGCCAAACCTTAGAACTCTGCCTTCCAAAGACCATGCAGGTTACAAAACTCGTACGCAACGCCACCCTGGTTTTCGGGAAGTGCAAAGTGAGCCTCAGGTGTCTCACCCGGGTTCAAGCGCTTCAGATTTATACCCTGCTCCGTTTCAAGAGCGATGAACTCAATATAGTGCTCAGGAAGCATAGGATGCGCAACTTCGCCGACCTTAACGGTTAGCTTAAAGCCATCACGAGAAACAACCGGAACGTGCTTTTCTGTAGCACCGTCAGTTGTATTGGCCTTAAGAAGTGTCATTGGCTCACCACAGCAAGATGGGGTAACCCCTTTATCCTCAACAACATATACGATAGCTCCACAGTGCTCACAACGGTAAAACTTGGCCTCTGCCATTTTTTCTCCTCTCCTTGACACCGCTCAATGCAAGCGATGATTACTTCAACAGTATTCCCCATACCTTAGATTCTCAATCGCAAATGCTACAAATTAAATAACATTTTTGAAACGCCGATTCTAAACTACATGAGCAAAGCCCTTCTCGCCAAGCACATATGAAAGCTCTGTAATCATTGCCATATTGCGAGCATCCACACGCGTAGCTATCTCCATGTGCATAACGTCGCCTTGAGTGCTCTCAATCCGAAGTTCAACGCAGTCGTTTCCACGATACTTATTAAAAATTTGACCGAGCATCTCATAGTTGGAACGGGAAAACTTTGAGACGGGAATCTGAATCTCAAGCACGCGCGGGCGCTTGTTAGTCTCATTCAATTCAATGGGAGTAACCCCTGAACAGATAAACTGCGTGCCTCGGTCAGATCGCTCAAGCTTGCCGAAAACACCCACGATAACATCGCCCTGCGTCTCTCCGGTTTCTGGGTCAACACTTCCCGCCAGCGTAGAGGCATATTTTTTGTATGCCTTCGGAAACAGAACCAAAGAAAGTTCGCCTTCCATGTCCTCCAAGGTAACGATGGCCATGGGGTCACCGTTTTTTGTTATACGTTTTTGGACGTTTGTAACCATGCCCGAAAGACGGATATTCTCGCCCTCAGGTACCTTAAACCTTTCTTTAATGCCACCGTCAGGGGCACGGTATTCTTCTGTTGCATCAATATCGACAAGTTCATAATCACGTGCAAGCGACAGAGCGTACGCATACGGTGTGAGCGGATGATCGGAAACATAAATACCCAGCACATCGTATTCCTGGCTCAGTTTAAAGCGACGCTCCCATTCCACTCCATCAGGATCCGGAAAATCCTCCGTAAACCCTGAACCCTCAACTTCAGAGAAGAGATCAAACATCGAAATCTGTCCGGACGCTTTATCCCTTTGACGCTTTGCCGCAGAATCCAAAAGATTTTCAGGATTGTTTTTATCAATAAGCTTCATAAGCTGCATACGGGTATATCCCGTTGAGTCAAATGCGCCGGCTTTAATGAGTGCCTCGACAACATTACGTTTTGCCTGACTTGCATCCATACGATCGATAAAGTCACGAAGGTTGTTAAACGGGCCTCCCTTCTGACGCTCGGCCATAATGGCTTCCGCCACACCGGCGCCCACGCCGCGAATACCCGCAAAGCCAAAGCGAATACCCTCTTTTGTTGCGGTAAAGTCACGACCGGATTCATTGATATCCGGTTGGCTTACCTTAATTCCCTCTTGTCGGCACGCCGAAACATAGTGAACGATCTTGTCCGTTTTACCCATAAAAGAGGTAAGCACCGCCGCCATGTATTCATGCGGATAATGTGCCTTTAACCAAGCCGTTTGCATAACCAAAATAGCGTAGCCCGCTGAATGGGACTTATTGAACGCATAGGACGCAAACTTGAGAACGTCTTCCCAAATGATTTCTGCGGTCTCTCGTTTAAAACCATTACGAACGGCACCTTCTTTCCAGTGCTGCTCCATGGTTTCATCGGCACCGTCATCCCAGTGCTGGATAACCTCCTGCATCAGTTTGATTTTCTTCTTTGCCACGGCCTTGCGAACTTTATCGGACTCGCCCGCCGTAAAGCCGGACATCTTCATGGAAATCTGCATGACCTGCTCCTGGTACACCATGGTGCCATAGGTTTCGGCCAAAATATCATGCAGACGAGGATCGTAGTCAACCGGCTCTTCTCGACCATTCATGCGGTCAATATAGCTGGACACCATTCCCGCTCCCAACGGACCGGGGCGATAGAGGGCGATAAGTGCGACGATGTGTTTGAACTCGGTTGGACGCATGCCCTTGATGGTTGCCGTCATACCTGCGGATTCAATCTGAAAAACCCCAGAGGTTCGACCTTCACGCATCAGCCGATAGATTTCAGGATCCTCAAAGGGTATCTCGTCAACGTTAATATCGACATCAAAATTTGCCTTGATGTTTTTGAGCGCGCGAGAAATAACCGTTAAAGTTCTAAGCCCCAAAAAGTCCATCTTCAAAAGGCCCATGTCCGCAACGGAATGGCCTTCGAACTGGGTAATTTCAACCTCACCTTTGGTATCCATCTTTGTGGGTACGTGATCGTTGACGGGCGTGGGAGCGATGAGAACGGCACACGCATGAACACCCTCGCCGCGATGCAGACCCTCAATGGCAAGGGCGGCATCGATTATTTCCCGAGAAGCCTCCTCGGTGTTGTATGCTTCCTCAAAATCAGGATTGTAAAGATCGTTTTTTTCACCGTCACCCTTGTGAAGCACCTTGGAAAGCTGCGCCTTGGGATCATTTGAAATCATCTTTGAGAGGCGCTGTCCCTGGTAAACCGGATAATCAAGGACGCGACACGCATCGTTTATGGCCTGCTTTGCCTTAATGGTAGAGTACGTAATAACGTGGCTGACGCGCTCGGGGCCATAGAGCTGACGAACGTGCTCAACAACCTCAAGACGACGCTCATCGTCAAAGTCCATATCAATATCAGGCATCTCAGAGCGCTGTGGCGAGAGGAACCTCTCAAACATGAGGCCGTTTTCAAGCGGATCAAAGGTGGTGATATCCATCGCATAAGCAACGATGGCTCCCGCTGCAGATCCGCGGCCAGGTCCAACGCCAATACCGTTTTGTTTGGCCCAGCGCACATACTCCTGAACGATGAGGAAATAATCCGCAAAGCCTTTTTTACAGATAATGTCGTACTCATACTCAAAGCGCTCTTTAACGTTGATGCCACTAATCTCCACTTCGCGCCAGTTTTCTCCATAGCGCCGGGCAAGTCCTTCTTCACATTCCCTACGGAAGCGCTCCTCAGACGTTTCCCCTTCAGCAAGGTCAGGGAACTTTGGCAAATACATATGCGTCCAGTCCAGCTCATAGTTGCATTTATCGGCAACCTCAAGCGTGTTATCAATCACCTCGGGAGCCCACGAGAAAATCTCGCGCATTTCCTCTTCTGTTTTGAAATAAAACTCATTGCCCGACATGCGCTTTCTGTTGGCATCGGCAAACTTTGACCCCGTACCAATACAACTTGCAATATCTTGAACGGAGGCATCTTCACGAGTGAGATAGTGATTATCGTTGGTAGCAACTACCTTAATGTTGAGCTTATGCCCAAGATTTAAAATTTGCTCCGACAGTGTGCGGTCCGTAAAGCCGTTCCAGTTGGGATCTGACAGACCGTGATCTTGCACCTCAAGATAGAAATCATCACCAAAAATCTCTTTGTAAATAAGCGCCCAGCGCTCTGCTTCTTCCGGCTGCCCTGCAAAAAAACTACGAGGAATGATGCCTGACACACAGGCAGACGTGCAGATAATCCCCTCATGATAGCGACGAAGCATATCTAAGGTGGTGCGAGGCTTAAAGTAGAACATCTCCTTACTTGCCGCCTCTGACATCATCTTCATAAGGTTGACATAGCCTGTTTCATTTTTGGCGAGAAGAATCAAGTGATAGCGAGTCTGTTTGGTTCCGCGCTCGATACAGTCATCCGTAATAAAGTATGCTTCACAACCAAAAATAGGTTTGATCAGCGGATGCGGTTTGTTTGCTTTTACCGCTTCTATATCATGCGTCTTATTCCAAATAGCGGTATCGCTCTCCCATTGGCGGTGCATACCATCATGCTCGCCGGCGTCCAAAGCATCTGCCGGAGGTTCTTCCAAATCCCAGTTCTTCTGGAAGCATTCGAGGTCAGAGCGCCATTGCTGCATATCTTTTTGAGCGTCATTGTACTTGCGGCAGGCAAGGTCAAAGTCAGGTATTCCAAACAAATATCCATGATCCGTAAGTGCGAGAGCAGGCATCTTAAGATCAACTGCTCGCTTAACCATATCGTTCACGCGGGTAGCGGCATCCAAAATGGAAAAATCCGAGTGGTTATGAAGATGTACAAATGCCATGTCTTCTCTTTCGTGTCTGTACTCTCGTTTTGTATGGCGAGAAGAGCCACAGGCTAAAAAGGCTTCTCTGAGCGTAGTTCTTCTCGCTTTTCTACTATACCTGAAAGCATCATTTCATGCCGTTAATACAAACATATGTTCTAGCAGCAAAAAGAAAAAGAACCGCAGGTCAAATTTGTGCAAATATTTTTTATTGCTCTTTTGATGAGAAAAGTTCCAATTGGATAACTCTCTGAAATTGATTGGCCCCTCTGGGCATATACTCAAACAGTTCTGTCATTCAAACCGTAAGGGGTACTATGGACGAAATGAAAAGCATTACGCTTGATGACGTGTCAGCTGCTCAGAAGCATTTTGCCGCTGACCGTGCAAATTTAGTTGCCAAAAACGCCGCCACCGCCGCCGGTGTACGCAAGGCTGCGCGTGTTCCCGAGGGCGTTGCGGAAAATCCACTGTCTTTTGATGTGGAGGTCAAACAGGGAGAGCGCACCAATCAAAAGCGGTCCGGTCGCTGCTGGATGTTTGCAAGCTTAAACACCTTCCGCTACCGCATCATCAAGAAATACAATCTTTCCACTTTTGAGCTTTCACAGGCCTATCCCCTGTTTTGGGACAAGATGGAGAAGTCCAACTGGTTTCTTGAGAATATCCTTGATACCCTTGATGAGCCCCTCAACGGCCGCCTGGTAGCTTTTCTTTTGACTGATCCTATTGGTGACGGTGGACAGTGGGATATGTTCAAGAGCCTGGTAAAAAAGTATGGTGTCGTGCCTAAAGAGGCCATGCCCGAGACCGAAAACTCCAGCAATACCCACGATATGGACAAGTATCTCACCCGCTATCTGCGTGGCGCCGCCAAACGTCTGCGCGAGACCCACGAGGCAGGAGAAACGCTTGAGACACTTCGTGAGATGAAAAAGGAAATGATGGGAGACGTATATGCGCTTCTCGTCACCTGTCTTGGTGAGCCGCCGGCGCACTTTGAAACACGTCTGCGCGATAAGGACGACAAGCTTGTTCTTTCCGGCACCTTTACTCCTCAGGAGTTCTTCACAAAGACCGTTGACATGAACCTTGATGATTACATTTCAATCATCTCCGCTCCTACTGCTGATAAGCCTTTCAACCACACCTACACCGTTTCTCGTTTGGGTAACGTTATTGAGGGTGGCGGCGTTCACTACCTTAACCTTGAGATTTCCGAGCTCAAGCGCCTTGCCGTAGCTCAGCTCAAAGACAACTTGCCTGTCTGGTTTGGCTGCGATGTTGACCAGTCTTACCTGCGTGAAGAGGGCATCATGGATACCCGCGCTCTCGACATCGACGGTCTCTTTGGCTTCCCCGTTGAAGGAGCGCTCAACCGTGCTGAGCGCCTTGACTACGGCGAGTCTCTTATGACCCACGCAATGGTTCTTGAGGGCGTTAACCTGGACGCCGAGGGCAATACTACCCTCTGGAAGGTTGAGAACAGCTGGGGTAAGGACCATGGTCGCGACGGCTTTGATACCATTTCTGACCCTTGGTTTGACGAGTACGTATACCAGGTAGTCGTTGATAAAAAGTACCTCACTCCTGAACAGCGTCATATCTTCGATACCGAAACGCCAACGGTACTTGAGCCGTGGGATCCCATGGGATCGCTTGCTTGCTCTGATTAAGGCCGGCATTCTCTTAGACGTGCGTCACATCACGTGGCGCACGTTTTCATTTTTGTTACATCTTTTCTTCCGGCGAGAAGTTCTTCTCGTCTCTGCATATACTGAACAGCGTTTGTCCATAACGCAGTAAGGAGATTCTTATGGCTGAAGCAACCATTGACCCCAAATGGGCCGCAAAACAGCAAAAGGCGTTTGGCAAAGATCGAGCCAACCGTATTGCACGTAACTCCGTCACGTCCATGGATGTCATGGCAGCCGCTCGCGACGTTACCGCCATGCGCAGCTATACCGATACGTATGGCATCTCCATTCCCAAGACCGGCGATATTACCAATCAGCGCCAAAGCGGGCGTTGCTGGATGTTTTCCGCTTTCAACGTACTTCGCCAGGAAGCCATCAAATTTTTGGACGTGGATACGTTTGAGTTTTCACAGGCATACGGTATGTTTTACGACAAGCTTGAAAAAGTCAATTCAACGCTTGAATATATC
>SKEH01001203.1_pt1 | contig 11841 bp, 8 predicted proteins | sample 4826571 | NCBI WGS metagenome assembly SKEH01 (sample SAMN11008814, study PRJNA524170) | human gut metagenome | biome: Human fecal sample; material: Feces; isolation source: fecal sample from pouch patient p29 | host: Homo sapiens | place: Israel: Tel-Aviv | collected 2016-09-14 | reverse complement strand
GGGTTCATGAAACCAAGCGAGAAGATCATCGAACTGCTCGACGCCGCGTGATAACCTCAACAACCGACAACGTGACCATGGAAGGCCGCTCAAACCTCAGGTGTTGCAACCACCACTAGAATCTGCCGGTTCGTCCAGGATCAGGGGCACGGCGCTCTCATCCAACGGGTTCGTCATCGCGGCCTCCCTTATTCGCGATTGTTTGGAGAATGCCCGCCAGACAGCCGATTTCGCCGGGGCTCAACCGGATCCGGCGGATCGTGCCGCCGTCATCGGTGGACAGCACCCACGTGCGGACGCCGTGTCGGCCGTTTCCGGGAATCCAGCTCAGGCTCACATGCCCGCAGGAGGCACCGGTGACCATGTCGCACCGTCGTTCGATCTCCACGTCCGTTCCCCTCGTCGCCTTCAACGCATGCCTCCCAGGATCAGCGGCACCGCGGCCCACCGGTGGAACATGCGGCCCGGCGCGGCCGCGCAGTACGCATGATCGGGATGCAGCACGGTCACGCCCTTCGCAGTCATCGCCTCCAATGTGACGGGCCTGTCGTCGATGAGCACGTCCGGCGTGAGCAGCGTCTTGTCGCCGTTGTAGTAGCCGTCGAACTGGAAGCCGTTGCGGTGCAGCCAGCGTTGGCTTTCGCCGCGCCAGTCATCCGCGCGGCTGGTCGCCATGATGATGTTCCAGCCCGCATCGTGCAGCTGGTTCAACGCGTCGACCGTGCCCTCATACGGCTCCTCCTTCGAGTAGAGGCCGTCGGCGACCGCGCGCGTATGCCACCACGTGAACGCCTTCGCATCCCCGCTGAACGGCCAGCCGCCGGCCAGCGTGAAATCGTAGGCCGTCGGCTCCGGGCAGGGATAATCCTCCTCGCCACGTCCGCATTCGCGGATGTAGTCGCGCAGACCGTTCGTATAGTCGGCGATCGTGTTGTCGATGTCCACCATGATTGTCTTGGCCAAAACTATCGCCTCTCTTCAAGCTGGTCTGCCAGTTCGTCGAGCCAATCGTCGACGGCTTCGCTCTCATACCCGTAGGAGCCGCAGGGTAGGTTCAGATGCCTGACCTCATCGGCGGTAAGGCCTCCCGGCTCCCCGGGGTGGGCCAAGGTGAACGAGGCGAGGCGCAGTACCAGATCGACGGGTACCGGCATGTAGGATGCGGGAGCCGATACGAGCGGGAACATCGGGTATGCCATGCTTATAGTCCGTTCTTCGTCAGGTATTTGTTGTTGATGATCTTGAAGCACCGGTTGGAGCCAAGCTCGTTCGCCAATCCTTCGGACAACTGCTGGTCTTCGTGCAGATGCCAGACGATGCCCTCGTCCAGACGGTCTTTGGTGACGTTGCCACGCAACCCGTCTACTTTGGCGATCATGTCGTCCACGCTCCCCGTCAATGCCCACTCGTTTTCGTCGAGTTCGGGAACGGCAAGATTCGGCATGCCGGTCGGCCACTGGTCGCGGTCGATCTTGTGGCGGTCTTTCCAGACTGCGAAGACGAACGGGCGTTGGGCCGGCAGTTTCAAACGGTTGGATTGGATGCCGGGGCCACATAGCTCGAACTGGACGGCCATGCCGGGCCATAGCATCTTATCCAACTGGAATCTTTTGGCGAGCTGCATGTTCGAGGACATGGAGTCAAGCTCCCAGTTGCGGGAATACACGTGGACTTGTCCTCGTTCGTCCATGCTGAGCGTGGTGCTGGTGCCATCGACCTTCACGGTCGGCACGGCTTTCAACGTCTTCAATTCATCCCAGTGGTCGGTGAGCGTCTGCAGACGTGGCGCGTCCGACTTGGAGCAGGGCGCGTCGAACCGGCCGATCTGAGCACCGCCCATCGGCAGGGGCTCCTCGTATTTGAGTACATTCGCTTCCGTGGCGATGTCACGTGCCATGGCGAGCATCTGTTTGAAGCTGTAGTCTGCGGGTACTGGTGTCGAATACTCGTATGCGCCGTAGGTTCCATCTTTGATGCTTTTAATCTCGTACATTCTGTTCCCCGTCTTCTACTCATCGACTGCGTTGAGCTTCGTCCAGTCGCTCATGAAATCGGCTACGCTCCAGCCACGGACTAGCAGGACGACCTCATTCGGGAAGTCCTTGTCAACTGCGTATTCGCTGGGCTTGAACGTGGTGATGCCGTACAGGGAGCAGGCGTAACGATCCGAAATCATTTCGGTCGGGTCGGCCAGATCCTCACAGGAATGGATTTCCCCACCGTCAAGAATCTGATCTGCCGCCTCTTTGGGAAGTTCCTCGTATTCGCATCCGTCAGGAGTGTTGCGGCGCATGGACACGTCAAGCTGTCCTTTGCGCCACTTGTCCCAGATTTCATGGCTCAGGTGTGCGCGGAACATGATCCTGAAGTCTTCAACGTTCATCATGATTTCACGCCTCGATGCTTTCACGGTCGAAGCCAAGCGCTTGAATCGCGTTGTCAAGCGAGTCGGGGATGATGTCGCAGACGTCGCTCCCGAGCATGTCGTGGGCTTCCTCGGTCCAACGGGTCATGAGCTGGTCGAACTGGATGGCGTCCAGCTTGTCGGGGTCGATGCCATAGTCTTCGAGGGTTTGCTTGTCGAAGTAGGTGACGCCGTATTGTCCGAACGCATCGCCATAACCGTAGAAGTCCGGTTCTCTGACGTTCAGCCCTGTGGGCTTGTAGGTTGACAGGAATTTCAGGAGGGCGTGTGCGCCTTGCTTCTCCTCATCGGTGAGGGTGCTGTGTTTGAGCGCGTTTTGCAGATAACGGGAGTATGCGATGTTCATTGGTTTTCCTCTTTCATTTTTTATGTGGACATATTCAGTATAACAAGTAAAAGAGAAAAGTCAAAAACACAATGAGAACACGCGAAAAAACAAAGAAAGACACCAAAAAAGAAGTGGAGCTGGCGGGAGTCGAACCCGCGACCTTTTCGTTGCGAACGAAACGCTCTACCAACTGAGCTACAACCCCAATGCCCCGCTTAACCGCGCGAGGCGAGCGTGATCACTGCAATGAGAACTCTCCGGTGACCTTTGCGTCGGACATGTCAAGAGTGCCCGAAGCTTCGATGCTGACCGGTGAAATCTCATCCTCCAAAACGTATCCGACAGTCACCGTCTTACTGGCACCTGGTTGAATGGTTTGAGTGGAGGATTCCGCATCATATCCTTCGGGCTGATCCATATAGATCGCCGTATCCAATTCGTGTCCGTTCTGGAAAGCCTGAATGTCGACGTCCATGAAGTTGGAGTTTTCGTTCTTCTTGTTGGTCAACTCGTAGGTGAGTATCGCAGTCGGCTTTCCTTCATAATCGTTACTGGATTTGGTGACAGATACGAGTTTGATGTGATAGTTGCCGGAGTCGATGTCACCCTCTTTATCCGCAGACTTCGTGTTCTCGGATCCTTTTGCCTGTGTTTTTCCTTTTGTAGAGGATTGCGTGGAACTGTTGGTTGTTCCAAAGGTGTCATCGATTGCTTTGGAATACATTCCTTGAGTCGCCAAGGTGAACACGATGGACAATATGGCGAGAATCGTGGCGGCAATGGCTATGCCGCGACCAGTTCTTTTGCCTTTGCGACGAGTGGCGACGATACCTGCAATCGCAAACGGCAGAGCGATGGCGCCCAGGATCGCTGCGAAATTATTGACGATAGGAACCCAGCTGATCAGTACCGCGATGCTCGAAAGCACAAGACCGGTGATTCCGAGCGCGGTCATGCTCTTGTTCACACGATGCTGCGATTGAACTTCTGTTTGTTCAGAAAGCGGTTGGGAGGGGGGATTATTGGGTGCAGTCATAAGAATCTCCTTGTTCTCTAGGAAGCCCAGAATGGGTTCCTCTTCTGCGAGCTGCCGGTCGGCTACGATCCGACGACCTGCCGCTTACAAGGCGGCTGCTCTACCAGCTGAGCTACGGCAGCATTACCGGAATCCTCCACGCCTGTCCGGTTGCAGACTTCCCGAAAACCAGCCAGACAAAGGAGGAAAAAAACAGGTCGGTTTTAGTGGAGAAGGAGCCATCGACCGGATTCGGACCGGTGACCTGCGCATTACGAGGGCGCTGCTCTGCCAGCTGAGCTACGACGGCGAAACCGTTCCGGCATGAGGAACGGTGGATGGGCTATGCGAGCAAAGGAATGCTTGTCCTGCGACCGGTTCATGCCGCCGATCGCAAACTATCTCCCGTTCGGGAACCCAGCGTTTCGCATGTGGCCACTGGGCCCATCGTGCTTCGACGGGATTCGAACCCGCATTACTCCAAAAAAAAACAGAGCATCCTACCGTTAAAGGACGAAGCGGTGTTGCGGATACGATGCTGGAGAAGCGGTTCTGTTCAGGCCACTGAGGTGCAGGCCTGCGCCTTGACCATCGTTCCACTCCGCCCCAATATGGCAGCGGGCGGGTGGTGGCGTTGACATCATATTCCGCAAGAATATGAGCGGAAGTGGGCGCTGCAACGGTTACGGGTCCCAGTTATGGAGAGAACCTACCGTAGCATCGTTCCCGTTCCGTCAGACGTTCGAACCGGATCGGGTGGCGTTGACGCCGTTGCTTCCGCTGGTGCTTTCGCCGGGGTTCGAACCCGGACTGGACAGTTCCTTAGACTGTTGCCTCTACCGGTTGGGCTACGAAAGCATGTGCGGATACCACCCTTGCGAGGTCGCAATATCCGCACAGTCCACAATCGATCCGGCCACTCGTGTCGAATCCTTGCACTCATGCTTGCGGTGGACGCGCATACTGCAGCGTGAGGCATGACGAGGATCACGGGCTATGACGCCCATGCTCCACCGAGACCGTTTCCACATCATGTGGATCGGCTGACAAGAAACGCGGTCGCCCACGTTCCAGGAAACCTTTTCCGCACTGGGCGGATAGGCTGATCGGATTCGCGCCAACCCTTCCGACGGAGGGCTGGTGCGAATCATCCACCCATAGGATGATGGGCGCCGGCGATGGTCCGCGTGTCCGCCGAACAAACGGAGACGTGGACCATCGGACACGAGTCGCATGGTCATGACTGCCCCGCCGGGAACTCCCAACGGGCATGGAATCGTATCGAGCGGTGTACGGGAATCGAACCCGCGTAATCAGTTTGGAAGACTGAAGCACTAACCGTTGTGCTAACACCGCAAACAGGAATCCGCAGACACCGTATCAGAAAGCGGATTCCCTAGCGGACGCCACGGGATTCGAACCCGGATCTCCACCCACAGGGGGTGGCGTGCTGCCATTACACCAACGCCCCGCACGGTTGCGCGTCATGATCGTACGACCCATGCGTTTGCCTGACCGGGGATTTATCACGACGGAGGCCGGTCGGGACTCCAACGGTTCCGTTTTTACCGAGTGCGGGAACCGTCAAAATACGGCACTCGTGCATTGCGCTGGAATCGAACCAACGACCTCCCCGTTATGAGCAGGGTGATCTAACCGACTGAGCTAGCAACGCGATTATCGGATGCCGACGCTGAACGGCTTAGCCTAAGCTGAAAGGACTAAAAGCTGCAATGCCATCCATCGCTCCATCCCCATTCCCCATGGATCGAGAGAACAGGCGGTGACGTTGACGACGGTATCCTAGTGCCTCGTGTTGGGCTTGAACCAACGACCATGGAGTTATGAGCTCCGCGCTCTAACCGACTGAGCTAACAAGGCATCGTGCCCATGGCCGGAGTCGGACCGGCTGCGCCCGGTTTAGGAAACCGGCGCTCTATCCGTTGAGCTACAAGGGCGTTGCCTCGTGATGCACGAGCCGTACGAGGCGCGACGGTTTGAGAGAGAAGAGAAGAAGGGCTCCGTGCATTATGGTTGGCGGAGTTTCGTGCGTGCCCTCAACGAGAATCGGACTCGTGGCCTTCCGTTCCGGAGACGGACGCTCTATCCACTGAGCTACAAGGGCGATGGCATCGTTTTCGCGGCTTGGGGTGATGCCGAAACCCTGTATGCCCGGTACAACACATCGTTCGAGTGTAGAGGAAGAAATCGAAACGAAGAATGCTGCCGCTGAGAGGCGGTTGTGGGGGTCGAACCCACCGTTCACGGTTTTGCAGACCGTTGCCAACAGCCGGTTGGCGTAACCGCCGATTATGTTCCTCCTCCTGGTTTCGAACCAGGACTATGGGTTCCAAAGACCCGTGTGCTGCCGTTACACCAAGGAGGAATGTGCGCGAACGCATCGGACACGTATGCCCGACTGCGTTCCGCCATGCCGATCCAACCCGTTTTTTTGCTGACTGGATTCCAGGCCCTATCCCGTGGCCTATCACTGCAGATCGGCTAGCGGATGGTGCGAGAGTCGAACTCGCCAGGGACTTCCGCCCCAACAGTCTTAGCAGGACTGCGCCTTTACCGCACGGCCCACCATCCATGCCAGTGTTTTCAGTACGGGGCACACCGGCCAAACCTCGATAAACCCCTCATGGGAACGATTTTCATGCGGGGTTCGCGGAGTAGGGAGGATTCGAACCTCCGGGGGCTTGCACCCCTGCTGCTTTCGGGACAGTCGCATTCGACCGCTCTGCCACTACTCCACTGATCCACACGAAGGAACAAACTGGTTGACGTATTCGTATGGATTTCGTGCTCCCGGTGGGATTCGAACCCACGACCATAAGGTTAGAACTCTTCTGCTCTGATCCACTGAGCTACAGGAGCAAGGTGGATGCCTGCTTCGGTTCAAGAAAAGCGACAACCCTTTTCCAAAGGAGTAATTCGTTTTTTTGGAATATTGTTGTTACTTAGGCATCCAAGTTTTCCGCCTTCTTTTCGCGCGTGGTCTGCGGATACCACCGTATTTGCGATGTTGCGCTTACACATGGCCTTGTGCCATGCGTCGTGTTCCCGGCAGGCTTCGAACCTGCGCTGAACGCCGTTTAGGGGCGTGCCTCTGCCGGTTGGGTTACGGGAACTTGGCCGGCTTTCCCTCACCACGGTCGACCTTCGTGGCTGACATCAACCTGAGCATCCCGAAAGAGAGGGAAGAATGGGATGCCGCTCATGGGGAAGAATGTGAGGGGATTGTTTTCTTCCGGCCGACAATCCCTAGAAACGGTGTCCCGCTACCGTGTCCGGCCAATGAATAGAAGAGGAAAAAGAAAACCGGATACGAGCTGGAAGCTGAAATGCCGTGAATATCATGCCCGGCTACTGAGAACATGTTATTCACGGCTCGTACCCCATGAGGGAATCGAACCCTCACTCCGTAGGGAACTCGGGTTTGAGCCGAGCGCGTCTACCAGTTCCGCCAACGGGGCATTGATACTGGACGGCCCCGAAAAGGAAATAAGGAAAATTTCGAAAAGCCGCCCAGAACCATTGGGACGGTATCGCTTGACTTGACTGAATCCGTGAGTGAGAAAGGAGCCAAGCAATACCGTCTTCGCGCGTCGGGCTGGTCTCGACCCAGCATCCCACGGTTTTGGAGACCGTGACTCTGCCGTTAAGCTACCGACGCATGAGGAGCAGGAAGCCGAAGATAAGTAGCGGAGTAGCTTCCTGTTCCGAGTGCCCTCGGCGGGGTTCGAACCCGCAACCTCTGGTTCCGTAGACCAACGCTCTGAATCCGATTGAGCTACAAGGGCGATGGCACATTTCGTTCCTTTAACGACGTACGCCTGTGCCGGGCCGTGTTCGGCATGGTCCTCATTGATGTCGCTCCGGAGACCATAGCTGCAAAAAGAGCGCCCTCCCCATCCGCCCTGAATGACAGATGGAGGGGAATCGGGAGACTGGATTGGGTTTTACCAGCAACGTCGAGGACAAACGAGATCATGTCAGATCCCCTCTGGACGTGCCGCCGGTTCGGTCGCAAACCACCCTGCCGGACCCGGCTCATCTTATCGCCTCGTTTCCGATGCGATTGTTCGATCACTCCCTGAAAGCAGTCCATTGATCGGATGGATTGCTTCGTGCCTCCGTCTGGAATCGAACCAGCATCCACGGTGCTTCAGACCGTTGCTCTACCATTTAAGCTACAGAGGCGCTGTACGACGGACTGTTATGGGATCTGGGTTATAGGCCCTTCCCTGGTCCTTCGCACTGTGTGTTTTCCTTCCCTTGTTTCGCGCGCGGCCGGAAGAAGAAGTTGCCGCAGCCTATCCGATAATAGATTGATGCGCTTATGCTCGGCGATGTACCAAGCATCGTGCCCCGACGGAATTACGATATCCGGACCCAGTGCTTAAAAGGCACCTGCTCTTCCTCTGAGCTACCGGGGCGACTGGCATGTTTCCTTATTCCTTGACGCTGCGTGCCCATGCCGAGGCTGTTCGTCCATGTTTTCTCCGGAAGCGTCCACATGGAAAGGACGGTTACGAGTCTCATTGTTGGATCAGATCCATTGTTTTGGTTTTCCGGATAGAGCGGATGACGGGGTTCGAACCCGCGGTTTCCTGCTTGGGAAGCAGGCGTGCTACCACTGCACCACATCCGCATGGCCGTGCTTTTTTCGGATACGTCGCACGGCGGTGACGTATAGTCCGCCAGCCGAAAGAGGGATGGCTGGCTTCCGAGTGAACGTCCGGGGCTTGCACGCCGGATGGGGCTTGGATGCCTGCGTTCGCCAACGCTCTTCGACCCTTCTTGCCAGTGGTCACGGATGTGTTGATTCCGCCGGCCGGCGCTGCCGGTCGTACTGCCCGGGCATCCTCCCGCCCGGGTGAGATCCATGGGAAGCGATATTCCCATGCGAGTCGGATTGACAGGATTCGAACCTGCGACCCCATGCTCCCAAAGCACGTGCGCTACCAAACTGCGCCACAATCCGATATTTTTGACAGGACTCCGTGGCTTACCAGCTACGTACGTGCCCTATTAAACGCGATTTCCTCAGATTCTGGCACCGTCTTAAGCAGTACCACGATGCTTTCATCTTGATTCTTTCGCGTGTTTAGACTGTCTCCACCGGTTTTCCTAACCTCCTGCGAAACCTCCCCTTCCAAGCGTGCGACCTAGGATTTGCACGCTCTTCCAGTTTTTCTTCACAGTCCTCGACTCTCCGGTTGTAAGACCTGTCAAAAACGTGGCTCCGGGTGGATTCGAACCACCAACCATGCATGCTCCGCCGTTTGAGCTACGAAGCCGACCGGAACGCGTCGTCTCATGACTGCGTATCGTTCCGGCTTTTACCGTTCGCTGTCAGTCTAATGAGACTGGCCTGACAGCGGATAAAATCCGTCTGTTGTTTAGATACTGTGTACAAACGAAAACCACAGCACGGCCTTGAAGGCGCCGCTACCTGTTAATCCGCCTGTTTGCAACCAGGCGGATAGTGGTGGCGGGAGGACTCGAACCTCCGGTGTTTCCTTGTCGCAGATTTACAGTCTGCTGCCGTCGCCGCTGGGCCACACCACCGGTGCATCGCTTCTGTCGTCCGTCACGGTGCGATGCGTACCGTGCCCGATTCATCTGTCCCCGCAGACCGTGAGTCTGCACAAGCTCATGGGAGATGGATCAGGGTCGTGGAGCTGCCGAGAATCGAACTCGGGTCTGGCCTGCTGTCAGCCTTTGCTTGCTGTCACGTGCGTAGGGGTTTATCCCCACTTGCGTGGGGGAAGATCATCCGTGGACGGGTGCGTTCGGCGAACCCGCACGGCTTGTAGACGATGTTCATGTACTGGTCGGGCGAATCCATCGTCCGACTGTCCGACCAGTCCGATTCAAAGTTTTCCGGCTTTGACCCGTTAATCGGCAATGGGATCAAAGTCGGGTTTCACGCTGCGAGGGTGAAACGGGAAGAAGAAACGGTGTTGGCGTTCGTTCTTGTGGCAAGGTTGATGACGGTTGTCCTTGCCGGCCTCCGGCACGTAGCAAATGGTTTCCTGCAGGCTATCGAAAGCCTGTCAGCCCCAATGATATGGGTCGGATGGCGTGAACAACAGCTATTCAACCCATGTCTTTACTGCTGCCACCTTGCAGGGGTGGCGTATGATCCAAGGTCTTGTCCTCACGCCCATGCGGGCTAGAGTTGCCTTGGACAAGAATGTTTTTTGGTGTCTCTCTTCGGTTTTCAAGCGTCCGCATCACGTGCGTGGTGTAGTGGTTGGCTTCCTACGCAGGATGCTTCGCGACTGCCCCGGTCTTGCTCCGGGATGATCCGCTTTTGTCGGATTGCAGTCTTGAGAGAAGTCGAAGAAATGATCCGATTTGATGGATCCTTGAACCTCTTTCATTTCTATGTGGACACATTCAGTATAACAAGTATTTTAATGCTGTCAAAAGAGAAACCCTATAAACAAGCCAAAATGTTGAAATATCAACGGTTAATAACAACAAAATATGTTTAATATACGGCGTGTCGCACCGGAAAACCCCGGACAAGCACCACCAAAAATCGTTTTCCGTATTCCACTAACTGCCGGTACCATAGAACCATGACCAACAACAGTCCGGACAACACGAAACCAGCTACCCATTCAACCGACCTCGTGCTCGACCGGGTAGCCACGATCTCAGACATCGAAAACCGTTTGCCGGACAGTAAGGAAATCTGGTACGGGCACAGCATCCTCACCAGCACCCTTTTCCCCGCCACTCCCCCGGCGGAAGGCACCGACTTCGTCAGCAAAGACAACAGTACCGTCGAATACATCCTCGAAGCCGGTATCGATAGCCTCACCAGGTCAAGGGACTTCCCCTACGGGAAATATCCCCGACTATTGATGGCGTGGATGGCAAAGCAGATTCGCTCTGCGGGAACGAGGAAAACCCCGACCGTTGACCCGTCGCAGCACACCATCACGATTCCCAGCATGTACCAGTTGTCCGAAGAGCTCGGCATACCCCGTGGAGGACAGTCATCGAAACGTTTGCAGGAACAGTTGCGCCGTCTCCTGTACTGTCATATCAGCATCAGGCAGAAGACGGGGTTTGCAGGCAACCGTGACCGGTTCGACTCCGTGAACATGCAGATGGTGAAAGCCGTCAGCTTCCTGAACGACAATAACAATCAGGATTTCAGCGGCGCCAAGTTTATTCTCACCGACGAGGTGTGGGACAGGCTTGCCCAAGAGTCAGCTCCGTTCGATACCCGAGCCACCAACTATCTGCTGAGCGGCAAATCCGTTCTCCCCTATGACGTGTACGTGTGGCTGACCGGAACATTCCGCAACCTGCGTCACGACCTCACATTGGATTGGGATTGGCTGCACGGACGTTTCGGCGACAGCATCAAGGAACGCCGCGTGTTCAAAGCCAAGTTCCGTGAAGCATTGAAGAAAATCCACGACGTATATCCCGCCGCGAACGTGGAAACCACCCGGGACGGCATCATCCTGCACCCGTCGCCAACGTCCGTCCCACCCAAGGCGGAACGGCGTGCTTTGGACGAGGGGCGGGGCGATTGGCAGCGATAGGCCACTAATTCGTCCCACCCTATTCACTGATGCAGATCAGTGCTTAATGCAGTCGGCTTTGATACTGATGGCATATCGGTGTATCGACACGTGGCCTATCGGTGCAGTTTCCCAATTTTTTTTTGAAATTGATTCGTGGATTTCGTTCCACACGTAGTGGCCTATCGGTGCAGTTTGGTTGTATATGGGAGCTTTCCGGCTTCGAGAACGGGCTGACGCTCTATCTTTCTGAGGTAGTGGCATATCGGTGCAATCCCGCCGATCCGTTGATGGCCTATCGGTGCTGTTTTCTTGTCTCTGCTGATGGACTATCGGTGTAAAGCCTCCCGAGCGGAACCTCGAATGAGCGGGTTCTGCAGCTCCCGACCCCCCCCTATAAAAGGCTTCGTGTTCGGCAGATTCTAGTGGTGGTTGCAACACCTGAGGTTTGAGCGGCCTTCCATGGTCACGTTGTCGGTTGTTGAGGTTATCACGCGGCGTCGAGCAGTTCGATGAT
>SKEH01001198.1_pt1 | contig 11858 bp, 8 predicted proteins | sample 4826571 | NCBI WGS metagenome assembly SKEH01 (sample SAMN11008814, study PRJNA524170) | human gut metagenome | biome: Human fecal sample; material: Feces; isolation source: fecal sample from pouch patient p29 | host: Homo sapiens | place: Israel: Tel-Aviv | collected 2016-09-14 | reverse complement strand
GATATAAAAATCAGATAAAAATTAATAAAATAGCATGATTTTTAATCTTTCTTATTTATTTCATAAACTTCTATTTTAAGACCATAAGCGAGGTATTCATAATGAAGAAAATTCTAATCGTTGACGATGAAAAACCAATTTCTGATATCATCAAGTTTAACTTGGCTAAGGAAGGTTATGACACGATTACAGCCTTTGATGGGCGTGAAGCATTAAGTAAATATGAAGAAGAAAATCCTGACTTGATTATATTGGACTTAATGTTACCAGAACTAGACGGTCTTGAAGTGGCTAAGGAAGTTAGAAAAAACAGCCATGTTCCAATTATTATGTTATCAGCTAAAGATAGTGAGTTTGATAAGGTTATTGGTCTTGAAATTGGTGCTGATGATTATGTGACTAAACCTTTTTCTAATCGTGAATTACTGGCGCGTGTAAAAGCGCATCTTCGCCGTACTGAAAATATTGAATCCGCAGTGGCTGAGGAAAATGCTTCAGGTATACCTGAAATTATTATTGGGGACTTGCAAATCTTACCAGATGCTTTTGTTGCTAAAAAACGTGGAACAGAGGTAGAGTTAACTCACCGTGAGTTTGAGCTGTTGCATCACTTAGCGACACACACAGGTCAGGTGATGACGCGTGAACATTTACTTGAAACGGTTTGGGGCTATGATTATTTTGGAGATGTCCGTACTGTTGATGTTACTGTTCGTCGTCTGCGTGAAAAAATTGAAGATACACCTAGTCGTCCAGAGTACATTTTGACGCGACGCGGTGTTGGTTATTACATGAAATCATATGACTAATGTGTTTGAATCAAGTCCCTTATTTTTACGAATTTTATTAGCAGTTTTAATCATTTTACTCTTTTTTTATTTTATTTTTCTCAATTACAGAGAGTATAAAAATAATAATCAAGTTAAACAGTTAAATGCTAAAGTACGTTCTTTGATTACTGGCCATTATACTGATAAATTAAAGGTTGAGGATAACTCTGACTTGTCAGAACTAGTGAATAACGTTAATGATTTATCAGAAGTTTTCCGTTTAACGCATGAAAATTTGGCACAGGAGAAAAACCGTCTGACTAGTATTTTATCTTATATGACAGATGGTGTTTTGGCAACAGATCGCCGCGGAAAGATTACCGTTATTAATGATATGGCGCAAAAGCAACTGAATGTAACGCGTGAGCAGGCATTGGAGTGCAATATTCTGGATATTTTGGATGATGATAGTTATACTTACAATGATTTGATTACAAAAACGCCAGAAATTGTTCTGACGCGGCGTGATGAATATGATGAATTTATCACTTTACGCATTCGTTTTGCCTTAAACCGCCGTGAAAGTGGCTTTATTTCAGGACTAATTGCTGTCTTGCATGATGCGACCGAACAGGAAAAAGAAGAACGTGAACGCCGTCTCTTTGTTTCTAATGTCAGTCATGAACTGCGGACACCATTAACCTCTGTAAAGTCCTATTTAGAAGCTTTGGACGATGGTGCCCTGACAGAATCAGTGGCTCCTAGCTTTATCAAGGTATCACTTGATGAGACTAATCGCATGATGCGTATGATTACTGATTTACTTAGCTTATCACGTATTGATAATCAGACCAGTCATCTAGATGTTGAATTGACGAATTTTACAGCTTTTATGAATTATATTCTGGATCGCTTTGATCAAATTCAAAGTCAGCAATCAACTAATAAGGTTTACGAAATTATTAGAGATTATCCTGACAAATCAGTTTGGATTGAAATTGATACCGATAAAATGACTCAGGTAATTGATAATATTTTAAATAATGCAATCAAATATTCACCTGATGGCGGTAAGGTGACTATAACGATGCAGACAACAGATACACAACTCATCCTTTCTATATCCGACCAAGGCTTGGGTATTCCTAAGAAGGATCTCCCTCTTATTTTTGACCGTTTTTATCGTGTTGATAAGGCAAGAAGCCGTGCTCAAGGTGGGACTGGTTTAGGATTAGCAATCGCCAAAGAAATTGTCAAACAGCATAAAGGCTTTATTTGGGCCAATAGTGAGGAAGGCGAAGGGTCGACCTTTACCATCGTTTTACCTTATGAAAACGATAATGATGCAATTGATGAATGGGAAGAAGATGAAGACGAATCATGACAGAAACAGGTTTTAGATACAGCATTCTGGCTTCTGGTTCAAGTGGCAATAGTTTTTATTTGGAAACTCCTCAAAAGAGAATTTTAATTGACGCAGGCCTCTCAGGTAAGAAAATTAGTCAATTAATGGCAGAAATAGACCGAAAAGTAGATGATGTTGATGCCATTTTAGTAACACATGAACATAAAGATCATATTCACGGTGTTGGTGTACTAGCTCGGAAATATGGTTTGGATGTCTATGCGAATGCAGCAACATGGCAAGCTATGGATGGCATGATTGGTAAAATTGATGTCAGCCAAAAACATATCTTTGATCTGGGGAAAACCATCACTTTTGGGGATATTGATATTGAAAGTTTTGGTGTCAGCCATGATGCTGCTCAACCACAGTTTTACCGCCTGATGAAAGACGGCAAGAGTTTTGTCATATTGACGGATACAGGTTATGTCAGTGATCGTATGGCAGATCTGATTGAAAATGCTGATGGTTATCTGATTGAGTCCAATCATGATATTGAAATTTTACGCTCAGGTATCTACCCTTGGAGTTTAAAACAGCGTATTTTATCCGATAAAGGACACCTATCAAATGATGATGGTGCAGAAACAATGGTTCGAACTTTGGGGAATAAAACAAAAAAGATTTATTTGGGACATCTCAGCAAAGAAAACAATGTCAAAGAATTAGCCCATATGACGATGAAGAATGCTCTCATGCAGGCAGATTTGGCTGTAGATCATGATTTTAAGATTTATGATACCTCGCCAGATACTGCTTTACCATTAGCAAAAATCTAGTGGACAGCTTAAAAGGAAGAATGAAAAACAAAGATTACTCGGAAATGGTTGTTCTGGGTGATTTTTGCTATAATAGAAAGGTCTAAGGATAAAAGAAAGGATTTATATGAAAACATTAGAAAAAAAACTGGCAGAAGACTTTAAGATCGTCTTTTCTGACAAGGAATTATTGGAAACTGCCTTTACTCATACTAGTTATGCTAATGAGCATCGCCTCCTAAACATTTCACATAACGAGCGCTTGGAATTTTTAGGAGACGCTGTTCTGCAGTTAACGATTTCACGTTATCTTTTTGACAAATACCCTCAAAAAGCTGAAGGTGATTTATCAAAAATGCGTTCGATGATTGTTCGTGAAGAAAGTTTGGCGGGTTTTTCTAGAAATTGTCACTTTGACCGCTATATTAAATTAGGTAAGGGTGAAGAAAAATCTGGCGGTCGTCAAAGAGATACTATTTTGGGAGATTTATTTGAAGCTTTTTTAGGTGCTCTTTTATTGGATGCAGGTCTTAAAGCTGTTGAGGCCTTTCTCAATCAAGTTGTGATTCCTAAGGTTGAAAATAATAATTATGAACGTGTGACCGATTATAAAACGGCACTTCAAGAATTATTGCAAGTTGACGGGGATGTTTTGATCGATTACGAGGTCTTAAAAGAATCAGGACCCGCCCATGCAAAATGCTTTGAAGTTGCTGTTTCTATGAATCATGAAAAACTTAGTAGCGGGACAGGCAAATCAAAAAAATTAGCAGAGCAAGAGGCTGCTAAAAATGCGCTTGAAAAACTTCAACGAGGTTCTTAATGTTTTTAAAAGAAATTGAAATGCAGGGATTTAAATCTTTTGCTGATAAGACCAAGGTTGAGTTCGACAGAGGAGTGACAGCCGTTGTTGGACCAAATGGTTCAGGAAAGAGTAATATTACGGAGAGTTTACGCTGGGCTTTGGGTGAGTCAAGTGCCAAGAGCCTGCGTGGCGGCAAGATGCCAGACGTGATTTTTGCAGGAACCGAAAAACGCAAACCACTCAATTACGCTCAAGTAACGGTTATTTTAGATAATAGCGATGCTTTTATCAAAGACGCTCAAGAGGAGATTCGCATTGAACGCCATATTTATCGTAATGGGGACAGCGATTATCTTATTGATGGTAAAAAAGTACGCCTGCGCGATATTCACGATTTGTTTATGGATACTGGTTTGGGGCGTGATTCCTTTTCCATTATTTCTCAAGGACGTGTGGAAGAGATTTTTAATAGTAAACCAGAAGAGCGTCGTTCAATTTTTGAAGAAGCAGCCGGTGTCTTAAAATACAAAACACGTAAAAAAGAGACGCAGTCTAAGCTAACACAGACTCAGGATAATTTGGATCGGCTGGATGATATTATCTATGAACTGGAGACACAGATAAAGCCTTTAGAACGTCAGGCAAAAACAGCCAAAGAATTTCTGGTTTTGGAAACAGAACGCAAGGAGAAACAGTTAGACTTGCTGGTCTACCAAATTCTCCATCATAAGGAAGCCTTAGTGAAAAACCAAGCTGAGCTTGAAAAAGTTAAACAAAATTTAGCAGCCTATTATCAAGAACGTGATCTATTAGAAACTAAGAATCAGACTCTAAAAGAAAAAAGGCACCAGCTTTCTCGTCAAATGGATCAAAAGCAGGCTGATCTCCTTGAAATGACACGTCTCATTAGTGATTATGAGCGTCAGATTGAACGCATTCATTTAGAGGTTAGTCAAAAGACAGAAAAGAAGCAATCTACTCAAAAAAGCCTAGAACAATTGTCAGAGCAAAAGGCTTCTCTTAAAACAGAATTAGCTCAAAAAGAAGTTGACTTAGAACAATTAGAAGAGGATCTTAAACAAAAAAATCAAGAAATTAAAAATGTCGAAACGGAATTGTCACGTTTTGCAACAGATCCTGATCATATTATTGAAAGTTTACGAGAAGATTTTGTTAGACTCATGCAAAAAGAGGCTGATACTTCTAACCAATTGGCTGTTTTAAAAGCAGAAATGGATAGTCGAAAGCAAGAATCCGAAAGTAAAACAGCAGAAATTAGACAGCTGCAAGCAGACTTAGAGAAAGCAAAAGATCGAGAACAAAGGGAATCCGCAAACTTTGAAACTGCTAAAACCAAAGTTCAAGAATTGCTAAAGGACTATCAAAAAACAGCACAGCTTGTTCAGAATTTAGAAGCTGCTTATGCTGAGCAGCAAGAGGCTATGTTTCAATTGTTGGATGATGTCAAAGACAAGAAAGCACGCCAAAGCAGTCTGAAGTCCATCTTAAAAAGCCATAGTAATTTCTATGCAGGTGTTAGGTCTGTTCTTCAGCAGGCTGATAAAATTAAAGGTATTGTTGGCGCGGTTAGTGAACATTTAACTTTTGATAAAAAATATCAAACCGCACTTGAGATTGCCTTAGGTGCCAGCAGTCAAAATATTATTGTTGAAGATGAAGCGGCGGCCAAACGATCTATTGATTTTTTAAAGAAGAACCGTCAAGGTCGAGCAACTTTTCTTCCTTTAACAACCATTAAACCCCGTCGTTTATCTGAGTCAAATCAAAGCCTATTAGCTTCCAGCCAGGGCTTTCTCGGTTTAGCACGTGATTTGGTAAGTTTTGAGCCTCGTTTGCAAACAATTTTTGGCAATTTACTGGGTGTCACAGCGATTTTTGATACGGTTGGTCATGCCAATCAGGCAGCTCGCCAGTTACGTTATCAAGTGCGTCTTGTAACATTAGATGGAACAGAAATCCGTCCCGGAGGATCCTTTTCAGGAGGTACTAGTCGTCAAAATAATACAACTTTTATCAAGCCAGAACTGGATCATTTGACACAAGAACTAGCGCTTTTAGAAGAAAAACAAGTTGAGCAGGAAAGAACAGTTGAAAAGACCAAGCAGGACTTGGAAGTGAAAAAAGCAGATCTTTTAGAATTAAGGGAAAAAGGAAATCAAGCCCGATTGGCTGAGCAAAAGGCTGAGATGGAGTATCAACAATCAGAGTCTCATTTACAAGAGCTGGTCTTGCTTTATACCCAATTAAAACAAACAAATCAGGCGGATCTTAATCGAGACTTAGAAAAAGACCAAGCACTTTTACAAGAAAAGCTGTATAAAATTGCTGATGACAAGGAAAAGCTCAATCAAGAGATTGCTCAAATCAAGGAAGATAAGGATAGTATTCAGCAAAAGACAGCTGCTTTAAGTCAACGACTCTCTTCTTTGCAACTTTCTGAGCGCGATTTGGCTAATACACAGAAATTTGAAAGAACGAATTTAAAACGTTTGGCAGAAGAATTAGCTGAATTGGAGCAAAATGAAGCTGGTATGATGCAACTTTTAGATAGCCAAGAAGAGGATTTGGATGAAAAACGTTTACCATCGCTCAAACAGCAATTAGCAAACGCTCAGGCTAGAAAAACAGAGAGTGACCAAGAACTTGTCCGCTACCGTTTTGAACTGGAAGACTGTGAAGCACAGCTAGAAGAGGTTGAGACCAATCTCCTAAAAACTAATCAAAAGAATGAAGAGTTCATTCGTCAGCAAACGCAATTAGAAGCAAAAGGGGATCATTTATCCAATCAATTGCGCCGTTTTGCCAATAACTTGGCTGAAGATTATCAACTAAGCTTAGATGATGCTAAACAAAAGGCAGGACCGATTGAAAATCTAGAAGCTGCTCAAGCTCATTTAAGCCAATTGGAAAAGCAAATTAAGGGATTGGGACCGGTCAACCTTGACGCAATCGGTCAGTACGATGAAGTGTCTGAGCGTTTGCATTTCTTAAATAGTCAAAAAGATGACCTTGTTCACGCTAAGGAACTTCTCCTGAATACTATTCATGATATGGATGATGAGGTCAAGGCACGCTTTAAGACGACTTTTGAAGCTATTCGTGACAGTTTTAAGACGACCTTTACGCAGATGTTTGGCGGAGGAAGTGCTGACTTGCTTTTGACAGAAGGAGATCTCTTGATGACCGGTGTTGAAATTTCAGTGCAGCCGCCCGGCAAGAAGATTCAATCTCTCAATCTTATGTCTGGTGGTGAAAAGGCACTGTCTGCTTTGGCATTGTTATTTGCCATTATTCGTGTTAAAACCATTCCCTTTGTTATTTTGGATGAGGTTGAGGCTGCTCTTGACGAGGCCAATGTCAAGCGTTTTGGTGATTATCTGAATCGTTTTGATAAGTCCAGCCAGTTTATTGTGGTCACTCACCGTAAAGGCACCATGTCTGCTGCAGATAGTATATATGGGGTTACCATGCAGGAATCAGGTGTCTCTAAGATTATCTCTGTTAAGCTAAAAGAAGTCGAAAAGATATCTTAAAAAGGCTTGGAAGTGCTTAGTTTGAAAAAACTGTAAGGACACAATCAATCTTTGACGGCAATAGTACTTAAAGTGACTCTCAACAAGGAAACAAGGCGGTAACGACAAAATCATTTCTGTAAATTGCAATGGAATCTCGTTCCCCATAGAATCTTTGATTCAGCCTATTGAGAAATTTTGTGAAATCTGTTAAAATGGTAACAATTGAATAAAAGTCTATGAGATTAGTAGCTTTATGGAAATTTGACAGGGAATGCGGGGCGTGACTGGAAACCCGCTGGATGAAAGTTTAGTGAATTCACTCAGAAAGAAAGACTTAAATAATTAAGGTCTAGTCATACTAGATAAAAACGGATGGTACCGCGTGTCAACGCTCCGCTTAAGGAGTTTTGGCACGTTTTTTGTTTTTAACAAGGTCCTTAAATAGGAAAGGAAATCGCATGGATTTACAAGCACAATTAGAAGAGCTGAGAAAATCAACTCAAGCAACATTAAAGGAAATGAGCGGCAATCACAGCAAAGAATTACAAGATTTGCGTGTTAAGGTTTTGGGTAAGAAAGGTTCCTTGACAGAACTTTTAAAAGGTCTAAAAGACTTACCAAATGAGTTGCGTCCTGTTGTTGGAAAACAAGTCAATGAAGTCCGTGATGTCTTAACAAAGGCTTTTGAAGAACAAGCTAAAATCGTTGAAGCCGCCAAAATTCAAGCGCAATTAGAATCAGAAACATTAGATGTCACTCTTCCGGGACGCCAAATACATCTAGGCAATCGCCATGTTCTCAGTCAGATAAGTGAAGAAATTGAAGATATATTCCTAGGAATGGGTTTTCAAGTGGTTGATGGCTATGAAGTTGAACAAGACTATTACAATTTCGAACGCATGAATTTGCCCAAAGATCACCCAGCACGTGATATGCAGGACACGTTTTATATTTCTGAAGACATTTTGCTTCGGACACATACCAGTCCTGTGCAGGCACGTACTTTAGATAAACATGATTTTTCTAAAGGACCGCTTAAGATGATTTCACCCGGTCGCGTTTTTCGCCGCGATACAGATGATGCGACGCATTCCCATCAATTCCATCAAATTGAAGGCTTGGTTGTTGGTAAAAACATTTCTATGGGTGACCTCAAAGGAACACTGGAAATGATTAGTAAAAAAATGTTTGGTGAAGATCGTAAGATTCGTCTGCGTCCTTCTTATTTCCCATTTACAGAGCCTTCTGTTGAAGTCGATGTTTCGTGTTTCAAATGCGGCGGCAAAGGCTGTAATGTTTGTAAGAAAACAGGTTGGATTGAAATTCTTGGTGCCGGTATGGTTCATCCAAGTGTTCTTGAGATGTCCGGCGTTGACTCTGAAGAATATTCTGGTTTTGCCTTTGGCTTAGGCCAAGAACGTATGGCTATGCTGCGCTATGGAATCAATGATATTCGAGGTTTCTACCAAGGTGACAGCCGTTTTACAGAACAATTCAGTTAAATCTATAAGGTTGTTTAGAGTTTTTTGCAGGATAATTACCTTGGTTCAGCCATCCACAAGTTAAAGGAGTAACAACATTGCAGGTTGAAATTAGAAAAGTCAATCAAGATGAGCTTTCTTTGCTTCAGAAAATTGCTATTCAGACTTTTCATGAAACCTTTGCTTTTGATAATACAGCAGAGCAGCTGCAAAACTTTTTTGACGAAGCTTATACTTTGTCTGCTTTAAAATTAGAATTAGCTGATAAAGAATCAGAAACCTATTTTATTTTGATGTCCGGTAAAGCAGCGGGATTTTTGAAAGTGAACTGGGGCAGCTCTCAAACCGAGCAGGTATTAGAAGATGCATTTGAAATTCAACGTCTTTATATTTTGAAAGCTTATCAAGGTTTAGGTTTAGGAAAACAGCTTTTTGAATTTGCTTTAGAACGTGCGCAAATATCAGGCTTATCATGGGTTTGGCTGGGCGTTTGGGAAAAGAATGTTAAGGCCCAGTTATTGTATGCTAAATATGGATTTGAACAATTTTCTAAGCATTCTTTTTTTGTTGGTAACAAAGTAGATACGGATTGGTTGCTTAAAAAGTCTTTAAGTTAGGGAAAGGAAATACATGTTAGTAAGTTATAAATGGTTGAAAGAATTAGTTGATATTGATGTACCTAGTCACGAATTGGCTGAAAAAATGTCAACAACAGGTATTGAAGTTGAAGGGGTAGACGTTCCAGCAGAAGGACTGTCAAAATTAGTCGTCGGTCATGTCCTTTCTTGTGAAGATGTTCCAGAAACGCATCTTCATCTTTGTCAGGTGGATACTGGCGAGGAAGAATCTCGTCAAATCGTTTGTGGAGCACCAAATATTACAGCTGGCATCAAAGTAATTGTTGCTCTTCCGGGAGCTCGTATTGCAGATAATTATAAGATTAAAAAAGGGAAAATCCGCGGTATGGAATCTCTGGGTATGATTTGCTCTCTGCAGGAGCTTGGTTTGCCGGACAGCATTATTCCTAAGGAGTATTCAGATGGCATTCAAATTTTGCCTGAAGATGCTGTGCCGGGTGAAAGTATCTTCCCTTATTTGGACTTAGATGATGAAATCATTGAGCTGTCTATCACACCTAACCGTGCAGATGCTTTATCCATGCGCGGTGTGGCTCATGAAGTAGCAGCGATTTATGATAAATCTGTTCATTTTGAAGATAAAGTCTTGACTGAAAGTGATAAGAAAGCAGCTGACCTTATCAAGGTAGCCATCGCTTCTGACAAGGTTTTGACTTACAAAGCGCGTGTGGTTGAAAATGTAACCATTAAACCAAGTCCACAGTGGCTGCAAAATCTGCTTATGAATGCTGGCATTCGGCCTATTAATAATGTGGTTGATGTGACCAATTATGTTCTTCTTTATTTTGGACAGCCTATGCATGCTTTTGCTTTAGATAAGTTTGAAGGCAAGGATATTCTTGCACGTCAGGCAAAAGCTGGTGAGAAATTAGTAACACTTGATGGTGAAGAGCGTGATTTGATTGAAGAGGATCTTGTCATTACTGTAGCAGATAAACCAGTGGCACTTGCAGGTGTTATGGGTGGTGCTGCAACTGAAATTGATGCCTCTTCTAAAAATGTTGTCCTTGAAGCAGCCGTCTTTGATGGAAAATCAGTTCGTAAAACAAGCAGCCGTCTTAATCTGCGTTCCGAAAGTTCTTCACGTTTTGAAAAAGGTGTTAATTACGCTGATGTTGTTAAGGCACTTGATTTTGCTGCAGCAATGCTGACGGAATTGGCAGATGGAACAGTTCTCGCTGGTCAGGTCAGTGCAGGAGCAGTTCCGACAGATGATATTCAAGTATCTACTAGTCTGGATTATGTCAATGTTCGCTTAGGTACAGACTTAGTTTTCTCAGATATTGAAAGTGTTTTTGCTCGCCTTGGTTTTGGTCTTTCTGGCAATGACGAAAAATTCACGGTTTCTGTACCGCGTCGCCGTTGGGATATTAGCATTCAGGCGGATTTGGTCGAAGAAATCGCTCGTATTTATGGTTATGATAAATTACCGACAACACTGCCTGAAGCAGCAGGAACAGTTGGTGAATTGACCAAGACACAGAAATTACGTCGTAAGATAAGAAGTTTGGCTGAAGGTAGTGGTCTTTCAGAAATTATTTCCTATGCCCTGACAACGCCTGAAAAGGCAGTTGCTTTTACACCAAATCCTACTAAAATAACAGAATTAATGTGGCCAATGACCGTTGATCGCTCAGCATTACGTCAAAATATCGTTTCTGGAATGCTAGATACCATTGCCTATAATGTAGCACGTAAGAGCAACAATCTAGCCCTATATGAAATTGGCAAAGTATTTGAGCAAACAGCGGATCCCAAAAAAGATTTGCCTAAGGAAATAGATACTTTTGCCTTTGCTCTGACAGGTTTAGTAACTGAAAAAGATTTCCAAACACCAGCGACACCAGTTGATTTCTTCTATGCTAAAGGTGTTCTGGAAGCTATTCTTGCTAAACTTGAAATCTCTGTTCAATTTGTTGCGACCAAAGAAATGGCTAATATGCATCCCGGACGCACAGCTTTAATTGAACGTGATGGTCAAGTTATCGGTTATCTTGGTCAAGTTCATCCGCAGACTGCTAAACTGTACGATATTCCAGAAACTTATGTAGCAGAATTGAATCTTAATGCACTGGAAGCAGCTCTTAAATCGGATTTAGTCTTTGAAGATATCACTAAATTCCCAGCTGTTTCGCGCGATATTGCCCTGCTTCTCTCAGAAAAAGTGAGTCACCAAGATATTTTGGATGCTATTGCAGCCAGCGGTGTGAAACGCCTTACCAAAGTAAAACTCTTTGACGTTTATGCTGGTGAAAAATTGGGACAAGGTAAGAAATCAATGGCTTACAGCCTGACTTCCAAAATCCTAATGATAATCTCACAGATGAAGAAGTTGCCAAATACATGGAAAAAATCACTTCAGCCCTAACCGAAAAAGTTGGTGCAGAAGTGAGGTAACGAAAAAATCTACCTTCAAAGGTAGATTTTTTTGGTATGTAAGCTAGTGAGCCTACCCACCGCCGATA
>SKEH01001196.1_pt1 | contig 11886 bp, 12 predicted proteins | sample 4826571 | NCBI WGS metagenome assembly SKEH01 (sample SAMN11008814, study PRJNA524170) | human gut metagenome | biome: Human fecal sample; material: Feces; isolation source: fecal sample from pouch patient p29 | host: Homo sapiens | place: Israel: Tel-Aviv | collected 2016-09-14 | reverse complement strand
CATTACGATATTGGCAAGCCACGATTGGAATTTCAACAATACAACCATTTGGATTGGTAAATAGACTGGTAAATTGTTGATTCATCTTTTCAATCAGGATATCTTGGGCTGAGATGCCGCCACCAATCGCTATTTTTTCAACATCCAACACAACTTGCAAGTTAAAAATCTGAACGGCTAAGGCTCTAGCAAATTCATCTAAAGCAGCCTCTACCTTTTCATTTCCCGCAGCAAGTAAGGCAAAGATTTCTTCACCTGTATACACTTCTTCTGTCTCAAGATGTTTTTGAACAACAGCTAACAAGCCATCTTTTCCGCCTTGCATAAACCAAAGTTGCTCGGGATCATGGTAGTCCACCATCAAATTAGAAACTTCGCCCGCCGCAAAATGTTTGCCTTGACGTACCTTTTTATTTTGTATAATACACCCGCCAATCGCCGTACCCAAGATTAGAACCATCGCATCTTCTACATCTTGTAATACGCCATAGCCTACTTCGGCATATCCAGCACATTTGGCATCATTACCTATCCAAACGGGAATGTGATATTTCGCTGATAGCTGGCTGACTAAGGGCAACTCCTGAATATACTCCAACGCCCCACCAGTATAGGCAATTCCTGAATCACTATCAATCGCACCTGGCATACTTATCGCCAAACCATCAAGTGCATGAAACTTTTGAAAAATTTCATCTATTGCTAAAAATAAATTTTCCAAGGTGTCATTTGGTGTAGGTATCTTACCTTTGCCATGCATTTTCAACTGTTCATCAATCATGGCATATTTAATAAAATTACCACCAATATCAAGCGTTAAAACATCCATCTACAAAATCTCTCCATTACTTGCGATGACTTTTTGATACCAGTTAAAGGACTGTTTTTTCTTTCTAGCCAAAGTACCAGTGCCATCATCATTTTTATCTACATAAATGAAACCATAACGTTTACTCATTTGCCCGGTGCTTGCTGAAACCAAATCAATACAGCCCCACGGAGTATACCCCATTAAATCAACACCGTCTTCATCTACAGCTAACTTCATTTGCTCAATATGTGCGCTTAAATAATCCACACGATAATCATCGTAAATCTCGCCATCTGCAGCAATTTCATCATAAGCACCTAACCCATTTTCAACAATAAATAATGGTTTGTGGTAATGATCAGTGAACCAATTTAAAGCATATCGCAAGCCCACTGGATCGACTTGCCATCCCCAATCGCTGGCTTTGACATAAGGGTTTTTAACTAAATCATGGGTTTCATCATAATCATAGTGCACATTTTCTTTTTTATGCGCAATTGCAAAGGACATGTAGTAGCTAAAGCCAATATAATCGACACAACCTTCTTGTAAGATAGCCAAATCTTCTGGCGTCACATCCAAATCAAAGTGCTTGCGTTGCCATAAAGCAGTAATATTTTCTGGATACTTGCCAAAAACATGCACATCCGTATAGAAATAACGTTTTTGCATCGCTTTTTGAGCCATCAAGATATCTTCTGGCTTACAAGTAGCTGGATAAATCGGACACATCGCAATCATACAACCAATTTGAAAATCAGGATTAATCTTTTTCCCTTCTTTCACCGCTAATGCACTAGCCACTAATTCATAATGCGACACTTGATACATCGTTTGTTCACGATTTTCATTTTCTCGATACAAAACACCCGAATTGCCATAAATGCTGCCTTCACTATTATAGTTGGCTTGGTTATTGATTTCATTGAATGTCATCCAATATTTCACTTTATGCTGATAACGTTTAAAACAAGTGATCGCAAATTTTAAAAACAAATCGATTAGCTTACGATCACGCCAACCGCCATATTTTTCAACGAGATGATAAGGCATTTCAAAGTGACTTAACGTAACGACAGGTTCGATGCCGTATTTCAAGCATTCATCAAATAAATCATCATAAAACTGGAGGCCTTTTTCGTTTGGTTGGTCTTCTTCACCTGTTGGATAAATCCGCGTCCAGGCAATCGATGTACGGAAACATTTAAAACCCATTTGCGCAAATAGTGCCACATCTTCTTTATAGTAATGGTAAAAATCAATGGCATCATGGTTTGGATACACTTCATCTGGCAAAATCGTCGCAGTCATCCTTCTTGGCTTTTGTGCTGTTCCTGCCGTTGCTAAATCCATAATGCTTAAACCTTTACCGTCAACATCATATGCTCCTTCTAATTGATGGGCAGCCACCGCACCACCCCAAAGAAAATCTTTTTAAATGACATTTTTACCTTCACCTTACTCTCTTATTTTTGACCTTTCATATTTGCAATTGCTGCAGCCTTCACGAATGGTAAATAAATAATCGTACTTAAAGCAACACATAAAATACCAATTAACAAGGATAGATAATTCGTACCACCTGAACCTAGGAATGGAATTAAGAACCCTGGAGTCGTCCAACCTACATCAATTGCTACTGGTGGAATAATCTTAAATACCGCCACGCATAACCAGCCAAAGATATTACAAGCAACTGGAGCCGCGATAAATGGAATCAAATAAATTGGGTTCATCACAATTGGTAGACCGAAAATCAGTGGTTCGTTAATATTGAATAAACCAGGCACTGCACCGAGTTTAGCAATTTCCATTTGTTGCTTATCTTTTCTAGCCACTAGGAAAATCGCAATGATCAAGCCTAGCGTAGCCCCAGAACCACCTGTATTTCCGAATGCATCATTAATTCCACTCCAAGTAACAGGGAATGGTGTGCCAATCGTTGTCCCATGTGTGCCATAATAAGCTAAGTTTTTAACCCCCGCTTCAGCAAACATCACTGTACGTAAAGCAGTCATCGTATTTGGTCCATGAATACCTAAGACCCATAAGAATTGTTGGACAATCGTAAAAAGTAAAATGGTGACAATATTGCCGCCAAGTTTTGAGAATGGCGCTTGAATCGCATTGTAAATCATATATTGTAAACCGCCATCGGCAATCATATTGAAAGCAAAGTTTAAAACAGAAGCAGCCACCAACACAATAATAATCGGAATTAACAATGTAAATGATTGTGATACTGCTGGTGGAACGGCATCTGGCATCTTGATACGTAGTTTGTCATTTTTTTGCAAACGTGGTAAAAATTCGCCCACTAATAAACCAATAATTAAAGCAACGAACAAACCTTGTGCCCCTAAAAATCCTGTAGACAATGCTTGGGCGCCATCTTTTGTAGCAACATAAGGAGGATAAATGATAAAGAATACCCCTACAGAAGTGACAGCAGCTAAGACTTTATCGCCTTGATTGGTTTCTGCTAATTTATAAGCCGTTAAAAACACGATAAGAATCGACATAATATTGGCTGTTCCGTTTAAAACCGGAGATAATAATGCTTGATAATCTGCTAAATGAGGGAAAATTGCCCCTAAATGTAATAATTTCGCTATAAATCCATCTGGTGATAAAATCGCATAATTAATCAAAACGATAATCGAACCCGCTAAGGTCATTGGAAAAGCTAAAGTGAATGCATCTCGTACTGCAGCCACATGTCTTTGTCCATTAATTTTGGCAGCTAATGGAACTAATGTCGCTTCCATTTTTTCCTGCATTGAATTCATGAAACTCATAGTGATGCTCCTTAAATATTTTTTTGTTAGGCCCTTCGATAAATAATCGATCATTTTCACCTATTATTATATTGTATTCGCTTACCACTTTGAATACTTCTAATTTCTAAAAACAGAATATCCCACTCTTCGAAAAAAGTAACAAAATTGTCACGTATTGTTACTTTTGGCCTTTCGTAAATAATTGGCTAACTTTTCGATAATATATACCACCGGAATATGAGAAGACATATCAAAAAAATCATCTTCTCTTTGTTCAGGTAAAGAGTAAGATAAAGTCAAATCAGATAAAGCACTCATAGTAGAATGACTATTTGCAGTAATCGTTAATATTGGTACATGATTACTTCTAAAATTCTGAACCAAGCGAACCATTTCGATACTTTCTCCGGAGACGCTAATCGCAATATACAACATATTTTGCGGTAAGGATTGTAAATTATAAAACGGATCATTTAAGCTCAACGCAAATTTATGATTATTGGAAAAACAACGTGCACCATACTGCGCAATTCCTTCATTATTCCCAATTCCGCCAAACAAGACAACATCTGCAGCATCAATCAATTCACTCGCTTCTTGCAATTGTTCCGAAAAGAAATCTGTGTCTAACCTTTGCAAACAGCTAATTATCTCATTAGAAGAATAAGTGAAAGTTTGCGGTACCTTTTGCTCTTTCAAATGCAATTGAAAGGCTTTATAAGACGGAAAGGATAATTTATGAATATAGCGCAAAATACTTGCTGTTGATACACCGATTTCTGCAGCCAAAACTCGAACGCTCATATAGCCTACTTTTTCGCTATTGGCATTTACAAACAAATCGATTTTTCGTTCTGCTTTGGTTAATTCTATTTTTTCTACCATTCATTTCCCTCCAATACAAGCTTTTTGACTGTTTTCCCGATAGACTCAAGTATAAATAAGACCGGCACCTGTGATGTGATATCAAAATACTCTAGACTCCGCTGACGATTAAGATGATAGGTAAAACTCAAATCAGCCAAATGCGCCAAGGTACAATCACTATGATTTGTTAGCGAGATGATAAAACTATTCGCCTGTTTTAAATGTTGGGTTTGATTCAGCGTTTCTTCTGTTTCACCACTTTCCGACAAGACAATCACGGTTGCTTTGGCCCTATTATTTTGAACAATGGGGTAAAACGGATCAACCAAGGCAAAACACATCTTCCCCATATTTGTTACATATCGTGCCCCATATTGTGCCAAAATACCACTTGTCCCGACGCCAACAAAAATGACGACTTCACTTGCTAATATTTTGAGCGCAGCCTGGTGGACTTTTGCATAAAATTGATCCTTATCTATTTTATAGAAATAATCGAGTATTTCACTGACACTATCAGAGAATTGATAGGTCTCTTTTTTTGCTAAAAATAACTGATAACGAATTTTAAACTCTGTAAAACCATTGCATCCCACTTTTTTACAAAATCGTAAAATCGTACTTGGTGATACATGGATTTCTGTTGCTAGCTGCTTTAATGTCTTGTGGAGTACAGCTTCTTTTTGCTGTAAAATCGCTTGGTAGACTTCTCTTTCTAGGTCGTTTAATTGCTTAATCTGTTCCACTGAAAACATGCTTATCCCTCCATCGCGCTCTAATAATCCTAGTATAGCTCAAAATGTAACAAATCGAAACATTTAACAAAACTAAAAAAAAGGATGTCAAGCAATATACGATTCTTGCCTCACATCCTGTTATGATTCATCTATCTTCTAATTGGCAAATACTCAGTTAAATCATAGAACTGTGATTTATCCACTGCATTGGCCCGATATTGCCGATTGATACCCGCCTCATTTGCATAGTGGTTCAATTCGTTAATCAACCCTTCTTCTTGCGGTGTAAAATGTAAACGAGCATCCACTGCGGTTAGATAGATATAGTTGACTAACTTGCTGATGAAGACTGGCGGAGAAGGATTAGTGTCGATTTTTTTGTAAACTTGCAACAGACAATCCGTAATATCTAACCATGATGTCGCTTGTTCTTCCTTCGTATGCGCAATTAGTAAATTATACAACTCATGTACCTTTTCTTTTACAGCTGATACTTCCATCACAGACCCTCCCCTCTTTTACTATACTATCACTTCGAATTTCTTTGCTCACCCATATTTAAGCGTTTACATTTTATCCGCTTAAAAAAGGGAAATTAAAAAGTCAGAATTTTTCTACATCCCTATTCTACTCCTATTTGCCTTTTTTATCAAGCGATAAGCAAAAACTTTCACAATAAAATCATCCCGCAAAAGCAACTAAATTCAACGCATTTACGGGATGTAGATGACTTATTATTTAAATTTTACAGCAGTCCCATATGCGACCACACTTTGCATCTCTTGCATGATTGAGCCACTATCAAAGCGCATCATGACAACCGCATCGGCACCCATGGCTTTGGCGTTTTCTTTCAAACGTTCAACTGCTACTTCCCGTGATTCTTCTAACATCTTCGTATAGGCTCTGACTTCTCCACCAACTAGACTCTTCAAACTTGCGCCAATATCTGAAAAGGCGTTTTTCGATTGGGTCGTTAAGCCAAATACTTCGCCAATAATTTCATATTCTTTTCCTGGAATTCTTTCTGTTGTTGTAACAATCATCTTATTCTTCCTCTTTTTCTATCTTTTCTTTTGCTTCTGGTTGTACTCTTTGTCCTTCAAGTGCTGCAACAATTTCTTGATTAGCTTGTTTTCTAGACATCGTTTCGTTGATTAAGTTCACTAAATCAAGTCCTGTAGTTTCTTTGATGGTTTCAAAGGTGCGAGCTAATCCTGCTTCTCCCATTTGATGGACGCCATCGCCAGCTCCAAAGCTAACCACTTTATCGATATTGCTAATTGGCGCATTGACTTCTTTAGCAATTGCCGGTAAGACTTTGATAAATTCGACTAATACCCCAGCTTCGTTTAATTTTTGTAAAGCCAAGGCCATTTGTTCCTTGCTTTGTGCTTGTGCTTGACCGACTTTGGCAATCTTTTCGGCTTCAGCTTGCCCTAGTTTTTCAATTCTTTGGGCTTCAGCTTCGGCAGCTAATTTGATTTTTTCGGCTTCAGCTTGGGCATAGGCAATTTCTTGAGCTTTTTTCGCTAAAGCATTTTGTTCTACCACATATTTATCGGCTTCAGCTTTTTTACGAAGAGTTGCGGTTAATTCTTTTTCAGTTAATTCGGCTTGTTTTTCTTGAATTTCGATATTCTTTTCTTGTTCAATCAAACGAACCTTCATCTTTTCGCCTACAGCTACTTGTTCTGCTTGTGCCACAGCTACTTCTTGTTCTTGTTTATAGTGCGCTTGTTTTAAGGCCATGTTTTTATTCGCTTCAGCAATTTCGGTTTTGCGGCGAATTTCTTCTTGTTGCGCCAATTGTTCGTTTTCGGCTTGTTTGATACGAGTTTCGCGCAAAGCATTAGATTCTGCAATTTCAGCATTTTTCTTCACTTCGGCAATTTGTGGACGTCCTAGCGCATCTAAGTAACCATTTGGATCACTCACATCTTTAATCGTAAAGGAGACAATTTCTAGACCCATTTTTTGTAAGTCGGTTGATGCCACGGCTTGGACTTGTTCCGCGAAGTCATCACGGTTTTTGTAGATGGCTTCTACAGTCATAGTCCCTAAAATTGCACGCAAATGACCTTCCAATACTTCTTGTGCTTCATCTTCTAGTTCAGCGGTTGATTTCCCTAAATATTGTTCAGCGGCTGTTTTAATCGCTTCGGTACTATTGCCCACTTTCACTAAAACGGTCGCACTGGCTTTGATTGGCACGCCTTGTTCGGTATAAACTTCTGGTGTGCCGATTTCTAATTTGTGAGTAAGTAAACTCAATTTATGCGCTTTTTGCACAATTGGAATCACAAAAGTCCCACTGTTTTTTAAAATCTTGATGCCTTCTTTACCTAAAAATGAACCGGTTACAATCAAGGCTTCATCGGGTTTTCCTATACGATAACGGACCATCAAGAAGATCACTAAAGATAAAACAACAAATGCAATCCAAAAAATCGGATTTCCCAAAAAACTAAACATCTACACCACTTCTTTCTTTTTTAACGCGGATAATTGACGACGAGCGCCCGACCTTCAGCATCAAATTCGACAATCAAGACCTTACTACCAGCCGGAATTTCAAGGTTTGCTTTGATATCTTTTGGGCGGAATAATTTGGCAGGAAAAGTCGCACGTGCATGACCACTACCTGTTTCCATTACTTCCCCAATCGAATCCCCTTTAATCTTGACAGTCAATTCACCTAGCAAATAATCTTCCTTTGAGAGTGAATTGCTTTGATTGCGGTCGGTCCACTTATTATAAAGATACATAAACGGCGCAAAAATTAGACTAAAAATCAGGTAAAGTCCGATAAGCCCCAAACTAATGACACCTACCCACACCAGAGCTTGCATCAAATCCGGTAAGGTAGCTATTGACTGATTTAACCAATTGATTAGTGCTTGCATTTTGCTCATCCCTTTAAGTTCTATAGTTGTATAATAACACTGTTTGATTTTCTGTTCAAGCAAGTTAAAGGAAAATCCATCTTAAGACCTAGATGTTAATCCTTATGATAAAAACAATTGAAAGAGATTTATCTACAATTCAAACAATTTATTCAGTCGTAGTAAAAAAAACAAATATAGGTAAAAACGCACTTTTTCTTCCTATGTGTATAGTACAAAAAAAGACCGCCAATAAAGCGATCTAATGTTGATAATCGATTTGAATCGCAATGCCGTCTGTATCTAGCAATTGAAGTTGGCGGGTGGTTTGATGCTTGATTTGAAACCCTAGCTTAGGGGCGCGACTGGCGATGGCTAAAAGTTCGGCTGCTTGGTCACTTACAAAACCGATTTTAGAAAGTCCGGCTTGCTTGTCTTGATGCACTGTATGACGTCGTTGCCACTGGTTAAAAGCTAAGTGATGATGATAACTTCCGCTCGCAATCCAGGAAGCCTTGGCATATTGGTGCTTTTCTTGCATATCGAGTAGTGCTTGATAACGTTTGGAACTAGTCAATGCATCACCTACTGCTAAGTGTACATGCCCCATCTTAGTGCCTTGAGGTAAGAAAAAAGGCTCGGGTGCTTGCGAAATCATGTCATAGATCTCTTGAGCGGCTAATTCTTCAGTGACGCCAATAATCCGCCCATCGCTTCTGACATCCCACTGATTTTGCGGTTTATCGCGATAAATCTCAATCCCATTACCTTCTAAATCATGAAAATACAAAGCTTCACTATAGCCATGGTCCGCACCACCTTCTAATGCCACCCCACATTGAACCAAATGATGCAAAACTTCAGAGAGTGCAAGCCGTGTCGGTACCAAAATCGCCAAATGATAAAGTCCGGCTGTTTGCTTATCTTCCTTAGTGGCTTGTTGCAAGATCACTAGTGGCTTCTGATCTGCCTGAATGCCTAATACAATTTGCGCTTTTGTTTTGGACAATACACTTAAGCCGACAATTTCTTGATAAAACTGCGATAGTCTTGGTAAGTCAAGTACATTGAGATAAACAGGACCTAATTGTAACATATATATTCCTTCTTTCTGCTCTTTACTATAGACCTAAAGCCAACAGATAGGAAGTAGGCACTTTTTTTGCCGTAAGTTTCCCAAAAGATACCTTTGCGAAAAATCAGACTTGTGAAACTTCACTTATTGAAACTTTATGACCTGTGCTATAATGAAACCAAAAAGAAGAAAGGGTGGCAGCATGAACTATTTAATTGTCGGCGCGGGACTTTTCGGGGCAACGATGGCACACAAACTCGCTAAAGCTGGACATCACGTCACCATCATCGAAAAACGAGACCATCTCGCCGGAAATATTTATACTAAAGAAGTAGCGGGCATTCAGGTCCATCAATACGGCGCGCACATTTTTCATACCTCGAATGAAGAAGTTTGGCAATTTGTGAATCAGTTTGCCGAATTTAATCATTTTATCAATTCACCGTTTGCCTTCAGCCGTGGAAAACTCTACGCTCTGCCTTTTAATATGAGCACGTTTTATCAGCTTTGGAAATTAACCAAGCCTAAAGAGGTTCAAGCAAAAATCGATGAGCAGCGCCAAGTTCTTCATGGGAAAAAACCGGAAAACTTAGAAGAACAGGCGATTGATTTAGTAGGAACGGATATTTACGAAACGTTGATTAAGGAATATACCGAAAAACAATGGGGCCGTAAATGCAGTGAATTGCCGCCGTTTATCATCAAGCGTCTGCCGGTCAGATTGACTTTTAATAACAACTACTTCAATGATAAATATCAGGGAATCCCGATTGGTGGCTATACTAAAATGGTGGAGAAGATGCTCGATTTACCAAACATTATCGTGCATCTCAAGACAGATTTTTTTGCTAAGAAAGAGGTCTATTTGAACAATTACGATAAAATTATTTTCACCGGAATGATTGATCAGTTTTTTGATTACAGGTACGGTCCTTTAGAGTATCGTTCTTTACGCTTTGAACATGAATTGCTAGATGAAGCCAATTATCAAGGCAATGCGGTCATTAATTATATTGATGCCAAATATCCTTTTACGCGCATCATCGAACATAAGCATTTTGAATTTGGTCAACAGGAAAAAACGGTGATTACCAAAGAATATCCTGCGAATTGGCAAAAAGGCGACGAACCTTATTATCCCGTACAAACACCGGAAAATGCTGCCTTGTATCAAAAATATTGTCAGCTTGCTAAAAATTATCCGAATGTGATTTTTGGTGGGCGTTTGGGTATGTATCAGTACTTTGATATGCATAAAGTCATTGAAGCTGCCTTAAACGTAGCGAAACAAGAATTAGCTCAATAACCCCTTCCCCGCACTTTGAATGAAAGTGGTGGGGATTTTTTATGCGCCAAAAACTTTCTCTGTACTGAAAATTTACCTCTACAGTCCTCCTTGTTTCTTGGCATCATTTTTGCTAGAATCTACTCATTCAATCATTTTGAAAAGAGGGTTATTTGTGCCAGTAGGAATTATCGTCAATAGTATTGCCATTTTTCTAGGAGGAATTTGTGGCGGATTATTAGAAGAACGGCTATCAGATCGTTTCAAACAAGAAATCACCCTTATCTTTGGGTTATGTTCGATGGGAATGGGTGTCAGTAGTATTGTCTTAATGAAAAACATGCCCGCTGTGGTATTTGCGGTCATTATCGGAACTACTGTTGGATTATCCTTTCATGTAGAGCAACGATTACGAGGCGCAGCAAGTGTGATGCAAAAGCCAATCAGTAAATTAGTCGGTGAGCAAACCCATATGAGTCAAGAAGCGTTTCAAATTCAACTCGTCACCATCATCGTGTTGTTTTGTGCTTCAGGTACTGGGATTTATGGAAGTTTGGATGCAGGGATGACTGGCGACCATACCATATTAATTGCAAAGTCGATTTTAGACTTCTTTACCGCGGCGATTTTTGCTTGTAATCTTGGCTATGTAGTATCCGTGATTGCTTTGCCACAATTTGTCATTTTCTTTTTATTATTCCTTGGTGCAAAGCTGATTTTTCCACTAACCAATCCAACAATGATCGCTGATTTCAAAGCAGTGGGCGGCTTTTTAATGTTAGCTACCGGATTTCGCATGATCAATATCAAACAATTCCCAACCGCTGATATGATTCCTGCGATGGTGTTCGCGATGCCTTTTAGTTATCTCTGGACAGCAATCATTATGCCGATGCTATAATTTAATCAAAAAGTCACTCAGTTTGTGGGCTGAGCGACTTTTTTTATTTCAAAATATTTTCGACTTGTTTTTTTAAGCAAGGCAGCACTTCTTGGTCAAACCAGGGATGTTTTTTCTGCCAAATTTGATTTCTTGGCGAAGGATGGATCAATGGAAAATACGTAGGCAAATAGCTTTGATAATCTTGCACCACTTGTGTTAAGGGAGTGCTTTTTTTGATGCCTAGATATCTTTCCATCGCATAATGTCCGATTAAAAGGGTTAGTTGAATATCCGGCATTTGTTCTAATAGCAGAGGATGCCATTTTTGTGCAAAACCTTTTCTAGGTGGAAGGTCCCCTGATTTACCAGCTCCTGGAAAGTAAAAGTCCATTGGCAAAATCGCAATTTGACCACTTTCATAAAACAGTTCCTCATCTACCCCTAGCCATTCTCTCAACCGTTTCCCACTCGCATCCGCAAATAATTTTTGACGATCTTGGGCTTTTTGACCAGGTGCCTGTCCTATAATAAGCACTTTAGCTGTAGGGCTCACCTGATATAAT
>SKEH01001193.1_pt1 | contig 11905 bp, 6 predicted proteins | sample 4826571 | NCBI WGS metagenome assembly SKEH01 (sample SAMN11008814, study PRJNA524170) | human gut metagenome | biome: Human fecal sample; material: Feces; isolation source: fecal sample from pouch patient p29 | host: Homo sapiens | place: Israel: Tel-Aviv | collected 2016-09-14 | reverse complement strand
CTTAGAACTTTAAATTAACCGCTTAGTCATTTTCACTAGATTTTAATCTTATATTCATGTTTAATATAAATATCAAGAACGAAACAAGGAAGTGAGAATTGTGAAAGTTAAGCTTGAACTTGATCCAGATCAGAAGGAATCCGAGGTAACCATTCATGCTAGGCAACTAACACCAGAAATAGAAAGAATTTATCATCAACTTCAAGCGGATTCAGATCATCCTGATCAAATTGAAGGGATGATGGACCATACTTCCTATTATTTAAGTATTAACGATATTCTCTTTTTTGAAACAGATGCTAAGCAAGTAATGGCGCATACAACTAGGAATGCATATTTTGTTAAGTACAAATTGTATGAACTAGAAAACTTATTAAGTGGACAATTCATGCGAGTATCGAAATCGACAATTTTAAATTTAGATCAAATTTATGCTGTTACTAAGTCGATTTCTAATTGTCAGATTAAGTTTCATGATTCGTATAAAACTGTCTATGTTTCTAGAAGATATTACCGAGATTTGAACGAGAGATTAAAAGAGAGAAGGGCATTATCATGAGAAAGGCCAGTTTTGGAAGAGTTCTTTGGGGATTAGGCTTGCTTGCGGCAGCTGCATTTTTAGTTTTAGATCAGCTCCACTTGATGCCACTAGAATTAGGTTTTTGGGCAATTTTTTGGACGGTAGTTTTTGGAGCAACTTTGATTACATCATTAGTTAATAAAAGTTTAGGAGGCAGTATTTTTTCAATTGCATTCTTATTAATTATTTATGCAAAACCGCTTCATATTGAACGGATTGTTCCTTGGACAGTGTTTTTAGCTGCATTTTTAATTTGGGGAGGGCTGAGACTGATTTTCAAAAAAAGCTGGAAGCCGACTGTGATTATCAATGGCGAGAAGGTTGACGCTAATTGGTCAGACCTGAAGGTTCCACATAAGTTTAAGGCTGAGCATGTTTTTTCGGACACAACTAGTTCAGATAGTGGTGACAATATTGTAATTAGTGAAAAGATGTCTTCTACTGCACGTTATGTTCATTCACAACATTTAGAAACGGTGACTGTGAATGTTTCAATGGGGGATGTTGATGTATATCTTGATTCAGCTAAGCCTGCTGGGGATGAAGTAATTGCTAATATTAATATGTCGATGGGAGATCTGAATTTCTATATTCCAACTTCTTGGCGAGTTGATAATCAACTTGAACAGAAATTTGGAGATTTCACTATTGATGGTGATCAACCAACAAATGGTCCAATACTAGTGCTTCAAGGACGTGCTAATATGGGAGATATTACCGTTAAAAGAGTTTAGAATAGAACTCTAATTTGAAGTAAAAATTAATTTGCTGTAAAATGTAGTACAAAAAAGAGAGCTATTGGAGTAGCTCTCAAGCACAAGCCGCTAAAAGTGCGGTGGTTAAATATTGACGAACTAAAAAGCCGTGAATACTTCGCCAAAAGTCATCAAGCGGCTTTTTTGTTTGCTTATTTTTTCTTCCACAAATCGTGGAAAGCCTTTATCAGTCGTTTTACAGCTTTTGCTAACTCGGTTAAATCTTTTGCAAGTTTTATTAAAACGAGAACAAGACAATCCAAGAGACTGACCAAAGCAATGACAGCGCCAAGTAAGGCCACCATCAAGCAAAGTGTACCTCCTTTCAGCAAGAATCAAGGCAATAGGTGTTACACCATTGGCATCATCTCCTCAAACAAATATCTAAGTAAATTAGCACTTTTTAGCACTCGAGTAAGAAAAGTGCTAATTTTTGCGTCTAAATACTTGCTTTTCTTTTATAAACAATGTACTATCGTAATTGTAAGTTAGCACTTATGATATATGAGTGCTAAGTAATGTAATTATAGATTAAATATGTACAGGAGGGACTAACGTGTTACAACCAATTGGTGATCGCGTGATCGTTAAAGTTAAAGACGAAGAAGAAGAAAAAGTTGGAGGCATTGTCCTGGCTTCTAACGCTAAAGAAAAGCCTCAAATGGGCGAAATCATTGCTGTAGGAACTGGTAAGCGCAACGCAAACGGCGACTTAATTCCTATGTCAGTTGAAAAAGGTGAAAAAGTATTCTTTGATAAATACTCTGGCACTAACTTGAAGTACGAAGGAGAAAAGTATTTAGTACTTCGTGAAAGCGACTTATTAGCTGTCGTTAAGTAATTAAATTAGAAATAAAAGGTGGCATATAAATATGGCTAAAGACATTAAATTTTCTGAAAATGCAAGACACTCACTATTAAAGGGTGTTGATAAATTAGCAGACACTGTTAAGACAACTTTGGGACCTAAGGGTAGAAACGTTGTTTTGGAAAAGAGTTATGGTGCTCCTGACATTACTAACGATGGTGTTACTATTGCTAAGAGTATTGACTTAGAAGATCACTTTGAAAACATGGGTGCAAAGCTTGTTTCTGAAGCTGCACAAAAGACTAACGATATTGCTGGTGATGGTACTACTACTGCTACTGTTTTAACTCAAGCTATCGTTCGTGAAGGTATGAAGAACGTTACTGCTGGTGCAAACCCTGTTGGTATTCGCCGTGGTATTGAAACTGCTACTAAGGCAGCTGTTGATGAATTGCACAAGATTAGTCACAAGGTAAGCACTAAGGATGAAATTGCTCAAGTTGCTTCTGTTTCATCAGCTTCAACTGAAGTTGGTAACTTAATTGCTGACGCAATGGAAAAAGTTGGTCATGATGGTGTTATCACAATTGAAGAATCAAAGGGTATTGATACTGAACTTTCAGTAGTTGAAGGTATGCAATTCGATCGTGGTTACTTATCACAATACATGGTAACTGATAACGATAAGATGGAAGCAGACTTAGACAACCCTTACATTTTAATTACTGACAAGAAGATTTCTAATATTCAAGACATCTTGCCATTACTTCAAGAAATTGTTCAACAAGGTAAGAGCTTATTAATCATTGCTGATGATGTTGATGGTGAAGCTCTTCCAACTCTTGTTTTGAACAAGATCCGTGGTACTTTCAATGTTGTTGCTGTTAAGGCTCCTGGCTTTGGCGATCGTCGTAAGGCAATGCTTGAAGATATCGCTATTTTAACTGGTGGTACTGTAATTTCTTCAGACTTAGGTCTTGAATTAAAGGACACTAAGATTGATCAATTAGGTAAGGCTGGCAAGGTCACTGTAACTAAGGATTCAACTACTATTGTTGAAGGTGCTGGCTCAAAGGATGCTATTAGTGAACGTGTTGACCAAATTAAGAAGCAAATTGCTGACACTACTTCAGACTTTGACCGTGAGAAGTTACAAGAACGTCTTGCTAAGCTTGCTGGTGGTGTTGCTGTTATCAAGGTTGGTGCTGCTACTGAAACTGAATTAAAGGAAAGAAAGTACAGAATCGAAGATGCCTTGAACGCAACCCGTGCCGCTGTTGAAGAAGGTTACGTTGCTGGTGGTGGTACTGCATTAGTTGATGTTATGAAGTCCATCCAAGGTAATGTTAAGGGCGATAGCCAAGACGCACAAACTGGTGTAAACATCGTTATGAAAGCTTTAGGTGCTCCTGTACGTCAAATTGCTGAAAATGCTGGTAAAGACGGTGCTGTTATCTTAGATCACTTAGAACATGAAGACCCAGAAATTGGTTACAATGCTGCAACTGACAAGTGGGAAAACATGGTTAAGGCTGGTATCATCGACCCAACTAAGGTAACTCGTTCAGCCCTTCAAAATGCTGCTTCAATTGCTGCCTTGTTGTTAACTACTGAAGCTGTTGTTGCTGATGCTCCAGAAGATGACAAGAACCAAGCTCCTGCAGCTCCAAACCCAGGTATGGGAATGGGAATGTAATTTAATTCCTAACAAAAAATAAGAAAGAATTATCATTATGACACTATTAGTTTACTGATAGGCATAATGTAAAAGAATCGAGCAATCGCTGATGGTTGCTCGATTCTTTTTTTATGGGCTTTGTAAGATTAAGGGATATTTCTTTAGGTTGTACGGCAATAAATATAAAAAGTGAAATCGAATTCAATATTAGTATAGAATTTATAAAAATAAGTGTTATTATATAGTTGTCGATTGAAAACGTTATTTAATTAAGGAAATAACCATTTAGGTCTATTGGAGGTAATTTGTATGAGTAGTAAGATGTTTGGAGATAAACACAACCATTATAGTATTAGAAAACTTTCCGTTGGGGCAGCATCTGTTTTAATTGGTGCCACAATTTACTTGGGAGGGGTAAACGCCCAAGCTGTACGCGCTGATAGTGTTAATGAGGATGCTACTGAACAAGTAGAGAAGAAGGATGAAGCTAATGTTAAGGCAGCAGAAGTAAAGACTACTGAACAAAAGCAAGAAAATAATAAGACATCGGTTTCTGCTACTAATGAAAATGCTAAGCAAAATGTTGCTGAAACTACATCAGATAGCAAAAAGGTTGCATCAAATGGGGATGTTAATGTTATTAAAAACGATGTAACTACTGATGAAGAAGCAGCTACTAAGTCTAGTGTTCAAGCAGATAAAGATGTTAATGCAAATAAGTTGGACACTAATACTGTTTCAGTGAATAAGCTTCAAAGAAGTAGCAATGTTGCTGGACTTACTGAGAGTAAGGCTGCTGATGAGAATATTGAACAAAAAGCTGAGGAGAGTCCACTTGGTACACGTTTTATGAACCATACAAATGACTTTCCTGGTGATGCTACAGCAATACGTACAGTAACTTTAAATAAACCACAATCTGCTGGTGGTAGTGAAACTATTACGCAAACGTTGGGCGCATTTGGCTTTTCTGAAGTAATAAATGAAAGTAATACATCAAACACAACTAAAGTAAAGCTTGATTTTCCTTTGACACCAACCCTTAATGGTAAACCTGTGTTGAGTAGTACTCGCCATTTTTCAACGAATTTAGTTTTTTCTAATAACAAATGGACATTTGCATCTGCAGAAGATGAAGAAAATTATAATAAATTTCTAGCTTTTCAACCATCTGATTATAAAGCAACTTTACCAGCTATTGAAGATAGTCAAATTGCTGTAGATGGATATACTTGGAAGGTTACAAGTGCTACTCCAGATGGCGCAGGACTTGGTGCTGAAACATTATCACCATATGCTGGTATTTCACAAAATATCGTTATTGATTATACAAAAGAAGAACACACTGTAACCTACAAATTTGAAGATCCATCTGGTAATCAAGTAGGTAGTTCAGTACCAGTAACCGGTGCAGCTGGTAGCAATCAACCAGTTAGCTTAACTCTTCCAGCTGGTTACCAACTTGTATCAGGTAGCCTTCCAACTAGTGTTACTATCCCTACTAATAGTGATAAAACTATTTCGCTTCCTGTAAAATATCAACTTACAATCACTCTTTTAGGTGACAATACTATCAATTATGCAGGCCCTAACTGGCAAAGTATAGCTAAGAATAAGGATAATGTTTCCGCTAGTGGTTATAGAGTCAAGTTTAATGATGATGAAGCTGGTGTCAACTGACTAATGGAGATTTAACATATGATGGAAATGGAAATATCGGGACTTATCATGTTAGTCTAACTGAAAAGGGTCTTAATGACATTAAGGAGCAATTAGGGGATAATTTCATTTATCCAGATTTTAAAGATGTAACAAATAAGGCTACTTTAACTATAGATAAAGGAAATAAAGAAATTGAGCTTAATGGTTTAGATACAAAGGTATTTGATAATACTTCTACTCTTCCAGATCAGGATACTTTCTATTCAGGATTAAGTCTTGGTAATGATGATGTGGGTAGGATATCAATTTATAAGCATGACGGAACTATTACCACAATTCAATTAGCCCCTAATGATGTAGAATTTTGGCTCAATGGACAGAAAGTTGCTAAAGACCAGGCTAAGAATGTTGGAGAATATGATCTTCGTTTAACTGATGACTTTATTAATAAAGTTAAGTCTGCCGATGGTAATAATGGAAACAACTACGAGTGGACTTATGGAACTCATACTCCTAGTGGAGATACTACTTACACTGCTATATATAAGATCTATCAAGCAACCGGTAAGGCAAAGTTAAGTGGTAACAATTCTAAACTTTATGATGGCAATGCTGTAACTACTGCTGACGTCAATAAGGATGGAAAGATTACTATTGATTTAACTTTACCAGTCTATAACCCAGATGATGAGTCTCAATTATTGAGAACCGTTCCTTTAGGTAAGTACACACTCCAAGATGGTGATTATACATGGAATACTGCAGATGGTTCTGCACCAACTAAAGGTGGTTCCTACACAATTAGTTTGAATAAGGATAAGATTTTATCTCATTTGCAAGATCGTTTAAAGACTTTAGCAGGTGTTGGTACTGATCCTGATTCAGAAGATCCAGATAATCCTACTCCTATGGATAATGTTACTGTTTCAGCTGAAGATCTTGCTGGTACAGCAAACTATGATATTAATACTAGCGTTTCTTATCAATTCATTGATAATGATAACAATGATAGTAAAGTTGGTGCTCCTGTAGTTGTAACGGGACTTAATGGTGAATCAAAGGATGTTAGCTTAGTTGTACCAGAAGGTTATGAACTTGTAGATGTATTACCAACTAAAGCAACTTTTGGTGATATTAATCGAACTATTAGAATTAATTTGAAGCATAAGAAAACATCAGTTGATGGCAGAGATCATAAAGATGATAATGACATTTATCGTACAGTAACTCGTACCATTACAGTTAATATTGAAGGACAACCTACACAAGTTATATCTCAAAAAGTTTCACTATATAGAATCAAGACAGTTGATGAAGCTTTAAAGGCAGCAGGTAAGCCAGAATCTGAGTACACAACTTACAGTGCTTGGACTTCAAATATGTCTGATGGATCAACTTCATTTGCAACAGTATCAGTACCAGCAGATGGAAACGGTTATGTTCGTTCAATTACTGGTGGCACAATTGAAAAGGATAAAGTTACAGAACAATCAGCTTTAAACAACGGTGAACCAGCCAAGGATATAACTGTAACTGTTAACTATGCAAAGGCTGAGCAATCTACAACTGTAACTTACGTTGATAAAGATGGTAATGAAATTAAGATGCCAGATGGTCAGCCAGTAGCAGGGAGTCACTATGAAATTTCAGGTAAGACTGGAGACACAGTTAATACTGATGTAAAAGACAAAGTACCAGCAGGCTGGGAGATTATTCCAGGAACTAAGTATCCAACTACAGTAACGTTTGGCTCAACTCCAACTAGTCCAATTAAAGTTAAAGTAGAGCACAAGATTACTAAAACTGATGGCAGAAATCACAAAGATAAGCAAGATTTGTACCGTGAAGTCACTAGAACAATTTTAATGAATGTTCCAAATGCAACGAGTCAAGGTAAAGAAACTGAAACTTTGAGTTTCTACAGAATTATGACCCATGATGAAGTAACTGGTGATAATACTTACAGTGAATGGAAATCAGATGTAGCAGGTGATAAGACTGCCTTTGATGAATTTGATGTTTCAAAGACTAATGATGGTAAAGAAATCGCTGCTGGTTATACTCCAACTTCAAGAGATGTAACGTTAGAAGCTAAGAACGGCGACAAATTTGTACCAAGTCAATCAGCCTTGAAGAATGGGGTTCCAGCAGATAGTTTCATTGTTGAAGTTGCTTACACACCAAATGCACAAAAGACAACAGTAACTTATGTTGATGAAAGTGGTAATGAAATTACCAATCCAGATGGTAGCGTAATTCCTGGTAGTCACTATGATTTAACTGGTGTAACAAATAAGAAAGTTGATACTAATATTCAGAAGAATGTACCAACTAATTGGCATATTACTGATCCAGAAGTTCCAGCAACTATTACCTTTGGCGCAGATGGTCATACTCCAATCACAGTTCACGTAGCTCACAACACTAAGCCTGTGGATAAGAATGATGTTCCAGATGGTTACACTAAAGATAATTTTGTTAAAGAGATTAAACGCTCAATTACTGCTAAGGAGCCAACTGGTGATGTTGATCTAAGTCAAACAACTGAATTGACGAGAACTGGAACTTATGACGAAGTAACTAAGAAGGTTATTTCTTATGGCAACTGGACAACTGGTAGCTTTGATGAAGTTACAGCTCCAGAAGTTGCAGGTTACACACCAAGTCAAGCTAAAGTTGATGGAGCTGATGTAACAGTAGATAGTAAGTTTGATCCAACTGTTATTACATATGCACCAAATGCACAGAAGACAACAGTAACTTACGTCGATAAAAACGGTAAGGAAATTACCAACCCAGATGGTGGTGCAATCACTGGCAGCCATTACGATGTAGATGGTGTAACTGGTCAAAAAGATATTCCAACTAACATCGAAAAGAATGTTCCAACAAATTGGCACATTACTGATAAGACTATTCCAGGAACTATTAGCTTTGGTCCAAATGGACATGATCCAATTAAAGTTCATGTAGCTCACAACACTAAGCCAGCTGATAAAGATAATGTACCAGATGGCTACAAGAGGGAAGACTTTGATAAGACTGTAACTCGTACAATTACTGCCAAAGAACCAAGTGGCGATGTTGATCTAAGTCAACATGTTGAATTAACAAGAACTGGTACTTACGATGAAGTAACTAAAGAAGTTACATACAACCCTTGGACTACTAGCAGCTTTGTTGAAGTAACTGCTCCAGAAGTAGCTGGTTATACTCCAAGTCAAGCTAAGGTTGATGGTGTTAAAGTAACTGCAGATAGTAACTTTGATCCAGTTGTGATTACTTATGTTGAAGATCCAATTGGTCAAGACATCACAGTAAAGAAGGGTGACACCCCATCACCAGAAGATGGCGTTAAGAATCATGGTGACTTAGACAAGGTCACTGATCCAAAGCATCCAGATGCTAAGACAACCTACACTTGGAAGAAGACGCCAGACACAAGCGTTCCAGGTAATGTCCCAGCAACAGTGATTGTTCATTACCCAGATGGTTCTAATAAGCCAGTTGATATTACAGTTCATGTTATAGATGAAACTCCAATACCAACCAAGGACCCAGATCCAATTGGCCAAGACATCACAGTAAAGAAGGGCGACACCCCATCACCAGAAGATGGCGTTAAGAATCATGGTGACTTAGACAAGGTCGCTGATCCAAAGCATCCAGATGCTAAGACAACCTACACTTGGAAGAAGACGCCAGACACAAGCGTCGCAGGAGATGTCCCAGCAACAGTGATCGTTCACTACCCAGATGGTTCTAATAAGCCAGTTGATATCACTATTCACGTTGTAGATGACACTCCAGTAGTACCAACTAAGAATTCAGATCCAATTGGTCAAGATATCACAGTGAAGAAGGGCGACACTCCAGATCCAGAAGATGGGGTTAAGAACCACGGTGATTTAGATAAGATCACAGATCCAAAGCACCCAGGCACTAAGACAACCTACACTTGGAAGAAGACGCCAGACACAAGCGTCGCAGGAGATGTCCCAGCAACAGTGATCGTTCACTACCCAGACGGTTCTAATAAGCCAGTTGATATTACTGTCCATGTTGTAGATGACACTCCAGTAGTACCAACCAAGAATCCAGATCCAATTGGTCAAGATATCACAGTAAAGAAGGGTGATACTCCAGATCCAGAAGATGGGGTTAAGAACCACGGTGATTTAGATAAGATCACAGATCCAAAGCACCCAGGCACTAAGACAACCTACACCTGGAAGAAGACTCCAGATACAAGCGTCGCAGGCGATGTCCCAGCAACAGTAGTTGTTCACTACCCAGATGGTTCTGAAAAGACAGTTGATATTACAGTTCATGTTGTTGACGATACTCCAGTAGTACCAACCAAGAACCCAGACCCAACAGGTCAAGATATTCACACTCCACAAGGTAAGGTTCCAACTCCTGAATCAGCTATTACTAACAAGGACAAGATGCCAGATGGAACTAAGTACACTTGGAAGGAAATCCCAGATGTTAATACTTTAGGTAAACATCCTAGTGTAGTTGTTGTAACTTACCCAGATGGAACTGCTGTTGAAGTGAAAGTTAATGTCTTTGTCGACGGTACTCCAGAAGTAAAGAAAGAAACTAAAGCTCCAGTAGTTAAGAAACATGTTGTTGAACCAACGAAAGTTGAAACAAGACAAAAGTTGATTAATAATTACGTGGCTCCTCGTGCAGTAGAAGTTCAAAGAGCTCAAGCTAAAGGTAAGCGTCAATTACCACAAACTGGTGCTAAAGAAAATATTGCAAGTGAAGTACTAGGCATGCTTTCAGTAGGCTTAGGTGCATTGACTGCAGGATTTGCTTCAAAGCGTCGTAAGAAGAATAGATAGTTTTTAGGATAACTAATTAAAAACACTCCATGATTTTTCAGAAATCACGGGGTGTTTTTGCGTAGAAAAAACATAAAATTTTAATTTAAAAATAATTTTGCATGATATAATTTAATAAAAATATTATCTTAGGAGGATGAAAAAATGATCATGGTAGTAACAAACGCTCATCAAAATGTACAAATCACTAGATAATAGATGAGCGGAACTTAATTAAATTTCATTTTGTTAAATCCGTTCATCGAGGAGGCAAAATGAAACATTTACATAAATTAAACCAATACTTCAAAGAATTAACTCGAACTTATCACCTGTTCTTTAAATCAGCTCCTTTAGTTGCCGCTTGTGTCTTATTACTTGCACCACTTCAAGCAGTAATTCCTTTACTTGCTGTGGCAGCAGGACAAAAGGTAATTGATCAAGTTACTAATCATTCACCTTTTATGGAAATGATCATTGTTTGGATTGTGGCAACGGCATTTCAACAATTTTTACCATCGCTTTCGACAATGGTTCAAGGAGTTCTAACTGATAAATTAACAGGCTTTATCAATATTAGCTTGATGAAAAAGTCGGCGGACTTACAATCGATTAGTATTTTTGATGACAGTAAGTATTTTGACGATTTACAAATGCTCAGAGATGATGCAAGCTGGCGTCCAGTTAATTTAATTGTTTTTGGTGTATCGGTTTTGCAATCATTTCTAACGCTAGCTTTCATGCTAATATATCTGGCGCGATACAATTGGTGGTTAGCCTTGCTTTTATTAGTAGTGATGGTGCCGCAGAGTATTTCTTACTATCGTATTCAGCAGCAGTCATTTGAGACAATGGTTGAAAGAAGCAAGAACGCAAGATACTTGCACTACTATAGTGGATTGTTGCTTGACCGCAGGGATGCTAAAGAAGTTAGACTTTTCAACATGTTTCCAAAGATCATTGAAAAGTACATAAACTTGTTTGAGCAAACGAAAAAAGATGTTAATCAAATTCGTAAAAGGCAACTTGCGACTAGTTCGCTATTTGTTGTATTGACTGTTGGAGTGTTTGGCTATGGCTTTTATTGGTTTACTAATTCAGTAAGAACAGGTGCATTAGAAGTTGGTGTCTTATTGATGTTTGTTTCAGTAATTGGCTATATTTCTACCAGTATGGCGCGAGTAGTAGAAGACAGCAGCTTGTTATACGATTCATTATTATGGATTGAAAAATACTTTAAGTTTCTTGAGTATCAAGATAATTTTGAAAACGGCAGCCAGAACTTTCCGGATGATTTTGATGATATTAATGTTAAGAATCTGTCTTTTACATATCCGTTTTCTGATACTGAAATTTTACACAATGTTAGTTTCTCAGTTAAAAGTGGAGAAAAAATTGCAGTTGTTGGAGAAAATGGGTCGGGAAAGTCTACTTTGGTAAAATTATTAATGCGTTTTTATGACCCGACTAATGGAAAAATTTCTGTTGATAATTATGATTTAAAAGACTTTAATATTTTTGACTTACATAAAAATTTATCAGCTACTTTTCAGGATTTTTCTCGCTTTAAATTAACGCTTCAAGAAAACG
>SKEH01001191.1_pt1 | contig 11909 bp, 10 predicted proteins | sample 4826571 | NCBI WGS metagenome assembly SKEH01 (sample SAMN11008814, study PRJNA524170) | human gut metagenome | biome: Human fecal sample; material: Feces; isolation source: fecal sample from pouch patient p29 | host: Homo sapiens | place: Israel: Tel-Aviv | collected 2016-09-14 | reverse complement strand
ATATAATGTGTACAATTAGATAAAGAATGATAATTCATATCAATTTATTGGTTGAAAAGTATATCTTAACTTCTGGTTGAAGTTAGGATAATACGTCTCTTCTTGAAGTATATATGCTATGCTAGTAGATTGATTCTATAATACCGATGCAGGTGCATCGAATCGCTTTCACAAGAACGATGATACGAAATAGTTAACATTGTTCTACGCCCTAAATTTAAGGAGGACTATTATGAAACCTTTCGAACTCGCACCCTTACCGTATGCTTATGATTACCTAGAGCCTGTTATCGACGCTGAAACAATGAAATTGCATCATGACAAGCATCACCAAGCGTATGTTAATAATTTGAACGCGGCCATCGCGAAATATCCGGATCTTGCGTATGGTTGTGTAGACTGCATTCTCGGCGATATTGCTAATGTGCCAGAAGATATCCGTCAAGCAGTTATCAATAATGGTGGTGGTCACAAGAACCACACCATGTTTTGGGAAATCATGACAAAACCAGATACTTCTAAATTGCAAGGTCCTTTGAAAGAGGCTATCGACGCTGATCTTGGTGGTTATGATGCTTTTGTTGAAAGCTTCTCCGCTGCAGCAGCAACACGCTTCGGCTCTGGTTGGGCATGGCTTGTGGTAAACAAAGATGGCAAACTAGAAGTGACATCTACTGCGAACCAAGATAACCCTCTACTAGAAGGTAAAAAAGCCATTCTTTGCTTAGACGTTTGGGAACATGCATACTACTTGCACTACCAAAACCGTCGCCCAGACTATATCAAGGAATTCTTCCGAGTTATTAACTGGGATAAGGTTTCTGAAAACTACGAAAAAGCATTGAAACAAAACTAATAAATCTCTCAGAACTTTCATCTTTCTAAAAAATAGATATATATTTTAATAGATAACGGATGGTTGTTTCAAAGCATTCTAAATGATTAGATGGCTTTGAAACTAGCTATCCGTTATTTTTATATGAAATTTCGATATTTTTGGAATATCTTTCAAAAGTATAGCCATGGATACAGATTTTCCAATCGATATCGTTTATCATAGTGTCATAGGTTATTTTAGATAAACCTTTCAGAATGTAAATTGCCTTGTATACGAAGATGTATAGAGGGTTACTCACATATGTAATAAACAATATTTTTGACACGAGGGGATCAAAATGGAAAAGAAATTAGATTTGTCCAAATCTGTATATGATTTGGTAAAAGAATATCCTGAAGTAACAGAGATTATGAAAAGCTTAGGGTTCAGTGAAATCACTAATAAAGTGATGTTGAACTCTGTAGGCAAAATTATGACCATTCCTAAAGGGGCTAAAATGAAAGGCGTATCCATGATAGATATCGTGAGCGCATTTATGAAAGCAGGCTTTACCTTGGAAGGTGAAATGCCTAACTTACATGGCGAAAGTGTTAATGCCGGCGCAAGTGCTTCTGCTGAGAGTAGCGCTAATACAGTAGTAACTTCTAAAGTTGAAGATAGTACTGCCAAAGAAGATGTTACTAGTGTAGACGTAGCTGAGTCTGACGACAGTTCTAAAGTTGATGCTGATGCATCTGTACAAGATAGCGAACGTGTAGAGCAATTGAAAGGTTTCTTGAAACGTTTGGGCACAGGTGAAGAGCTTGGTTCTGTTCGTGAAGATTTTGCGAGCCAATTCAAACATGTTGAGGCGAGTGAAATCATGAAAGCCGAACAAGGTCTTATGCGCGAAGGTACACCTTTAGAAGAGGTACAACAATTGTGCGACCTTCACTCTGCATTGTTCCATGGTTCTACTATTCATGAACAAATGGATGCTGAACATGCTAAGGTAGAGGCTGTATTAGAGGCTCAAGAAAAGAGCAAGAGCGTAGTAACATTGGTAGAGACTGTAGGTCATCCGCTCAACCAATTAACAGAGGAAAATAAAGCGCTCGATGCATTGATTGAATCTATTCGTCCTAAAGTAGCTGATAAAACTGCCACTATTGATGATGTAAATACAGTTCGCCAAGTATCTGTTCATTATGCTAAAAAAGGCGACTTATTATATCCAAAATTGAAGGTAGATTATGCAATCGGTGGCCCATCCATGGTTATGTGGACTGTTGATGGCGATATCCGCGACCAACTAGGGGACTTAGCAAAATCTAGCCAAAGCGTAGATGATTGGTATAGACGTTTTGATGAGCTTCTTACACGTGCTCAAGAAATGATCTACAAAGAACAAAATATCTTGTTCCCAATCTGTGCAGAAAACTTCAGCAAAGAAGAATGGTACCAAATCTACAAAGATACAGCACAGTATGAAGATATCTTTGGGGTGAAACGCATTGCTTGGACTGAGGCTGATGCAGCATTAACTACACAAACTACAAAACAAAGTGGTGATGATAATGCTATCGGTTTAATTGGCGGTACGCTAACTGTAGATCAACTCGATGCTATGCTCAATACAATGCCAATGGAAGTAACCTTCGTTGACCATGAAGATATCAACCGTTACTTCAACGATGGTGAAAAGGTATTCAAACGCCCTACTACAGCTATCGGCCGTGATGTGTATTCCTGTCATCCACCAAAGGTTGAACCAATTGTACGCGGTATTATCGATTCCTTCCGTAAAGGTGACCGTGATAATGTGGCAGTATGGCTTGAAAAACAAGGTCGTCCATTCTATGTAAACTACATGGCTGTACGCGATCAAAACAATAACTATATTGGTACATTAGAACTCGTACAAGACATGCAATTTGCAAAGGAACATTTCGCTAGAATTAAATAAAAACTAGTGTAATACAAGTTGTGTGATACAGTGAAACTTTGATACAAAAAGGCTGCTCTAACATTGAATGATGCTAGAGCAGCCTCTTTTGTTTGTACGAAATGAATTCTCTAATATGATTAATGTATTTCCGAATAAAAGGTACCCATTAAGGACGTACGTACTTGATCATATTATGGGTAGCAGTCTTAATATTTTCAAGGCTTGTAGCTAAGTTAAGTCGCACAAAGGTGGCGTAGTCTTCGCCTCCAAACCATTCGCCAAAGCTTGGTGCGATACAGCATTTATTTTCGAATAGGTCGTGCATATCTTTGGCTTTCACATAGGAACCAAAATCGATCCAAGCCAAATAGGTGCCGTCCATAGGGCTGATGCGGATGTGTGGCAATGCCGTACGAAGTTCTCGGCACAGATATTCATAGTTTTCCCGAATGACAGCGAGTACATCTGCGAGCCATGCTTCCGCCTCTGGATGCGTGTAGGCTGCGGTGATAGCCGCTTCCGCAATAACGTCCGAGTCTGTGTGGTACACATGAGCTTTATAGGCGTTGAATTGGCTTCGTAGTTGTTCGTTAGGAATGATAACCTCTGCGTGGTGCAAGCTAGCCATATTGAATGACTTAGAGAGGGAAGACATTGCAATCATGCTATCTGCATAGGCCCCATTATTTACCGTCAAGGCAGATGTAAAGGGCGTTGGTCCCGTGATAAGGTCTTGATGGATCTCATCACTTATGATGAGCACATGGTGCCGTTGGCAGATGCTGAATAACTGAGCCATTTCCTGTTCAGTCCATACGTGGCCTACAGGATTGTGCGGATTGCAGTGAATGAACAATTTCACATCGTGCTTGGTAATCGCTGTTTCGAAAGCTTTGTAATCGACGGTGTAACGATTATCTTCGGTGCGATTCATAGGAACCGCGATGATTTGACGTTGGGCATCGCTGGCGCTTGTATCAAAAGCGCCATACACAGGACTTAGAAGAGCGATGGCGTCGTTTGGTTTTGTAAAAGCTCCAATACACCACATAATCCCTGTAATGACGTTGGGCGCGCTGGTGAGCCATTCTTGCTCAAGACTACAGTTATGCCGGCGTTTGTACCAACTCATAACTGCCCCTATATAATCCGGATTTATCATGGTATAGCCTAGAGGATTGGCTTTCACATAGTTACAAATGGCCTCTTGAATGCACTGAGGCGGCATAAAGTCCATATCGGCTACCCATAGTGGTAATAGGTCAGTACGGCTGAATTTTAAATGCTCGCCGTCCCATTTGCGGGAATGAGAACCGCGTCGATCAATATAGTATGTTTTAGTAAAGTCTACTGTGTTCATAGTGAACCTCTTACATTCTGCTAGATTCATAAGAAATCTTGTGTAATTATATATATCAGTTCGGTGTCACCAACATCTATGAGTGTATGTTAATGTGGTGCAAATCAATTATTCTGTCTATTATCAGTATACATGCATAGATATATATGTAAATATACACTTAAGAATTGCTGTTACCTTACCATTCGTTTCTATGCAATCCTTGCATGAATAGGGGCTATATTCGTATACAAAAGGTGCTTTATTTGCTTGACTGTTGGGACTTTCACAATTTAGAATATACTATAGAATAGTGTGTGTCTGACCAGTGACCACACGTCTATCGAATGGTTACAAAAGATAAATCTTAGCAGCATGTGGCGACATCCCTATGTGAGAGGGCTCATCGGATTGTTCAGGTACATGCAACGCTGTATAAGTATAGTACTGGATCCTTGTTAGGAGGCATGTGCCATGAGTAACGAATTAAAACCACTACATTTTGATGCGGATTATACAATGGAGGAAGCGCTCGCTGAGGCGAAACGTTGTCTAAATTGTCCAAAACCATTGTGCCGTATGGGTTGCCCTATTGAAAACGAAATCCCTCGTTTTATCCAAGCTATTGCGCACGGTAACTTTGGTTTAGCCAATGATATCTTGGCAGAACGTACAAACTTGCCATCCATTTGTGGCCGCGTATGTCCGCGCGAAAACCAATGTGAAGGTAACTGTATCATGAACAAGGCGAAAAAACCGCCTATTAACATCGGTAAATTGGAACGCTTTGCTGCTGATTTTGAAAGCATCAATGAACTTCGCAAACCTAAGAAAATCAAACAAGATCTTGGTAAGGTTGCCGTTGTAGGTTCTGGCCCTGCAGGCTTGTCCGTAGCAGGTGATATCGCTAAACTTGGTTACGAAGTAACTGTATTCGAAGGTCAATCTGAACCAGGTGGCGTACTTTTATTCGGTATTCCAGAATTCCGTTTGTCTAAATCCGTTGTACGTCGTGAAATCGCTCGTCTTGAAGGTTTAGGCGTTAAATTCGTATGTAATACATTTATCGGTCAAGATAAAACCTTGGATGAACTCTTCGCAGAAGGTTTTGACTCTATCTTTATCGGTACTGGTACACATATTCCTCAAGAAGTACGCATGGAAAATGATGAAGTGCATGGTGTATTCCAAGCAATGTACTTGTTGACGAATGTACAATTGGTAGATAATGGCGAGCTTGATGAAGCTCAAATCCCTGTTAAAAAAGGTGATCGCGTAATTATCATCGGTGGTGGTAACGTAGCGATGGATGCGGCTCGTACATGCGTACGTTTAGGCTGTGAATCTGTTACTGTAGCATACCGTCGTAGCCAAGAACAAATGCCAGCATTGTTGTCTGAATACGAAGAAGCTCGTGCTGAAGGCGTTCAATTCCAATGGTTCGCTTCTCCAGTAGGCGTAGAAGGTAAAGACAAGGTAGAAGGCTTCAAATACGAAGTGATGGCTCTTAACGAAGATGGCGCAGGCATCCACGGTACTGGTAAGTTCCAAGTTATGCCTGTAGATAAAATCATCATCGCTGCTGGTCATAAACCAAATGCTCGTCTTATCGGCGAAGGTAATAACCTAAAAGTAGACGAAAAAGGCTACATCATTACATCTGAAGATCCATATGGTATGACTAACCGTGACGGCGTCTTCGCTGGTGGTGACGTTGTACATAAACCGGCTACTGTAGTATTGGCAATGCGCGAAGCTAAAAAAGCTGTGGATGGCATGGTTAAATATATGGAAATCAAAAAAGCTCAAGAAAGTGCTGCTAACCAATAATCCTATAGCGGATAATGATATAAGCTAGTAACATTACTATTCAAGTGTATTCATAATGAATGGATAATGTATAGAAACTATAAAAATCCAGGAATTATCTATACTAATTGACATAGTATAGTACATTTTTAGTACTAATTATCTCTATATATACAATAATTACACGAATTGTTGAAAACATACAGAACATAATATGCATAGAAAAAAGCCTTACTAGAACTAATTGATACATTAGTTTTTAGTAAGGCTTTTGTGTTATTACTTTTCAACTGCTACTAGTCAGTGCACCTACGAAATCAGTATAGTAAAGGCATAACCATGTGTTGAGTGTGAAAGTAGATAGAGGTTGCTATGAATTCTATTCTATGTTGTCGTGATATACAGATTCGACAAGAGGTTCACAAACTAGGCGTATTAATTTTACTTTGGCGTAGACAATTGGGCATGACGCAGTATCAGTTGGCAGATAAGTCAGGTCTAGCCCAATCTTATATTAGTGATCTTGAAAGTGGTGCTATCGACCCTCGATGGTCTACTATTTATAGAGTTGTATCTGGATTAGGGCAGATGAGCGTACAAGACTTTCTAAATGGGCCACAAACCATTAGAACCCTAAGGATTCATTGATGATAATAATCTCCATGGTTTGCATATTGCGCATCTTTTTGTAGTAGATTGTTAAGGCGTTGCAAATGCGATCCGGAGAACCACAGTCATAACACTTTTCTTCTAATTTGGCACAAGGATTGAGGGAGCTTTTCTTATTCTTTTTACTGTTCAATGGAGCTGCTACATTCCGTGCTCGATAAATAGCGGACGCTAAGTCAGGGGTAATCTTATTAATCCCTAGCACAAAGAACACCTCTTGGGAACCAAATAAAGAAGCTGCTACACGATTGCCTGTGCCATCGATATTGACCATCTCACCCGTTTGAGACAATGCATTTACAGATGTGAGAAATACATCACGGCCCATGGTGCGTAATGCAGTGTCGCGGAAACTTTCACCAGGGAGAGGTCGTTGGATATCTGTTATGTCGTCGTTGACCTTGGATAAAGCATCATGAACCTTGAGCTCTAATAAGGTGCGGGAATCGCCGATAGCCACTCGTTTATTTTGAATGCGAGATTGTAAATAATTAACAGCCTCAGTGCCTGTTTCAAAATAATGAACTACGAAATTATTGTGCTCTAAAGCTTTAATCGTTTTCTCTATATCGATGGGAGCATCATTGATTTGGGGATTGATAACTGCGTTGATTGTCGTTTCTGTATTGGCCATGAGTCCTCCGATATTACATATAAACTAGTGAGGCAAACCATATTTTTTTAGTTTATATAAGGTAAAACTTACTTTATAAGTAATATAAAGTATTTCTGTTACTAATATTGTACTGTTTTATATTGTGGTTATTCAACAAATGGAGAGCGTTTTTTTAGGCCAAAAATGATACCGATAGTATAGATTGTTTTTGATGTAAAATATTGGAATAGAATCCATATTTAAGTACTAAATAGTAAAATTTTGGAATGAAATCCAACTTTATGATAAAATTAATATAAAGTTGGAATGGAATCCAAATTTATTAGGTGGCTAGTATGATATCTAATACTACTAATAAGTGGGTTCCATCTATGAGAAAATACATAGATGCGGAGGCCCTTATGAAATTAATTCAGCGCCAAGGATATCTAGATTTTTTACGGCGTAATCGAGAGCGGCCTATTATTAAGGTTGTTTCTGGAATACGTCGTTGTGGTAAATCTACATTGTTTAGGCTGTTTAAAGATGAGCTATTGGCAGATAATGTGAAGCCTGAACAGATTATTTCCATTAATTTTGAAGAATTGGAATACGAGCATTTGCGAGATTACCATGCGTTGTATCAATATATTTTAGAACGCATGCAGCCTGATGAAATGAACTATATTTTTCTTGATGAAATTCAACATGTAGATCAATTTCATCGTGTCGTAGATAGCCTGTTTGTAAAAGAAAATACAGATTTATATATTACGGGCTCCAATGCATATTTTATGTCTTCTGATATCGCTACATTATTGACTGGACGGTATGTAGAAATTCAGATGTTACCACTATCCTTTAGGGAGTTCTACCATAGTAAATATGATGGTAATCAATATTCTTTAATTCCTGCGTATGAGTCTTATCTTCGTGAAAGTTCATTCCCTTATACTCAGCAATTAGGAGGCGAAGATTTTGATATTCAGGAATATCTACGCGGTTTATACAATACATTGTTATTACATGATGTTGTAGCTCGATTAAAGATAAATGATGTTACCATTTTACAAGATATGGTGCGATATATTATGGCCAATGTGGGAAGCCTACTTTCACCCAATAAAATAGCTAACTCTCTTGTTAGTGCTGGTCGTAAAATTGACAACAAAACAGTAGAACGTTATTTGCAAGGCTTACAGGATAGCTTATTGCTGTATAAGGTAAATCGTTATGATGTGCGTGGAAAAGAATTGCTACGCATTAATGCAAAGTATTATAGTGTAGATGTAACATTGCGCAATTTATTAGTGGGAAATGCTAGTCGTGATGCGGGCCATATTTTAGAGAATATTGTTTTTCTTGAACTCATCCGTCGTGGCTATACAGTATATGTAGGCCAATTAGCTAAGGGCGAAATTGATTTTGTGGCACAAAAAGCAGGTGTTCCAGAATATTATCAAGTAAGTGAAACTGTACTAGATCCTAATACATTAAGCCGTGAACTTGCGCCTCTTGAGGCTGTACAAGATCAATATCCTAAGTTTTTGCTCACCTTGGATGAATTAAATAAAAATGCAAATTATGACGGAATTCAACAACGAAATGTTTTAGAATGGTTGTTAGAGAGCTGTTAACTTGCTATAATAATAATATTGATATGGCATAAGCCAATGTTAAGGAGGCAAAAATCGTGGATTTAATTCAAAAATTAAAAGACCAAGTAAAACCATTAGGTAAAAAAATTGTGTTGCCAGAATACAAAGATGAACGCGTATTGAAAGCAACTGAAATCATTTTGAAAGAAGGTTTCGTAACACCTGTACTCGTTGGTAACCCTGCAGAAATCGCTGAAGCTGCTAAAGCTGTTGACGTGTCCATCGAAGGTGCTGAAATCATCGATCCAGCTAACTACGATCGTTACCAAGAAATGGTTGATACATTCGTAGAATTGCGCGCTAAAAAAGGCATGACTCCTGAAAAAGCTGACGCAACTATGAAAGGTGACTGCTTATTCTTCGGCGCTATGCTCGTTCGTCTTGGCGCAGTAGAGGGCATGGTTGCTGGTTCCGGTTGCCCAACTGCAAACGTATTGCGTGCTGCATTACAAGTTGTAGGTACTAAACCAGGTCTTAAAACAGTATCTTCTTCTATGTTCATGTTCACAAGCAAAAAAGAATATGGCGACGACGGTATGCTCGTATTCTCCGACTGCGGCGTATTGCCTAACCCAACTAGCGAACAATTGGCTGATATCGCAGAATCCACTGTAGAAAAAGCTCGCAAAGTTGTTGGCATGGCTGACCCTCGCGTATCCATGTTGTCCTTCTCCACTAAAGGTTCCGCTTCCACTCCAGAAGTAGACAAAGTAGTAGAAGCTGTTAACATCTTGAAAGAACGCAATGTTGACTTCAAATTCGACGGCGAATTACAATTGGACGCTTCCATCGTTCCTTCCGTAGCAGAAAAGAAAGCTCCTGGCTCCAACGTAGCTGGTAAAGCTAACATCTTGATTTTCCCTGATCTTCAAGCTGCTAACATTGGTTACAAATTGGTACAACGCTTCTCCGGCGCTGACGCTCTTGGCCCATTGATTCAAGGTTTGGCTAAACCAGTTCATGACCTTTCCCGTGGCTGCTCTGCTCAAGACGTTGTAGACGTTGCTGCTATCGCTGCTGTTGAAAGCATCTAATAGCTGCATAATTTCATATATAAACATATGTCGTATATGTTTTGATATGCTGAAAGCTGGCTCTATGAGCCAGCTTTTTTGTGTATTAATAGGTTTGTAGATTCTTTATCCCGCAGTCTTTATATTAGTTGATGGATATTCTCAAATTTGTAGCCACTGCGACAGACAGGATTTACAAATTGTCTTATAGTATAGCTATAATTTGAACGTATTGAAGTTACATCATTGGAGGTGTATCTTATGAGTGTAAATACTATCAATAAATCTATGACGGTCGCTGATGCAGTTAAGGTAAATCCAGAATTGATGGACGTGTTGGCGAAGGATGGTATCGACTTTTGCTGTGGTGGTGGACATCCATTAGTAGAGGCCATCGAGGCTAAAGGTAAAGATGTAGATGAATACATCGCTATGTTGAATACTGTTCAACGAGCACAAAAGTCCTCTCGCGCAGAGGTACTTAGCTATTCCAAAGAGCAATTAATTGATTACATCGTTCACAACTATCATCGAGAACAATTGGATATGATTGATGAAATTGATCAAGTCTTAGCAAAGCTCCTCAATGTACACTATGACCATCATGGAGCAGAGTTGACGAAGATTTATCAAACCTTCCTTCAATTGAAATCAGCCCTCGTGCCTCATTTTCGTCATGAAGAACATGTAGATTTTCCAGAATTTAAAGCAGGTAAACCTGTAGATTTTGATGAGCTCCGCGCTGAGCACGAAGCCGCAGGTGTGCTCTTAGAATCCTTAAGTGAATTGACTAATCATTACACTGCACCAGCAGATGGCTGTGCTACCTATGTGTATGTGTTTAAAACCATGAAAGCTTTAGAAGAAGGCCTTCATGAGCATATCTTCTTAGAGAACTCTGTTTTGTTTGAGATGCCGTAAGATGTAAATATGGAATTTGTATAAATAGATAGGAAAGGTGTATCATTACATTAAGAACATTTGATTTGATTTAATCAATATACAAATGTAGTTATATTCGAGACCATAAAAAGGAGAGAATTATGATTTCAGTATTTGATACACATCCTGTTATTTTTGAAGACAAAAATCGTACCTTAACAATTAGTTATAATGGTGTACTCTGCAAAGATGCGAATGGACAAGTAGTAACTGACATTGATTTCGATGACGTAAATGAGCTATATCTTACAAGCTATTTGAACTCAAATAGTAATTATACAATTACGTTCAGAGATCACAATTGGAAAAATATTAAAGACCAAGATTTAGATACTGACCGTACAGATTATAATACTGGCCACAATATTCGTGAAACAAAAGCGATTATTGCCGCCTTTGCTCGTCATAAATTGACGGCGGAATTTCCAGCAAATTTAGACACTATTCAATTGCCATTGGATTACTCCTACATGGGTAAACGAGAAATTACCATTAAAAACGGTGTTATCTCGAATGGTAAGGTAGATATTCCTATTAATGAAATTCGTCGTGTAATATGTGCCTCTAATGGTACAATTAGTAAACTATTAGTATATAAAGAAGAAAAACCTAGTTCCTTCTTTAAAAAGATTTTTGACAAATGTGATATGAAAATTACGTTGAATGCGATTACGTTGCCACTATTAGAAGCTATCGTAACACGCAATACCGGCCATGGCATCGATTTCACTCGTGGTAACGGTTTTGATCAAAAGGATTCCAACTATATCATTATTCGCTACCTCGACTCTGGATTCTTCCTTGATAAGGATGGTACAGCACCTACAGAATGGCAAAAGACTGCTGCTGAAACAACAGCTAAATTTAATTACGATGTAAATCAACTTATTTAGGTATAAACTTAATATATAAATAATAGCCTCTATGGATTCCTTACTGGTGAAGGCATGCCCATAGAGGCTGTTTTATAACTTTAAATCTACTGCAGAGAGAGTTGCGCTAGTTTTGCACTGCGGTGAAGCGTTGACGACCAAACTTGTGGTTGTTAATTTCATCTACTAGGATTTGTGCAAATGTAGCATAGGAAAGATAAGGTTTACCTTCTTTGTTTAAGATAAC
>SKEH01001185.1_pt1 | contig 11953 bp, 12 predicted proteins | sample 4826571 | NCBI WGS metagenome assembly SKEH01 (sample SAMN11008814, study PRJNA524170) | human gut metagenome | biome: Human fecal sample; material: Feces; isolation source: fecal sample from pouch patient p29 | host: Homo sapiens | place: Israel: Tel-Aviv | collected 2016-09-14 | reverse complement strand
GCTTTGAGTATCTTCATTAGAATATCTCCTTTTCTAAACTAGTAATCTCTTCTATCCTTCGCGCACAAACAGTCTTGATTCCGTCCCTATAACCTTCATTGATAAGGCTCTGTCTTCGCCTATCACATGAAAGTTGCTTGGCCGAGCTAGTTTTAATAGCGGGAGCTATCTCTGCATCAAACTTGTCTTTTACAGCAAGAGGAAGAACGACCATGAGTTCTTTTGATTGTTTTTCCAGCTCATGCGTAAGCCCGGAAAGATATCCGGCAATATATGAGTTGTAAGCACCTCTTGTAGATCTTCTTTGTTTTCTTAAAGACTTTATCTTTGCATTGGCTAATCGATTACCGGCGCGATAGAGATATTCAAAAGCAAGGGTGGCAGCTTGGGCATCTTGCTCATATCCGTAGAAAGTTGCTTGATTGAGGGTTTTTCTTTGCCCATATGGGTTATAAGTCTCTTTTATCGTCTCCCAGGATTTGCATCTAAAAGAAGTGGCAACTAGGTTTCTTAGATACACTCTCCAAAGACGAGGGTTGGAAATAATCTGAGAATTAACTGAGATAATGTTTTCGTCTTGAATAGAGTCTCTATTAAGCTCAGCATCCTCTACGCCATAAAGAACGATAAGGCGCTGAGCGAGAAGAACTGCCTGGGTTGCCTCTGCCGAGTTTGTATTGTGTTCACTCAGCGCTAAGAGCTTCCGGATACGCTCAAGTATTTTTTGCCTGTCCGACATTACCTCTTTACCTTTCTTGTCTGTGTAGTGATAGTTGGTTTGGAAGGTTTATGTTGATATTAAGTATAGCAGTAGTAGTTATTGTCTAATAGCTAATGTAGTATATAATAGCTACTACATAGAATCTACATAATAGTTATTACATACAGGTAAGGAGAGGTTTTTCTTGAAAGAAAAAGATATCTTAGAGTTCCTCACAGAGGATTCTCATATGTCAAGATATAAGCTTTCTCTTTGGATGGGAAAGTCTTCGTCATATGTCAACGCACTTTTGCATCAAAAAAGTTCTCCGACACTTAAGACTTTTGTCACGTTCGCTGAAGCATGTGGATGGAATGTTTTTATCGAAAAAGACGGGAAGAAGATACAAATAACGGATGATTGGGATGAAGAAACGTAGTTTTTATGACTAATTACTCATTTGAGTAAAAAGTATGGCTTAAATCGGCTCTCAGGTCCTTATATAACATTTGCGCAGGTAAAACTAAAGCCCACATTACTGAGGGCTTTAGTTTTAGAACAACGTTTTCCTATAAGTTGGAATGTTTAATCTCTTGCTGTATCTTTTTCCCTTTTAAAGCAAAACAAGCAATATTGATTGGCTCTAACCCATCAACTATTGAAGACACATCATCGAAAGTAGGAAAACAATAATTGTCTTTGTTTACAAGAAATGCTTTTTCGTTGGTGTCATAGTAAATCCCTTGGGAAGAGCACTCTGAGTTAAGATTAACAATAGCAGCTTCGGTAATAAACCAGTCTATTGAACTGTCTTTTAGAAGAGTTGAAGCCTTATTACACTTTTCTTTAAGAATAGTATTGATTGCTTCATCATCTCTTTTGTCATAAGCTTTTTCTGAAGGCTTATCAAAATCGAACTCATGATAGGTTTCATACTCTTCAATATAGCTTTCATAATCATAGTGTGAGGTATCTATTACGTTGGCTGTTAGTTTTTCCTCAATATCATCTTTAATCATCATGGCCAATTCTTGGTTACTAGTTGGAATGGAAATTCCTTTTCCTGAAAATTCTGTAATGGTTACCTCATAAAACTCATCTTTCATATATCTAACGCCGCGCTGATTGACCTCATTGAGAAAGTGTTGTTTGGGGACGCCTAACTGCGCAAGAGCTTCCTTTTTATCAAGAAAGTACATTGACTCAGAGCCGCCGTTATAGTTTGTATAAACTTCATATCCGATAGCGCCTTCTGTTGGAAATGAAAGCAGCTGTTTTTTAAGATCATCAATCGTGATGGTTCTATCCTCGGAGGTTTCTTCAAGATTCTTTACGATCTTATCAAGGTCTTCGGCGAAAAAATCCTTTCCTTCGATTGCCTTTTGAACCTCTTCTTCTGAAAGACAAAGAGATTCGGCAAGAAAAGCAGCAGGATGAAAGTGTTCTTCAATGATGTCTGGGGCAATGCTTTCAAAGACCTGAACAAGCTCATATTGAGCATCGTCTTCCCATCTTGCATGAGCCTTATCGTAATAATAGCTGTTTTCATAGTGATCAAACTGATCAAATTGCGGCTCCGGACACCTTTTCTTATACTCTTCAAAAGCCTCCTCTAGCTTCTGCTCGATAATCCAGTTTGCTTCTGCAATATCGTATCCACTAATAGAACAACCGCTATTGAGTATCCAATCGGCCACTGAAACTTCTGTGTTAACCATAATTTGATCCTTTCCTGTTAGTGAGTATGAAAATGAGATGCTTTGTGATCTTGTTTACTAGGCGATTCAGAATACGTAAGAGTACCGGAGAAAACTCTCTCAAGCTCGTCTTTTGAAAGTTGGTTAACAAGCTCGGTATCCTTAAGCTCTCTAAAAGTCTTGGGGAAATCCTCAAGAATGAGTCTTTGAGCGCCTAGTTGCTTTAGCTCATCAAGGTTAAAGTATCCCCATTCGGGATAGTCTCCCACTACAAGACCAAAGGCATTATGGGTCTTAGGGTCATACTCGGTAAGATACCAGGTCCAGTCTGAGCGAAAGAGAATGACATAGGCTGCAAATACCTCTTTGTCCGCAAGAGCTATCTCTTCTTGACCATAGAGTTCAGGCACCCTTTCTAGGATCTCTTGTGGCATAAGATCTTCTGGATGTTCTTTCGAAAAGTATTTGCCTTCTTTGGTAACGTCCATAGTAAATACCTCCTAGGCCTTTCTCGATGGAGTTTGGTTGTGAATAGAAAGCGATGTTATGGCCGCTTTTATCTCAGGGGTGGTCATATTTGCCATCTTATTAAGCGTTTCAGAATCAAACTTGGCACCATGGGTTACCTCAGTTGGTACAGTTCCAGCAATCCCAGAAAAGACTATGCACGTCGAGACCCAGTCGGGATCAGGAACCGTCTCTGATCTATTGAAGAGGATTGCCTTAATCTGATTTTCGTTATAAGGAAGAGTGTCAGCAAGAGAAATCAGAGTCTTAAGGTTTTCTTTCTTTTGGGAGCCTGGATAGTAGTTTTTAAGCGACTCTTGAGACACACCAAGTATCTCCTTTAGTCGCTCATAGTTTGGATAAGAAGTACGAATAGCATCAGCTTTCTGAGCAATCTCTTCCCGGCTATATAAAGATAGATTCGGAAGAGGTTGGAGTTCCATAAAGCCCTTGTCAGTAAGAACTACATCATGTGAGTAGTCTCTTCCATATTGCGCATAATCAAAATAGCATCGAATGGTTTCTTCGAGACTACCTGGCTTTGGATGAGGATCAATAAGACCTGATTCTTCAGCAAGTGTATAGCCAAACTTACTTTCTCTTGAAGAATCATAGAGAGAACCATCAGCAGTAAATTCATAGAAAGGAATCTCATCTGCCTGTAAAACAGCATTTGTTGCTTCAAGAATATCTTTGAAAGAGTTATGTTCCACAATAGCTTCAATAGCGGCTTCGTACTCACAACCTTCCGCAAGAACACAGAGGTTGTTCAAATCAACCATTTGGGAAGGACCGGCCCAATTAAGAGCGTTGGAAAGGTTGCATGTATAGATAATACCTGCGTTATGAAAATCCTCAATTATCAGATCATGTTGGCCGTTATCAGAAAGTCTTGAAATAGTCTCATTCAATTCATCTGGATCCATAGGAAGTGTGACCCACTCCCAATCTCCATCCGGCTGACCGATACAAATATGTGCTTGGTTGTCGAGCGCCATAACATACCTCCAAAAAGAGTGGACATGTGCGCTCTGCAAACAGCCTGAATGTGAGTACTTGGGTCTGTGTAACCAGGGCGTTATAGTAGGAAGCGCACCTTGTATTCTTAATACTACCAGGTGCACTTACTCTTAGCTTATGGCGAAACAGTTGTTACTTTCCTGAAAGAAAATCAAAGGGATTTTTTGCTTGCTTCTTAGAGGCTGCAGAAAGAACATCTTTAATGAGATCGGTCGAGGTTGGAGGAGTGTAGGCTTCGATGAGCTTTTTATGCTCCTCCTTTTTGATTTGGTGTTCTTTATCCTCTGTTTTTTGTTCCTGTCGCTCTTCTTGTACTTTAGGTAGTCTGGCTCTTATGTTCCGGAAGTCTTTCTGCTCGACCTCATGTGATCTGACTCCCATGAAATGCTTTTCTCTCGATTGCCTATTCTCTTTTCTCTGTGAGACTCTCCGTACATCTTCTCCGGAAGTCTTGGAAGTAGAACCCTCAAACGACTCAACAATACGAACAAGCATCTTTTGAGTCGTTGAAAGTGTGCGCATACGTTGTTTAGGATCGATGGTGTTTTCTTGCTTAGGAAAAGGAAGGTCGTCTATAGAGAAAAGCCCGTAACGGATACAAATAATCCAATCAAGAAGCGGAGGAAGGTTTTCGATAGAATGCACTTCTGCGATAGTGTCCGCTAACTTTGTAAGCTTTGCTTTTTGTGTAGGCTCGATAATCGGAAGTACATCTGTGCTGCTTTTCTTCCATGAGGTGCGACCTGGTAGAGAAGAGAGGGGATCATAGGCAAGAGAAAGGGCTACGTTTTCAAAGCCTTTCTGATCAGAGATGTAACTTTGAAAATCGTCTATTGCTGCTGCAGTTAACTGACGGATTCGTTCAGCTGCATTGTTACTCATTATTGTCCTCCTCTCTTAGTATCAATTCCTAAAAGCCAATCAACAGAAACATTAAGAGTTTTTGAGATCTTAATGAGGGAGACTGCTGAAGGAGAACGCGCTCCTGTGAGATAAAAGGACCAGGCGGTGCGCGTAATACCAATAGCGTCAGCAGCCTCCTGAAGCGTCGTAAACCCTCTTGCCCTCGACGCTTGAGACAACCTTCTTGATAAGGAGGAAAGTTCTTGTATGTAAGAACTACTACTCATGAGCGGAATTTAGTTACCTTTGCGAAGTTCCAGTCATTCTCGCCATGACTATTGTGCCAGGTCACGATGTAGTTTCCGGTGATATTACCATCTTTGTCATAGGCAGTGACTTCAAAGGTACCGGTTGAGTCGGTATAGACCGCCGTAAGAACGTTTACCTTGGCTGTATCGTCGCCAACATTTCTCACGAACGCGTCATGGACTCCTTCCGCAAAGCCACGCGGAAGTTTTTTGGCCATACCCTCAACATCGGTAATTTCAACAAGTTCTTCTTTGCGGGCATCTTCAATATATACGTCACCGTTTCTTTCGTGGCGCTCATCATCTTCGGTATAGTTCTTAAACATCCACCTCTCGTTATCAGTTGATATAGGCCATCCGATAACCTTAGTACCGTCTTTGTCTACTGTCAGGTAGACAACATTTTGGTGGGCACCAACTGAACTAGTGCCCCCAGACTTTGGTGAAATAGTAACAGTATCTTCTTTTGGGTTGTATCCGTTGATTTCCAAATAGAGACCAATATACATACGTATCGTTTCTTGGTCATAGGCTGAATAATTGGAAATGTTATTCATACCACTAATATGGTCAACTGGAACGAGATACTTCTTCATATAGCGTGCACGTCTTTCTTCCTTTGTTTCATCATATGGCACGCCTTCAGCGTTGGTATGACGACCATCAGGAAGCGTATAGGGATCATTTTCTTGCTTTTCTTGTGTCTGTTGCGGTTCATTTGGTTTGTTTGTAGCCGACCCTGGTCCTGAGAAGAAGTACCAAAGGCAAACGTTCAAAAGCACGATACCAACAAAGGCAGCGCTTATGAGGAGTACTCTATTTTGATACCAGGCACGGCCTGCAGGCTTTAGTTCGTTGTTTCCCATCTTTATCCCTCCTAAAGGATACTGCCTATGTTTGTAGCAGAAGTAACCCTTCTACCTTTCCACTCACTCTTCCATGCACTGGTACCAGGATTGCCGTTTGCACGGTAATGAGCGTTTTCTACTTCAAATTCTAGAACGTTTTGACCATTTGAGTGACCCCACTCATTACATCCTGGATCATTGGGGTTTTTAGCATCTGCGATGATTGCGGGAATAACAGTTCCATCATCTAGGTAGAAGTCAACCATGTCTCCAACCTGACCGAAGGTAGTTGTACAAGCTATGAGATAACGACCATTAAGAACGGCGATGTGGTCATTCCAAGGCATGCCAGCATTAGCCCACATATCAGCAACGACTCTTTGACGTGAAGACCTTGCCCAAATGGGATAAAACGAGTCGTATGGAGTAATGGAATAGCCACCAGCACCATATGGCTCTGGGATCTGAATCGTTCCGGCATTAGATCCACCTTTCCATTTAGGCGTTATATACCAGATGTGTTGATAGCCACCTGCTGAGTGCGCGTTGGCATCCGCCTCATATGAGCCTGTTGCATCTGCCGTGACGGTCTTTTCTTGCCTCGGGTTTCCGTGATCTGCTACCCAAAACTTACGTCCTGCCTCATTTTGACCAACCTGAACGATAACGCCAATGTGATTTGGTCCTGGATTCGATCCGGCATTATCGTAGAGCACTAAATCTCCAACTTTCGGATCATAGCTCCATGAATCATTGATGGTACCGGCATCCGGATGATCTCTATACCACTGAAGAAGGACTTGTACGTTATAGGTATTGGAAGGAAATATCCCTGCTTCCATCAGTCCTGCTTTCTTTGCACACCAGGAAACAAAGATTAAGCACCAATCGCCATGAATGCCCATTTCGTTTTGGTACTTTTCACCATCATTTGCCATACCGCCTTCATACTCTTGATGAACAATTCTCGCAAACGCCTGGGCCTGTCCAGAGCCTTGAGTTGAGCCTTGATTAAGGATAGATGTAAAAGCGGAGCATGTTGGAACGAAAATACACACAAGCACAATAAGGCCTGCAGTTGCTAGGAATGCTATAGGAGAGGTAATGACTGTTGAAACAGCCGCTGCTACAGCTGAAATAATAGCCTTAACCGCAATCGTTACGATCTGAACTGAGCGTCTGAAAGCGTTTGTAGCAGTCCTTACAGCAACTTTTGTACCTTTAGCAGCACGAGCAGCATTTCTTGTCGCAAAACGCCTTACAGCACGTCTTTGACGTGCCTTGGTACGACGGCGTTTCCATAGCTTCACAACACTGTCAGCGACATGCTGACGAGCATGACGACCACCTGTTGAAACGCCGCGCTTAACGCGAGCAGACGTGCGCTCGACAAAGTCATCTGCTGTGCTTTCAGCATCCTGTCGTTCGTCGAGATCAAGTCGTACTGAAGATGTAATAGCCGATGAAGACGTAACGGCAGCGCTCACAACATGGTGCTTGGATGCCCGAAGTGCACGCATATACCCAACGCTACCGCGCTTCTTGAGTGAGCGCTTACTGGCGCGCTCAAGAGGGGAAGGGGACTTAGCTTTGTCTACCCCGCGTGTAAGCGAGGGAAGAATTTCACTTGTCTCACTTAGAGTAGCGTGCGGTTTTGTACTAAGGATCCTTGAAGCACGTGCTTGGCGGCGAGAAGCGAAATCGCCGCCTGCACGTGCCTTAGGCGACACAGAAGGACGAAGAAGCTCCTCACGCTTTGATGAGTAAGCTCTGCTCATTAGTTGTCCTTCTCATCCTTATCAGCAGGAGTGTCAATCCAATTTGGTACAACTTCCTTTCTTTCGCGTGCACGCTCTTCATTTTTTGTCGCAAGATCAGCCAAATCTTCTTCTGTGATCAGAATGCCTTCTTTGAGTAATTCAAGAAGTGAAGTATTCTCTGTAGGTGCTGTATTTGCCTCTGCAACGATCTCTGAATCAGAAACATAGTCATAGGGAATTGTTGGAAGAGCAGTGTTCTCTTCTACTTGAGACGAGTCTTCTGATGAAGAGCTTTTCTCATACGGAGAGGTAGGAAGATTGCTTTCATTTTCCGTTGTTTCAAGAAGCGTCTCTGTTGCGCTTTCGTCGTCTGAGACAACGGCTACAGGAGCACTAAACCCCTCTTCTGCCTCTTCATTTACATAAGGACTATTCACCATTGAAGACGTTTCGGAGCGCGTTCTGTGAGACTCTACTGCTGTGGAAGCGGTACCTTGGATATCTTCTGGCTTTGTTGTAATGATACGATACAACTCAGGAACAACTTGTTTATCCAAAGTAAAGTCATAATGGATGACTTTGTTCCGGAAGAGATAGAGTCCTTCTCCTGGACCTGCATGGGAAAGGGTGCGCTGCTGAATCTTAGAAAGACCGTAGATCTGAGCGAGTACTGTCGCAGATTCATTTGTTTGTCCGGTAAGTACGACAAATGGAGTGTTCTGCAGCATGTAGAGTGTACTTTCATTGTCAATCATACGTTGGATGTTTTGTGTAATACAGGTGATGTAGAAATTCCATTTACGGCCGCGAGTAAAGAAGCGATCTAGCCACTTGGCCATAATGGGAACTTCAAGCAAAAGTTGTGTCTCATCAACAACCAGATAAGTACGACGTCCCAAACGACGGTTCTCTGTCACCTTCGACCATACAAAGTCAAGAAGTACCATAATCGCCAAAGGCTTTAGATCATCTGAGAGATCTGTAACCACAAAGTCAATAAGACGATTGTTAAGGTCAACGTTCGTTTTATGGTTAAAAACCGAGAAAGATCCGGTAACATAGCGCTGAAGCGTTACCGCAAGAGCATGAGCATCTTCTTCTGGAGATCCTTTGACATTCAGTAGATACTCATAGAGTTTATCAAGTGTTGGCAGGTCATCTTTGTCTTTACTCTCAAGAAAGTCTGCATAGATATTCATGCAAGCTGTATCGAGAATAGACTTTTGGGAAGCGGTCAAACTCGATGCCATTGCCTCAACGGCAGCCAAAATAAAGCCAACTTTTCCTGGCATCGGGTTTCCTGACTTGTCAGGAGAGGCTGCACCGTAAAACTCATTCATTTCCATAAGGTTAATGTGGTTTTCCGATGCTTCAGAAAGATCAATAACCTCTCCGCCAAGCTCACGTACCATAGCCATATTTTCAGCTTCAGGGTCAATAATGATGATGTCTGCATCCGGCTCACGAAGGTAACGCTGGATAGTCAAGATCTTGGTAAGAAAACTCTTGCCCTTACCGGGCATGCCAAGCACAAAAGAGTTAGTATCTTCACGAAGAGACTGATCATAGAGAATAGGTGCTGCTGTATCGGCATCAAAGCCAAGAAGTGCACCGTTTTCGTCATTCATGCGGACCGATGAGAAGGGCGCATAGACTTCCAAGGCTTCCGTTAACATAGCATAGTCATATTCGCTTGGAAGCTCACGAGAACCTAGGGGAAGAGCACTAGAGAATGATTGCTCACGCAAGCAATCCCAATGTTCGATTTCTTCGAAAAGATGAGCATCAAAGACAGATTCAAGGCGCTGTCCTGCCTGGTCAAGTTTTTCTTGAGAGTCAGCCATGATGCTTACGGTCGTAGTCACTGAAAAAAGATGCTGTTTGTCATTAGATACTTTGTACTTAAAGTCCTCAGCCTCAGCTACGCTTGTTTTGATATCCGGCGGGAGGTTATCGTCATCAACAAAGAAACCGCGCTCAGGCTGGGATCTGCTTTTCTTGTATTTATCTTTTTCGGTAGAAGTATCTGAGACATGTGCTGCAGCAAAACGGTTTGCGCGAGCCGTATCCCAGGGATGGACATGCTGAGAGATGATCGTCTCAAAAGGCAAGGTTGTAATGTCTGTAATAAAGTTATCGCGTACTGTCGGAGCGTAACGGATAACCAGATATGTACGAATATACTTTCCAGAGATTACGAGATCTGAAGATCCATAAGGACGCTGAATCTTCGATGGGGAACAGAGGTCACGTACACTAAGAAGAGGGGTCCCTTTAAGTTCTGTGTAAGGATCAACCAATCGAGCCGGTTGATTGGGACGAGTCATTGAGCGAATCAGACGAATTCTTTCAATTCCTGTAGCCGGCTCAGAATCAGAATCAAGCAAAGAAAATGAATTTTTTGCTGTTGCATGAATGGAAGCAAGCTTCTGCTTAGCTTCAGAGTGTGAGTTAGCAAGAACAGTAAAAACAAGGCCTCTTGTAGATTGCATAGGACGCTCATCAGAAGATACGCGAGAAGAAACGTAGCGTTGGAGCTCTTTCGCAAGCTCCTGTTTTTCTGTCTGTGCATCTTCTGTAATGAAACTCTTTGAAAGCTGTTCGTCCGTGATTGGATATGTGTGAATCCAAATCTGCATAGCAGAAGTGGAGCTTAAACTGTCGAGAAATTCGCCCCAAATTGCTGCTGTCTCTTCCCGCTCTGCCTCCTGTATTGTCGTCCAACCAACATCATCAAACTTATAGAAGGAAGAGTAACGATTGTTAGAATCCACATCATCGAGTTTCATGATTCCATCAGGATACAGCGCAGAAAAGGGTACGGCTCGCCTGGTTGCATACGGGGAGAAAAGTGTATCTTTAGGTACCTTTTTATTCGCACGCTTACCCTTGCGGTCACGCTTGCGGGTAGCTTTTGCCACTTCTTGTGCAGCATGGTTTAACTCTTCTGAAGTTGGAATGTGCGTAGTGTGTCTCGTTCAGCCTGTTTAGTTTCAAGCTGAGCTTTAAGATCAGCAGCATGGGTAAAGTCTTCTGCAGCTTTAGCTTTCTCAAGCTCTTTCTGGAGAGTCTGAAGTTCGTTTTCAAGAGCGGAAAGCTCGGGAGAGGTGACTTCAGGTTTTTTGGTTTTCTTTTTTCCAAACATAATGTGTCCTTATCCTTGGTCTGTGTTTTCAAACTGTGAAGCTAAAAGTGCGTCATATCCAACTGCCTCTATACGTTCCTTTTTAGCTAGTTTCCTCTCTTGGCGAGAAATCTTTTTTGCTTTTTTGACAGGTTCAATAACAATCGGGTTTTGCCATGTCATCTCACGCGGAGACCTATACTCTCTGCTCATAATAGGAAGGAGCTTTTCAGGAAACATTCCGTGAAGTTTGAAGGCTCCCATAAAGCCAAAAGGTAGAGAGATTAAAAACGCTAAAAATGAGGCAAGCTCAGGCTCGATAACACCTCTAATAGCCAGTACAACAATAGGGATGATACATGCTCCACCAAAGAGAATTGCGACAAATGAGCGTGTAGTGAAGTAACCTCCAACTGTTTTAGATGAGAACTTTGAAGGATCACTGATGAGATCGCGTTCCATAAGTCACTCCTTCCTACACAAGCCCGAAGAGGGCCTTAGAAACACCCTCAGACTTATCGATGATGGTTGATGCAAGCGAAATTGAGATCACGATAGGAGCCGCTGCTGCCGCTACTGCGGTAACAGGATCGCCTTGTCCTTCTACCGTCTGAGAAATGATCGTAGAGGCAATGTTTGTGATCGCTGGCGTCATAGCTAGTGTGACAACAATGATTACCGAAAGAATTGCTACCGACCCAAAACGTTGAATGTATTTAATACCCATATGACGCGTTGATCGCATGGCAAAGAAGGAAAGTGGTACCGGACTAAACGCAGCATAAAGGTAAAGTTCTACCATACGTGAAAACGCAATCACAAACACATGAATGACGTACTTCAATGCCGTTATGAGCATCCAGAAAATCATGATAATCCATAAAAATGAAGCTCCGAAGTTTGCATAGGTAAGCTCCGCTACTCTTTTTGTCATCATCGAAACGATCGTGTTGCCAAGACCAATCCCTGTTGCTTGATGACCCAAATGAGTGAGCTCTGTTGTCGCAAAGCCGGTCAACATATTGGCAAGCTCATAAGCACCACGGAACAGCACATAGGCATTTGTCACGAGCGTATAAGCAATAGCTACAGTAAGAAGATAAGTCATAAGATTTTGCAAAGGATCTTCATGGCGTCGTGTAGAGG
>SKEH01001184.1_pt1 | contig 11956 bp, 9 predicted proteins | sample 4826571 | NCBI WGS metagenome assembly SKEH01 (sample SAMN11008814, study PRJNA524170) | human gut metagenome | biome: Human fecal sample; material: Feces; isolation source: fecal sample from pouch patient p29 | host: Homo sapiens | place: Israel: Tel-Aviv | collected 2016-09-14 | reverse complement strand
GGATGTGCAGTTCATCGAGTTGGGCGAGCTTGGGATGGGTCACGTCGCCGGGAGTCAGGGTGAACAGGTGTTTGTCCCTGATCCGGTTGGCTTCGTCGGCGACCTGGCGGAAACGATCCTTGATGGAGGTTTTCGAGGCGAGCATACGCAGCTGTTCCTCGGGGAACGCCGGATCCTCGTAGGCGGCTTGCGAGGGAAACAGGAAATCGGGTTTCTTTCCGTTTTCCGTCTTGGCCTGCGCCTCGTATTCGATGCCGCGCGCGTCGAGGATGTGGGCGATGTGGATTTCGAGGACAAGCGAGAGGCCAGGGAACGGGCAGAATGAGCAGCCGGACAGCGCAAGCGGGGCTTGCGGCTGAATTATCTGACTTGGTTTTATGCCTACTTGGACAGTGCACAAATTTCGCTCCCCTTTTGTACTAAGTTCGCTCCCCTTTTGTACTAAGTACCGTCCGAAACCCGTTGGGAGAGTAGGGCTGCGGAGGGCCTAAAAGAATGTAAAAAGATTGTCATTGGCTTGGGACTGCTTGGTTCTCATTGGCTTTGATGGCTGGTGGTGTTTCTTCCCTTTCGTTGCTGTTCCAGGCGCGTAGCGCCCTTTTATAAGAATCTTTTAATATCTTTTAGACTCCCGCGAGAGCAGTTGGCAGTAGGGGAATCGCAACTTTAAAGTGGACTTTTTGGGAGATTAAGGACACAAAAAGGGAATTATTGAGGACACAAAATGGGAGATTAAGGACACAAAATTTATTTATGTTTCTTTTTGTGGTACGGTGGAACCATGTCCAACGAGATCGTCAGATATTCGAACCAGTTCAACGCTCAGGCATTACGCCGCTTCACTGCGCTTGACCTGGATCTGCTGATGGCCATCGCGGCAAGGGTGCGCGATAAGGAAATCGATGAGGTCACTTTCACTTTCGAGGAACTCCGCCGGTTGGCTCACGTCAAGAAGAACCTCACCGACAAGGAGCTGGCGGCACGAATCGTTGAGGTCAACGACCGGTTGCTCGCCTGTCGGTTCCGGTTCCAGGATGACAGCAGGACGGTGCAGTTCACGCTGTTTTCCGGCTTCGAGACCGATTGGAAGACCAGGAAACTATTGGTCGCGGTCAACCCGCGCTTCTCGTTCCTGCTCAACGACCTCACGTCGCAGTTCACGCGCTTCGAATTGGCCGAGTTCACGGCCTTGAAGTCCAGCTACGCGAAGGAGACGTATCGCCGCCTGAAGCAGTTCAGGCAGACGGGAGTATGGAAGGTCAGTTTGGCGGAATTTCGCCGTTTGCTCGATATCCCAGATTCATATCGAATTTCGCACATAAACAGCAGGGTTATCAAGCCGATTGAGGATGAGCTGAAGCCTCTGATGAACTTAAAAGTGCATCGCAAGTTCGCAAAAGTGGCCGCCGGACGAGGACGATCACAGCTGGTGGGCTTCGAGTTTGAGTTCGATCCGGAGAGGGTGCCCGGCGGCAAGGGAGCTCCGCGCGTGGACCTGAGCCGGTCCGTGCGGGAGGACACGGCCAGAAGATCGCTGGAGTCCGTCTCGCCGCACCTGGTGGAGGTCAGGGGCTGGGGCGAGGTCTGGTGGACCGGGGATTTCGACGTGGCGGCCGCGAGAGGGCACCTGGACGGCTCCCTGCCGGCCGAACGGTGCATGGCCTGCCGGATGGACGCGCGCAACGTGGCAGGCCACGGAAGCGCGTCCAACAGCCTTGTGGATGTGCCACTGTTCGACTGACGCTAAACGTTGAAACGCGAACACAGCACTTAGGGAGGCCACCATGGAAATCCGTCACGCCGATTTGCAGATCGAGGTCGAGGAGGCGCAGGACGCACCTGCTCATCCAGTTGGGCGGCATTCTGGCCAGCGACGGCGTGTTGGGCTATGACGAGGAGGTCTGGGGCGACGAGGGGAACCGGCGGCGGCTCCTGGGCGCGCTCGGCGCCCACGCCGACGAGCTGCGGGTGTGGGCGCGTGACGCCGGCGGCACCCGGCCCGCCCGGGCGGTCGGCCCCGCGCGACGGCGTCGGCGCCGGCACCCCGCCCGCCGCCCGCGCCCTGAGCGAGGCCTGCTGGCCCGGAGCGCTCACCCTGGTGCTGGACGCGGCCCCCCGCCTGAGCTGGGACCTGGGCGAGACCCGAGGCACCGTCGCGGTGCGTGTTCCCGACGACGAGTTTGCCCTGAAACTGCTGACCGAGCACGGCCCGCTGGCCGTCTCGAGCGCTAACAAGACCGGCCAGGAGGCTGCCGCGACCGCCCAGGCCGCCATGGACTCCCTGGGCGAGGACGTCGCGGTGATTATTGACGGTGGCCCCCGCCCGAAGCCGCACGAATCAGAGCCCAACGAGGACGGCGTCACGGTGGTGACCGAACGCGAGCCGGCTCCCTCGACCATCCTGGACTGCACCTCGTTCCCCTACGTGGTGGTGCGCGAAGGCGCGATTCCCGTTGAGGAGCTCCGCGAGGTGATCCCCTCGATTCTGACCCGCGCCGAGGCCGACGAACATGCGGCCCGCAAGGTTGAGGAGGCGCAGGCCTCATCGCAGAGCGCGTCGAACACCTCGGACGCCTCCCAGCAGGCGCTGGACGAGCAGGAGGGCCTGAACGAAGCCTACGAGCAGTGGGACAGCACCCACACGGTGAGCGGCGAACCCGCCCGCCGCGCCGAGGCACCCGCGGCTGGTTCGATTGCCGCCTCCCTGCTGGGCGCTACGAGCGCGCTGGGTTCGGGCTTCGGCATCAGCTCGGTGGACCAGGAGCGCTCGCGCGGCTACCGCGACAACACTCCCAAGCCGATTCGCGCGGATGAGCCGCGGGTTCAGCCCGTCCCTGCCGATACTGCCCGCGCCCTGGTCTTTGGCGAGGCACCCGCCGCCCCGAAGACTGAAGCGAAGGCTGAGCAGAAGAAGACCGAACCTGAAGCCAAGGCCGAGGCTGATGCTAAGACCGAGGCCCCGGAAGCCGCCGAGGATCACCTGTAGGCCCGGCCACGGTTAAAACTCAGGAGTAAAACTTAAGGGAACGCCCGATACATCAACAGATGTATCGGGCGTTCCCTTAAGCTATCTCTCGCCGGAGGCGGCGCCACCTAGCTATTAGCGAAGCGGCGATCCTTCTTCTTACCCAGTGCCGTGTGGGCGGTGCGCAACACCTCGCGCACGCGCGGGGTGGGTAGCAGATTGTTCTTGCGGGCCCAGGAATCGTCAATACCCTGACCGAACCACATGACCTCGACCTTACGCACGGAGCCGGAGAACCTATCGTTCATGAGCTCAGATACCTTGTAGCCGGCCTTGATGGCCGCGCGGCAGAGCCACTCGGGCAGGTGATGGGGCTTGCGGCGGCCCGCATCCAGCGATGCGGAGGCGACGGTTGCGCCTTCCCAGGGCTGCAGCACGATGGTGGGCAGCTCGCCGGGGAAGGTTCCGAGCATCACCACGAACTCGGCCAGCGCGTACACGCTGGAGACGGGGGACTTACCCTGGCCCGCACCGGCCACCGATGCGAAGGGGGAGGAAGCCATCTTGGCAAAGAGCTCGGTCGTGCGGCGGCCGCGACCCTGAACGCTGGTTGCGCGCAGGATGCACAGCTCGGGTGCGCTCTCGGGATGCTCCTCCAGGAAGTAGTCCTGCAAGTCGAGTAGTGCTTCCTCGCCAAGGGTCTTGGAGAACGAGTAGGCGCTGAAGGGCGCGGTCTCCTCGGATGCGTCGAGTACGGGGCGGGGGCCCTGCACAGCGGCGGAGGAGAGATGGATGACGCGGCGCACGCCGGTGCGCTGGGCGGCAATCGCGATGACGGCCGGCAGCAGGGCGTTCGCACCCATGAGCGGGGGCAGGTCCTGCATGTTCGGGGCGGCGAGGCCGGCGGCGTTCACCACGACCTGCGCGCTGGCGAAGGCTTCTGCGAGGGAATCGATGATGCCCTCCAGCTGTTCTGCCTCGTCGATAATGCTGTCTACGTCAAGGGAGCGGGTGGCGAGGCGGGGCGCTTCAATGGGATCGACGCTGATCCCCTCTGCGTTCAGACGCGCAACGATGGCGGAACCAACAAAGCCGCTGGCGCCAATGACTTTCCACCTGGATTCGGACATGTCTTTACCTCTCAAAAGCCCGCGGTCGGTGCGGGGAAAAACAGGGTCATTTCAACTTTCGCATATTTGCACCGGTTATGGTGAATTGTTGGGGCGGTGACCGGTTTTTGGTCGCTTTTTCGCACGACGGGCACAGCTCGGGCACAGGGGAGCCATCGAAAACAGCCTTGAAAACATTGGCTGAACGACACCTTGCTTCGCCGCGGGCCGTAATACCAGCTCGTAACCTGCGCCTCCACCTAATCCTTAGAGATTATTTACCCTCTGGCGAAGGGTGAACTGCCGCGGGGCCGGCGCAGTCCGATATGCGAAAAAACAACCGGTTGAGGTTGAATATGCGTCATAATGGGTGCGTTAGTGGGGGAAGATTCACCTCGAGGTGAAGACCCCGGTAAAATGGTCACTTTGGAGAGTTATATCCTCATACATGAGCGTCGCGGGCACCGCCGAAACACCCGGTCCCCGCGCGGAGAAGGATATGCCTCAACGTTGAACGGATAAGGTGCCTCGGCGCCGCGGAGGGAGAACACTATGGCAGAACAGCACAGCGACCGACCCGCGCCTGCCCAGCACCCCGCCGAACATGACGGTCAGCACGAACCCCGCGCCGTCGCGGTGGTCGTAACCTACAACCGTCGCGATTTGCTTCCCAAGACCCTGGCGGGCATCGCCTCGGGCCGAATGCGCCCGGTCGCCGTGGTCATCGTCGATAACGCTTCCACCGATGACACAGCCGCATACCTGGACTCCCTGGAGTACGACCTGCCGGTGGACCGCATTACCCTGCGGCAGAACATGGGCGGCGCCGGCGGTTTCGCGGTGGGCATCGACCGCGCCCTGGAACGCCACAACCCCGACCTCGTGTGGGTCATGGATGATGACACCGAGCCGACCGAGAACACCCTGGCCGAAGCCGTTGAGGCGTGGCTCGGCTACTCCGAGGTTCCCGCCGAACGCCCCGCGGTGGTGGCCTCTCGCGTGGTGTGGACGAACGGTGAGGACCACCCCATGAACACCCCTCGCACGATGTTCGCGGCGGGGGAGCAGCGCCACGCCCGCGCCCGCGCGGTGGGGGCCCGCCCGATTCGTAGCGCCTCCTTCGTCTCGATTCTCATGGACGCGCAGGCCATCCGCCGTAACGGCGGCCTGCCCATCGCCGAATTCTTCATCTGGAACGACGATTTCGAATTCTCGACCCGCCTGATTCACCACCGCGACGGCATTGCGGTGCCTTCCTCGGTGGCGAAGCACCACACCAAGACCTTCGGCACGACGAACGCCAACCCCGGCCCGCGCTTCTATAACGACGTACGCAACAAGCTGTGGGTGTTTACGCGCTCGCGTACCCTGAACCCGCTGGAAAAGCTGCTCTACGGTGGTTCTTCGGCCCGCCTGTGGGTCTCCACCCTGCTTCGTACCGACGACCGCCGTACCTACCTGGGGTACTTCCTGAACGGTCTGCGTGACGGCCTGCGCCCGCCCACCCCGAACCGCCGGGTGCTGGAGGGCATCTACCCGCTGACCTTCCCGGGGCGCTACGGCGTTCCGGCCTCGAACCCCGAGCCGGTCGTGACCGGGAACGCCGGGGCCGCTGGATGCGTGAACTCCGCCCCCGACTTCTCGGTGCTCATGAGCGTGTACGCGAAGGAGAACCCCGCGTACCTGGAACAGGCGCTGGAATCGAATCTGCTGAACCAGACCCTGCGCCCCTCCGAGCTCGTGCTGGTCCTGGACGGTCCGCTCACCCCCGAGCTGCGCGCCGTGGTGGACCGCTGGGTTGCCCGCGCCGAGAACCTGGATTGCCCGCCGATTCAGCTCGTGGAGCTACCGCAGAACGTGGGTTTGGCCGAGGCCCTGAATGCGGGTCTGCGGGCCTGCAGCTACGAGCTGGTGGCGCGCGCCGATTCTGACGATATTTCCGAGCCCACCCGCTTCGCCGAGCTGATTCCGGCCCTGGCCGCGGGTGGCTACGCGCTACTCGGTTCGGCCATGCTCGAGGTCAACGAGAACAACTCGGCGGTCGAATCGGTTCGCGAGGCCATCGTCGAGCCCAAACGACTGCTCCGCGCCATGGATTCGCGCAACCCGATCTACCACCCCTCGGTGGCATTCCGTAAGAGCGCCGTGCAGACCCTCGGCGGTTACGAGTACGTGCCCGGTGCCGAGGACTGGTGGCTGTGGATGCGTCTGCGCGACGCCGGCTACCGCCTGGGCAACCTGCCCGTACCTCTCGTGCGTTACCGCGTGGGCGCCGGCGCCTACACGAAGCGCGGGGGAGTGGACGCCTGGAAGCAGGACTGGGCGATTCAACGCCGACTGTACACGGGCCACGCCATTTCGAAGGCCCGCTGGGCGCAGAACATGGCGGTGCGCAGCGTGTACCGCTTCGTGCCCGAATCCCTGCGCCGTAACGCTTTCCGCGCGCTGTCCACCGTGGCCGCACGCGCATCCTCTACTCGCTCATCTTCGGACCGTTTCACCGGTGCCGCATCTGAAGGAGGCTTTTAATGGCCCAGCTGAAATCTGACGCCCACGAGGCGGTACGACGTGCTGCTCAGCGCGGCACGCTGATGACGGAGGGCGATTCCGGAGCCGTTCTGGTGAATCGTCTGTACGAGCGCAAGCCGTGGTGGCTGATTGCGCAGGCGCTGATTGACTCGAGCGCCTGGGTTCTTGCGGTGCTGTTCGCGTACATGCTGCGCTATAGCGTGCTACTTAGCAATGGCTCGGTGTTTGACATCATCCACCCCATTTCGCTGACGATTACGGCCGCCGGGGCGGTACTGCTGCAGCTGATTTTCGGTTTGGCGGCAGCCAAGATTTATAACGGCGTGTACTCCTACGGATCCTTCGACGAGTCGTGGCGCGCCGCGGCGGCGGCGCTGAGCACGGGCGTGGTGCTGACCGGTTTCTCCTTTGTGGACGAGCTTGTTGGCCTGCCGCACATTCCGCACAGTGTGCCCGCGATTGCCGCGGCGTTCAGCCTGATTATGATGGCCGGTGCCCGCATGGCCAAGCGCGTCTATACCGAGCGCGGCGCGGTGCGTGAGCTGACGGGCGAACCGGTGATTGTGTACGGCGCCGGTTTCATCGGCGGCATGGTGATGGATTCCATGCTGCACGATGAGGAGGCGAAGCTGCGCCCCGTGGCGGTCTTCGACGATGACCCGCTGAAGGCCGGCACTAAGTTCCACGGTATCCAGGTGATTACGACCTACCGCGAGCTGGAGCGCGCGATTCGCGAATCGGGCACTCACAAGGTGATCGTCACGATTTCCGATATGCCGGAGGACTATTTTGAGGCCTTCTGCGAGCGCATGCGTCGCCTGAAGGTTGAGGTGCAGCGCATCAGCAGCGCGAACGCCCGCCTGATGGGTGAGCGCCTGGTGAACGCGAGCGATAACGACCTGATGCGTGTAATCCGCGGTGAGATTAACTACGATATCGATCGCGATATCCTCCGTTCGTACCTGCACGGCAAGCGCGTTCTGGTGACGGGTGCCGGTGGTTCGATTGGTTCTGAGCTCTGCCGCCAGATTAGCGAATTTGAGCCCGAGACCCTGATGATGCTCGACCACGACGAGACTCTGCTGATGGACACCAAGGTGTCGATTACGCACGAGTCGAGCCTGGACGACGACCGCATTATCCTCGCGGATATTCGCGAGGGCGATACCCTGCTGGAGATTTTCCGGGAGCGCCGCCCCGAGGTAGTGTTCCATGCCGCCGCGCTGAAGCACGTGTCGGCGCTGGAGGCCTACCCGCAGGAGGCCTGGAAGACGAACTCCCTGGGCACCCTGAACGTGCTGCGTGCCGCCGAGGCCGTGGGTGTAAAGACCTTCGTAAACGTCTCGACCGATAAGGCGGCGGACCCGAAGACGGCCCTGGGCCAGTCTAAGCGCGTGGCGGAGCGCCTGACCGCGTACTTTGGCGAGAAAACCGGCAACACCTACGTTTCGGTGCGATTCGGTAACGTGTTTGGTTCGCGCGGCTCGATTAAGCCGCTCTTCACCAAGCAGATTCTCTCTGGCGGCCCGATTACCCTGACCGATAAGCGCGCGACCCGCTACTTCATGCTCATCGCGGATGCCTGCCTGCTCGTGATGCTGGCCGGTGCGATTGGCCGTCCGGGCGAGGTCATGGTGCTGGACATGGGGCAACCGGTCAAGATCCTGGACGTGGCCAAGGCGATGCGCCAGGCCTACGAACGCTACGACGTTGAAATCAAGGAGATTGGCCTGCGCAAGGGTGAGAAGCTGGATGAGACTCTCTTCGGCGGTACCGAGAAGCTGGTGCCGAGCGAGGAAAACCGGTATATTTCCCGGTCGAGTGCCCCGGCACTTGACCCTGATGAGCTCGATTATAAGCTGTGGATTCAGAACTACCGCGAGCACAGCGGCTACGAACGCCACGGCCTGGAGCGCGCACCCGATCCGCGCACCCTGGAGAACGCGCAGACCTTCTAACCGACCGGCTCTTCGACGCCGCCCCTATCGGAGCGTCTTCCCGGCGCCCCGGGGTCGGCGGAGCCATACGATAAACACATTCACGAGACAGTACGACCCGGAGCCATCATGACCTCCTTTCCCGAGCTAACGAGCATTTTCGTTCTTGCGGTGATTGCCGGTGCCCTCCTGCCCTTTGCGGTGCGTCCGATTCTGCATCGCTACAACATGGTGGACATCCCCAACGAACGGTCCTCGCACACCACGCCGACCTACCGCGGCATGGGCCTGGCGACGGCCGCGGCGACCCTGCTGGCTTTCCTCGTGGCGACCCTGCTGGGCTGGACCTACCGCTCCGCCGAGTCCCTACAGCTGGCCATCACGATTGCCGCCGCCATGCTTTTCTCCCTGGCCCTGGGCTGGCTCGAAGATATTCGCGGCGTGAGTATCGTTCGTCGCGCTGCCCTGCAGCTGGTCATCGGTGTGCTGGTGAGCGTCAGTTTCGCGACGGTCCAGGGGACCAACCCGCTACTGGTGGTGGTCGGTGCCGTGTTCATCGCGGGCTACATTAACGTGGCCAACTTTATGGACGGCATCAACGGCATCTCGGGTGCTCACGGCCTGGTGGCCGGTTTGGCGTACGCGCTGACCGGTTGGATGGTCAACCTGCCCTGGCTGGCTATGGGGGGTGTGGCGGTGGCCGGCGCGTACCTGGCGTTTCTGCCGTGGAACGTGCGCCCGGGCAAGAACGTCTTTCTGGGGGATGCCGGTTCCTACGTGCTGGGTACGGCCCTGGGTACTCTGGCGGTGGGCGCCTGGTTTGCTGACGTTCCGGTGCTGCTGGCCTTCGCTCCTCTCGTTACCTATCTGGCCGATGCCGGTTCGACTCTCTTCCGTCGCTTCATGGCGGGGGAGCAGTGGTACAAGCCGCACCGCACTCACGTATATCAGCGCCTGACGGACGTGGGCTTCAGCCACCTGGGATCGACCGCAGTGGTCACGGGCGTGACGATTTTGGTGTGGGTCCTGTTGGCCTTCGCCTCCGACCTGTACACCTCGGGTGCTGGTTTTGCCGCGCTCGGCGTGGTGCTTGTGGCGCTCGCCGTGCTGGCCGTGTACCTGCGCATGCCGCAGCTTTTTGGTGGTGAAGCCCCCAGCTCAACGATTGACCTGACGAAGGCGGCGAAGGGCGGCTCCTCTGCCGAGGCCGGTACCCCCTCGTCGGCTTCTCCCGCGGAGCAGCCGGCAGCCCTGAAGAAGGCGGGTCGGGGCACCTCGTCTTCTTCTGCGACCGGTGTTCCCGCAACCCCGGAGCGGGTGGAACCGACCTCTCTGCATCCCGCGCCCATCATTCCGGACTCGGTGAAAGATTGCGCGGAGCAGCCTTCTAATGAGCACTCTTCTGCGCCTCAGTCGAAACAGAACCGTGGGGAGAAACACTAATGGTGTCTAGGTCGCCACAACCTCAAAAGGAGGCTGTAGCAGAGCCTGTCTGGAGGCGCGTGGTGGACGTTCTGTGGTATCCGCCGGCGGAGCGCAAGAAGCAGCAGAAACGCCGCCGAGAGCGTGCTCAAGCAGGTTTGAAGGCCTCTTCTTTCGAGAGTCAAGAGCTTTCCTGGAAATTTTTGTTCTACAGGGTATCGGCTTACTCTCTACTGGCTTGGTGGGGCGGTATGATGAGTGCGTACCTGTTTGCGGGCCCTGTGGGCGCGCTAGGAATAACATTGGGCTTTCTGATAATCTATATATGCTTCACTCTGGGCGTATTGGTTATGTTGGTTGCTCCCATTTTCGACTGGGGTGTACCCAAATCGCTGGTGGTGAGCTACCTCGTGAAGATTGCTCTGCTCGGTCTGGTATTGATATTTGTGCCGTTCCCCGAGAATCTGAGGCACGGTTGGACTCTCGCAGGCGCATGCACCGGCGTGATTCTGTGGATTGTTATTGAGACAGTCAGCATTGCACGATTGAGAATTTTGTATTTCGACACCGACTCGGAAGACCATGGTCGGTAACACGATAGGTGTTTGAAAGGAATATACGTTTGGCCGAGGAGAAGAAGTGGTGGGACGGAGATCGAAAGCTCCGCACCACCGGAGAATTGGTATCCGGCGGAGGTCTCTCCGGCGCCGTGATGTCAATTCTCTACCTGATCATCGGCGTTGCGGTGTGGGGAGGTATTGGTTACCTCGGTGACCTGGTCTTCTCCACCACCTGGATGGTATGGGTTGGCGTCTTAATCGGCGCCATCGGGGGTTTAACCCTCGTCTTTACCCACATGACCAGGCAGAATAAAGACCGTTAGGTCATTGAACGCGGACCGCTAGGTCACACATTCATCCATGTAGTTAGCATGTCAGTCACGCAAGAGCTGGCATGGGCTCTTGATAGCCACAAGCAGCAAGAAAGGACTTGCTTTGATCGAGAACGGGTTGATCCTCGCGGAAGCCGGGGCCTATGTTCCGCCGAACCCCGAAGACATGCATCTTCCCCCCTTCTTCACCATTGGTGATTTCGCCTTTGGTAAGCAGAACGTGCTGGTGCTACTCTCCGTGGTGATTATTGCGGTCTTCTTCCTCACCGCAGCACGCAAGCGTGCCATGGTTCCCGGAAAGACTCAGTTCATCGCTGAATCCGGCTACCTGTTTGCTCGCAACTCTCTGGGCAAGGAAACTCTGGGCGTTCAGCACTACAAGCCTTTCGTTCCGATTCTGTTCGCCTCCTTCTTCTTTGTTCTGGTGAACAACCTTTACGGCGCGATTCCGTTCATTCAGCTGCCCTCCTTCTCCCACCCCGGTAGCGCCTACGCGCTGGCTGGCGTGGCATACCTGACCTGGGTCGGCGTGGGCATCAAGCGTAAGGGCCTGGGCGGCTTCTTCAAGGACATCACCATGCCTGCGGGCCTGCCGTTCTGGATTTACCCCATTCTGATCCCAATCGAGTTCTTCTCGAACATGCTGATTCGCCCCGCAACCCACGCACTGCGTCTGTTCGCCACCATGTTCGGTGGTCACCTGGCGCTGATGGTTGCCTCCAGCATGGTGACCTACATGGTTGAAGCTCTTGGCGGCATCGGCTACCTGGCCGCCATTGCTCCCGGCGCCCTGGGCCTGTTCCTGTACTTCCTGGAATTCATGATTCAGTGCATCCAGGCGTACGTGTTCGCTCTGCTGCTGGCTGTGTACCTGCAGGGCTCGGTTTCTGAGGGTCACTAGTCAGTTTGCTGACACTCTAAATTTTTTATTAGGTTTTCGCGTTCGGGGCTGGGGTACCGGCTCCGGACAAGAATAAAGCAACCCACACGTTCATTGTGCGGGCTATAACTCAAATCAAACTCTGCTCTGTTCGGGTATGTTCCCGGTTGAGCACTGTTGAAAGGAAAAATAATGGTTGGTTCCATCACTGCGGTTGGCTAC